>JAEEGL014255869.1_pt1 | contig 18774 bp, 9 predicted proteins | sample 9134231 | NCBI WGS metagenome assembly JAEEGL01 (sample SAMN16246548, study PRJNA631951) | gut metagenome | biome: gut microbiome; feature: rumen; material: fiber-attached | host: Bos | place: Iran: Karaj | collected 2018-10 | reverse complement strand
CCGCCCTCGACAAATTCCTGAAATAAGCCTACTACCGCGAGTAGACTTCACATTTATCCGCCTACCCTACACCCGATTCTCATCATCAGTAGGATAGGCGGATTTTTACGTGCGCCTGTCGGACGGGCTGTTAGCAACGTATTCGCCCTGCGGCACCACGCGCACACCGGCAGGCCACACCGCTGACGGTGATGTCGGGCCAGAGTTACGAAAAAACGAGAGCAAAACCTATAATCATAGCTAAAAACATATTTTTTTTCTTTAACTTTGCTGTATATACATTTTTTTTCGTACATTTGTAGCCAACTGAAAAATAAATGAAATATAGATATATTCACATATCAGCAGCATTGTTTCTCATCGTCGGTATGGCGGTACAATTCTTTGTGTCGTACCAACAGACCATGCGCCACGTACAGGAAAACATCGATTTGAAGACGCAAGTTGCGCATGAAAAGATCCTGTTCGAGCTATATGATGCATACGATGTGATAGATCTTATGAAGCGCTATGTCGCTGAGAACGTGTCGCGACCTGACAATATGACCAAAGGGACGCGTGATCTGCTGGAGCGCTATCCAAATTTCTTCTGTCTACACGTTGACTTCCCTGAGTATTTCTACCCGGAAAAGGGCAAATGGTTCAGTCCGTGTTCCTATCGTCTCAATGACAGCATCACATCGATAGTAGCTGGAGACAGCAAGTTTGACTACTTCCAGCGAGAATGGTATATAGGTGCGCTGACAAGTGGTGAAGACGGCTACTGGGGAAAACCATACTGGAGCAACGTTATTGACGAAACCATCTTTACCCATTCCGACAATATGACGGACACGGATGGCAACCTCGTCTGTGTTGTCGGCATTGACTTCAGCATCAACTGGATGCAGGAGTTGATGGAACAGTTCAAGCCTTTTGACGAAGCCATCTGCGTTATCTACAGTACCGACGGCAAACTACTGACAGCCAGCGAGAATCTGGCAGGTCAAAATCCCTCACAGCTGACCGAGGACCATTGGATTGTGTCTCGCCAGACATTTAAAGAGATAGACATCGACATGGTGTTTGCCGTTCCTCAATGGCATATCTGGAAGAATATCCTCTGGAGGGTACTATTGTCCCTCATGGTCTTGATTGCCGGAATTCTGGTGATTGTTATTCTCATTCGCCGTATGCTGCATGACCAGGAAGAGAATGCACGACTGGCAACGGAGAAAAAAGTTATAGCCCGCGAGATGGATATTGCCCATGATATCCAAATGGGTATTCTACGTAATGATTTTCCGCAAGACGAAGAGGTGGAAGTGCATGCCGACTTGTTGCCTGTACGCGAGGTGGGTGGTGACCTGTACGACTTCCACCGTCAGGGCAACGACCTATGGTTTATCATTGGTGACGTGAGCGGCAAAGGAGTACCGGCAGCGTTGTTCATGTCTGCCGCCGTCAATCTGTTCCGCGCTACAACAGGACACCAGACGTCACCCAAGGCCATCATGGAAGAGATGAATGCCGTGCTGAGCGAGAACAACCCATCGGTAACTTTTGTGACTGCATTTATCGGACGTCTTCATATTCCCAGCGGCCATTTGAGTTTTTGTAATGCCGGTCATCTTCCTCCTTTGGTGGAGAGTACAGAACGACACGACGTCAAGACATTAAAGATGGCGCGCAACGTTCCTCTTGGCTTTGAAGGCGACTTCAACTTCGTAGAAGACAGTTGTATGCTCGGCGACAACGAGATGCTGGTGCTCTACACCGATGGTGTCACTGAGGCTCGCAATGCCGAGAAAAAGATGCTGGGCGACCAACGATGGATGGAGATGGTGGCGCAGGGCGGCGACTTGCTGGAAGCCGTAAAACAGTATATTGGCGAAGCAGAGCAGTCGGACGACATTACGCTCATGACCATCTATAAGAAGGCTACGAAGAATACGGACTCATAACAGATAGCGAAAAAGGAATGGAATGGCATAACGACATCATCCTGTTGTGGGGGCTCAGCATAGACGCATGGATTACCATCGCCACGGTGGTAACCATCATTGCTGTGATGCTGTTTACGAAGGTGCGTACCGATGCCGTCATGCTCATCGCCATCGGCGTGCTGTTTGTCACGGGGGTACTCGATGCCAAGGAGATGTGCGCCGGATTCAGTGCAGGCACTGTTGTCGTCACGGGTGTCTTGGCTATTGTGATGGCAGGACTGCGCTATACTGGCGTATTGCATTGGATGCTGAGAAACATCTTCGGCATGCCCAGTCGCTATCAGACAGCCCTCTTGCGCATGATGGTACCTGTTTCTATGATGAGTGCCTTCGTCAGCAACACGATGCTCACCGTCCTCTTCGGCAACGTGCTGAAACGATGGGCAAGGAAACTCAGCATAGCGCCCTCGAAACTGTATCTTCCCATGGTCTATGCGGTACAGATGGGTGGTGTATGTACGCTGATTGGTACATCAACGAACATTGTTGTGGCCGACCTCTATGAGAGTGCTACTGGCAAGACGATGAACATGTTTTCTATCCTCGCACCAGGTGCACTGTGCCTTGTCGTAGGTATCGGGTTCATCATTGCCATGCGCCGATGGCTGCCAGAGCGTAAGGCACCAGAGGAGGCTTTCGAGGCAGCGAATGACTACACAGTAGAGTTGCGGGTGCCCTCTGACAATCCGAACATCTGCAAGACGCTGGGTGAGGCGGGACTGTTCCATGTGAAAGGCGGTAACCTGATATCCATCCGACACTTCGACCATGACCCGTCATTTTTCAGCGAGGATGAATTCGTGATGGGTGGAGACCGGCTGGTCTATGCAGGCCAGATAGACGAAATCCTGGAGTTGAAAGAGACCCACAGCCTGGTAGTCTCCGACCACCCCATCCGTTCTATGAACGAGATCAACAAAAACTACGAGTTGCGCATCGCCTATGTCAACTTCTATAGCAAGCTCATCGGGAAAACCATTGGCCACAGCACGATAGAGCGCGACAACAACGTGATACTGGTGGCTGTAGCGCGACGGGGCAGACGTATTGAGGCGGCACCACGAGAGGTTGTGCTACAGGCGGGCGACACCTTGCTGTTCGAGTGTCCGCGCAAGACGAACACCTATGTCAGCAATCTCGCATCTCAGCTGCAGTTCTCCGACTTCCAAGAGGTTGTAAAGACAGGGCCTAATACCATCGTTTCTTCACTGATTATGACGGCCATGATGATACTAACAGCAACGAACATGGTATCACTGTTACAGGGAACGGTGCTGGCAGCCTTGGCCATGCTGCTCTTCCGCTGCTGCACCATCAACCAGGCGATGGAATCTATCAGCTGGCGTGCACTGATGAGCCTGGCAGGAGCTATTGTGCTGGGCTCAGCGATAGCGAAAACAGGGATAGCCCAAAAGATTGCTTTTGCCGTGATTAGCATGGTAGGCACCCACCCCATCTGTATTATGCTGGGCGTTTGTCTGGCAGCCATGCTGATTACCCAGTTGGTAGAGAATGTTGCCGTCACCGCGATGTTCTTCCCCATTATGTACCATGCTGCCATTCAGGTGGGCTACGAGCCCGCCCCCTTCCTGCTGGCACTGATGATAGCAGCCAATGCCTCCTACTGCACGCCTATCGCCGCAGCACCCAACATGCTGGTGTATGGTCCTGGCGGCTACCGCTTCTCTGACTACATGCGTATCGGCATACCCTTGACCATCCTTGTTACCATTACGGGTGTCGCTGCCGTCATCCTGGCTTATCCGCTTGTTAAACTCTGATAATTGACAATAAAATTATGGCAGATAATCATTTTGAAGTAAGAAAAGAAGGCGCTGTGCTGACTGTAGTGCTGGGCGCGAATCTATCAGTAGTTAATGCTTCGGCACTGACGGACGAAATCAACTCATATAAGGGGCAGAATATAGAAAAACTGGTGTTTGACGCCACCAAGCTGACATACATCTCCAGCAGCGGAATCCGTGTTATTCTATACTGTAAGAAGTTCCTGAGCAAAAACCCGGAGATTGTCTTCGTGAACTGCAACAAAGAAATTCTCGACGTGTTCGACCTTGTTGGCATTATCCCATACATCACCTTTGTGACAAATCCGTAAGACCATCAACATCATGGAACAGCAACAGAAGGATATTCAGTATATGCGCAAGGCTCTTGCCGAGGCTCAGCAGGCTTTTGACGAGGGCGAGATACCGATTGGAGCCGTGGTGGTCTGTCAAGACCGTATCATAGCACGTGCCCACAATCTGACAGAGACGCTGCACGACGTAACCGCCCATGCCGAGATGCAAGCTATCACTGCTGCAGCCAATGAACTGGGTGGCAAGTACCTTACCGACTGCACGCTCTACGTCACTGTAGAGCCCTGCACCATGTGTGCCGGAGCCCTTGGCTGGAGCCAGATACCCCGCATTGTCTATGGCTGTCGTGACGAAAAACGCGGCTATACCGACTATGCTCCTCATGCTCTGCATCCTAAATGTACAGTAACTGGCGGTATCCTTGAGGAGGAATGCCGCCAGCTTATGCAAGATTTCTTTAAGAACAAGCGATAGTCAGTTACTTCATCACGACTTTTTTGCCGTCCTTGATAACAAGTCCCTTGTAACCATTGTTTACACGCTGACCAGCAAGGTTGCATGCAGGGCCGTCAGTAGTTGACTCCTGACTATTGACAATCTGCATGATGCCCGTAGGCGCTTCTACCTTAGTCGGTGTCGTCAGCATATACAACTCATTGATAACACTACCGTTGACAACATTCGTACCATAGATAGCAGGAATATCATAGTAGTTGCCATCATAGTCCTTCAAAGTGATTCCTGCCACATTGAAGGTATTACGCAGACGAGCTTTTTTTTCGTCGTTGCTATTGACGACCCACACGCCACTGTCATACTTCAGCCTGCCCGCCTTCACCAATACATAGTCGCAATAATCGGATTCTGTCAGTTCGTCGATGGTTACCTCGCGGGGCTGAGCACCGCTTCCTGCCGTGACGAAGAGAGCATCTGCGCTGGTTCCTTCAGTACTCATAGCAACAGGCATCTTGTTACGGATGTCCGACATGAGTCTGATGGTACCATTGACATGGTCGTCCTTTTTCAGATTCAGTTTCTTGTTGTCCAGTATAATACTACCTGTAGCGCCACGCACATATGCATCGTTCTGGTATACATACAGCACTTCAGCATCTGTCAGATTCAGGAGCATGGTGGAACCAGCTTCACGCTGCTTAAATTCAGCAATGGAGCAGACAGAGATCTCCTTCACTGTTACCTGGCATGTTGCCTCAACAGCGTTATCGCTCTGCACACGAATAGTTGTCGTACCTTTGCTTATACCTTTTACTACCCCATTGTCGTCTACAGTAGCTATCGTCTCGTCATCACTGGACCATGTCAGCAAGTTCTGGGCATATGCAGGTGTCATGACTGCTTTCAGTTGTTTTGCCACGCCAACAGGAAGGTCTTCCAAAACAGCAGGTTCAATGGCCATACTCACAACATCATAGTTACTTACATTAAAGGTGATAACACCATTTTTCATCTTGATATTCGTGATGGCCCAGTCGTTGACGGTACCATCCCATGTCTTCAGATTGGCCGGTGAGGTCTCGTTGGTCAACTCCGTTTTGTTCTTTGCAGGGAAAGCATCATCAGCAGAATCCACATAGTAGTCTCCCGATTTATGAGCGCCATTGGCACGCAGCAATTCATAATAGTTGTGGGCAGCATTGGTATTGACGACATTGTTTTTGAAACCGCCCAAACTCCAAATGGAGGGATCAGAGAAATCGACACGATGTACCAGCATTCCGCTACCCGGCAGGTACTTGTCCCACTTGAATGCTGACTGCTGGCGGTTTTCAAGTAAGAAGAACTCAGTGGCCAGTGGCGTTGGCAACAGGAAACCCTTTTGGTTCTCAGGCAAGGGTTCCAACGTATAGTCTCCCTTCACATCAATCGTCTCAGGGGCATCACAGAATCCTACAGACCAGCGTTCATAGAGCGAGTAGCCAACAGGTGTACGGCTATAATTCTTATAGCTACCACTCGCCATGACAGACCACTCGTTTGGATCGTTACTCTGTCCATCGGTTTCATAGTTTGCATCATAGAAATCGGGCAGGCCCAGCACATGACTGAACTCGTGGCAAATGGTGCCAATACCGTCTATCTTAACCGTCTTGGGCTGGGTGGTATAGCCATAAAGTTCAACGGAGCTGGCATAGTCAGAAAATACTACGCCGTCTTTTACGAGATAATAGAGCTTATTATCATTAGTCACTCTATACAGACGCGAGCGGTGTGGCCACCATAAACGTTTGTCATTGCCAGCATAGTTAGAACCATTTCCTGCAAAAACAAAGTATACCAAATCGACTATTCCGTCGCCATCACCATCGTACTTTTTGAAATCTACGTCAGCATCAGCCTGATTAATCACATCATTCAGTATCTTAGCGTAGGCATACGGTTTATAATCTTCCTCATCACCCTTATATCCACCCTGTGCGTCATACTGGCTGAAGTCTGCAGTATAGGGTCCTACCACATCGAAAGTAGGAACAAATTTGCCGCCAGAGTTATCAGAGAAGTAGTCGCGCACGCTACCCGTAAATTTCTCGTCATCATAACCTACATAGTTCTCTTGATTTATCATGTTGTTGATAATCGTGGGATAGTCATCCCGTGAGAATCCCTTGTCATTCCATGTTACCAAGATAACCAATCCCCTAAACTTGTTATAGTCATAGCGTGCAGCACGACGGTTATTCAGCGTCTGCTGCTGATGCTTCGTAATGCTATCCTTCATCTGAGCATTGTATGCAGACATCTTAGGAGTTTGATACTTCTTAACTCCCTGCAAGAATGCTACCTCATTAGCTGTACGATTAACTTGGTCATGAGCTACTATGTCGGTAGCTCTCAGCTCGTCATCAACATTCTGAGCATACACATAATACCCCTGCTTGTTTTTCTTCACAGTGTAGCCATCGTCTGTCGTTGTGAAGTGCTGCCACTCGTCACCATGTAGCATAATGGTTACTGTGGTGCCATCGGGTTGTTTCACCATTACTTTCTGCCTAAGGGCTGGAATTGCCATGCAGTTGCTGACCATAGCAATCAGCGACAATAGTATTATAAATTTTCTTTTCATTTCTGAGGATTTAAGAATAAATCTGCTTGCAAAGGTACGAAGTATATTTCTATTTTCCAAACAATTAGGCCAAAAAGAAAATCGGGAGAGCCGTGGTGACTCTCCCGATTTTTAGGTATATAAGGAATAGAATACTATTACTTATTCATGAACTTCTTGCCGTCTTTAATAATCATACCCTTGAAACTGTTGTTAACACGCTGACCTGCCATGTTGTATGCAGGAGCGTCTGCGTTAAACTTCGTATCAGCCTTTACAGTATCAATACCAGTAGGAGTAGCATTGATAACAGAACCAATGTTATATCTTCTCAAGAAGAATGAACGATCAGTATATATAGCATTGACAAGGAAGTTGGTAACGAGCTCATACTGGTTATTTGTAGCGTTATATACGATAACAGGATCAACTACGTTGAACTGGCTAGTAAGAGCATCCGTACCCAGCAAGAACAGGAGATATTTAGTATCGCCGCTAGCGTATCCGCCTAAGTACTGACCTCTGCTGAATGTATAGGTGTTTTCTGCAGTCAAGGTACCCTTGATCCATGCTTCACCATACAAACCTTGGATATACAGGTCGTTGTCAACCTTAGCCATGTTAACTGTTGTACTGAACGCTGTACTATTGCTTCCTTGAGTACCTGTGAAGGCATGAGTGGTAGTCTCAGCACTTTCAGGCAGGGTTGCAACAGAAGGATAAACCACAGAATACCATGCAATCTCAGAAGTATTGGTTGCGTTACCACCCTTATAGATAGCCTGCAGACCAATTTCCTTCCATGCAGCAATATCCATGTTCAGATAGACATAATCACTACCGAAATCATAGCCGCCTTCTTCATCCACGAAGCCATAAGGAATCTCAGTCATGTCGCTTGTAAGTTTTTTGTACAAATCTGTGGTGAATGTCACCTCCTGAGGCTCTCCTGATTCCCCCTTGCTATAGAACTTATAGAAGAGCTTGTCAGTCAACAAACCTTCTCCCTCGGTGTCAACAGTCTTAATAGTAAAGCCTATGAAATTGCCGGCAGGAGTAAAGTGCAAGTTCTCAAACTCAGGCTTAGCTGGCGTTGCTGCTACATCTGCAATTACCTTTGCACTCAGGTGAGCCATACGCTCATAAGTATAAGAACGGTTAACAAGTACAGAGTTCACCATGATTTCGTTGTCAGCAACAGAGGTCAACTCCTTCGTTTCAGCATTCCAAGTAAGTTCAACATTCGGCAGGAATGAACCGCTACCAGTAATATCCCAGCTCAGCATGATAATCTCACCATCGCTAGTCAGAGCCTGAGGAGTCTCAAAGGTAATCTTGTTACCATCAACATTACCTACAATCCAAGCCTCTGGAGCTTCTGCAGAAAGACCCTTCAAGTAAGCCTTGTTGTCCAAAATACCAAACTTAATATTGTGTAACTGAGGAGTATAAGTTCTAGTATTATCGTCATTAACTTTTGCCTTGTCGTAACTCAAGGAATAATCCGCTGCTTCGAGTTCGTTAGGTACAGTCATTGTAGCCTGCATATCGTGGAATACAAGGTTATAACCATAGTAAGCCACTGAGCCTGCAGTCTTAGAAGGGCTAATAGAATAGTAAGTCGGCTTGACCAACTCTAGGAGGGTCTCACCCTTCTGGGTCGTCTTATAGCTGAATTGCAAGGTAGTAGCATCTTTACCAGATGTTGTACCAACAAAATAGTGTTTCGTGTAGTCTTCCTCCATGCCAATGAGCTGTGGCTCAAATGTCACAATGTTAGTCTCGGTATTCAAAGTGCCCTTCACCCAACCTTCAGGCATACCTGCATATACGCCCTGGATATAGATGTCATTATCTACTTTACCCATCTTTACATTCTGCAAGGTAACTTTAGCCTTACCAGTGTTCAGATAACCAGCCATGAATGCATCCTTAGTCTCCAAACCAGCAGGGGCTGTAGTGGGTTCCTCAGATTCACCAGTGATAGCAATCGTTGATCCACTCTCAAACCATCCAGAATAGTACAAATGGTCAATGTAGTATGCATTGACAATGAATTCATTTGTGAATTTGTATACACCACCTTCAGTGTCCACTGTCAATTTGGCATCTTCGGCAGTGCTGGTCTCATCATTGTAGCCAATCAAGAAGTAGCCTCCGCCAAGGGCTTGTCCTCTCTTGAATACGTAGGCATCACCTTCCTTGGTACCCTTAATCCAAGCCTCACCAGTGTTGGTATCCTGAGACAGACCTTGGATATACAAATCGTTACCATCAACTGCAACATTCAGTGTCTTGGTGAACGGGACAGAGGAATCATTTGAATACTTTGTTCCAACAAAGGCATTTGTTGTAATCTTCAATCCTTTCGGCAGTGTGGCTGTCGTCGGTCTTTCAATAGCAAGCCAGCTGATTGGTGACTCGTGGGTTTCGTCACCACCAGTATAGATACTCTTGATACCAATCTCTGTCCACTTTGACCAATCCATATTCAAAGAAATTTCTCCTTGAAAGATATCATAGTCATCAGTAAAGCCATAAGGAATAACAGACATGTCTTCCGTCAACTTCGTATAAAGATCCTTGGTGAATACAATTGGGGTCTCTGTTCCCAATTCGTCCTTATAGAACAGTTGATATGAGAGTTTTTCTGCTATCAGACCCTCTTTTTCTGTATCTACGACAGGAACATCGAATTCAACCGTTTCGAATGATGAATAGAATCCAAATGTATTAATAGTTGGAGTTGCAGGAGTAGCTGGCTTCTCCACAATCTTCTTAATAACAACGTTGGTTTCTGCAGCATAGTTACCACCTCCTGAGGGAGACTCTCCATACAAGAAGATTGCCTGGTCGGTTGTTAAAGTGTTAGTAGTTGCATCATAGGTGAAGATAACATCACCATCGCCGAAGCTATCACCTGTAAGACCGCGCATATAAAATTTATAATTGCCAGACTGACCATAGTACTGATATCCAGGGAAAGTGATCAGTTCTCCATCCATAGTACCTTTCACCCATGCCTCGGGTAATTTGTCGCAAAGTCCCTGAATGTAGACATCGTTACCATAGAAACCGATATTAAGAGTTTTGGAAACTTCTTGATCAGCGTGCCAGTAGTTTAGTCCCGTGTATGCCCATTTCTCTGTTACGAGGTCTGTAGGAGGCTCGATGGGTAGATCTATGTCATCGGTAATAGTTACTTTTAAGTCTTCAATGTAGCCATATCGTCCACCTGTATCAGAGAACATTCCAATGGCACAATTGAAAGTGAAAGAATTTTCCTCACCATTGAAAGTGACAGTGGCATCGATTTCCCCTGCGGTTTCATCCCAGCCGCCAAAGAAAACATCAGCACCGGCATTTCCAAAATATTGTCCTGTTTTGAATACGAGGGTGTTGCCCTCAGTGAAAGTACCCTTCACAAAGCCAGGAGCCTTAGTGTAGTAACAAATGCTTGAGATATAGACATCGTCATCATCCTGAATGACTTGAACGGTACGTTCTACAGGAATAGGATCGCTCCAACCGGTAGTGCCATAAATGTAGTAAGTACCTGTCAAAGTTGCATATTCAGGCTCACTTCCTTCAGGTGGAACTACTTGTTCAGCCTTGAAGGTTACAACAGGCTTAGTAGGTGTGGTAGTTTGCAGGAAACTGCCGTTAACTGGAGCCGAAGAAACAATTTGCCGCTCAACATGGCGGTTCAAGGGCAGGTAGCTGCGCTCTGTTCCCGACTTCTGTGCAAACGAGACCATCGACACAAGCAGTGCCAACGTCATAAGAGTAAATTTCTTAATTCTCATAATGCAAAAATTTAATAAGTTAATAAATAAAGATATTATGTTGGTAGATTATCGCAACAATTAATCAGCATAAGTGAAAGATGTCGTTCCGTCGACAGAGACGAACTTTGCTGCTGAGGGTAGGAAATAACTGCCAGGGGTAACATTGTATGTCTTTGCGAGAGCAGCACCTAAAGCACGTACTGCAGACTGCACTTCAGCAGAACGGGCTTTCATATTGTTGTCAATATTGGCATTCTCATCGCAAGCAATAGCAATCTGTGCTTTCGAGGGCATGCTACGTGTCAGTGCCAAGCCACCCATCGAACGGGACGTCTTGCGGGTATTGGTAAACCACTGAACGCAGAGTCCAAGTACATTGTTGGGATTGGCAGTACGGCCAATGCCAATGCGAGCCAGAGTATAGTTCTTATTGTTAGCTGTCAGTGCCTTGTCGATAGCATCATAAAGTGGCTTTAAGTCGGCAGAGAGAGATTCTGCATCAATCCACTGAATAGCCTCGCTTTGAGCCAGATAGAGGTCCCATGTGGCCATCATCTTTACATTGCCATCCTCGCTAACAAGAGCAGAATTGTCTTCAGACAGTGTCATCTCTTGGAACTTGCTGTGTCCAACAGTCTGCACATTCTCAAAACGCAGTCCTTTAGGAGTAAAGACAAAAGCTACAGAGTCTGCCTTTACTGCATTTCTATAAACAAGATCGTCACAGAAGCGGAATACGCCATCATGCTTGTTGACAGTTTTAGCATTGTCCATGTATAACGTCTGTTCATCATCCATCACATAGAGAGAATGAATCTCGTCGCTCCATATCTTTTGTTTCATCGCCTCTGTATCATCGATGTATTGCGTCCAGGTTCGGTCACACTTCACCAGGCGCACCGTTGCCTGATGGCGCTGACCGATCATGATAACCTCGTTGTCATTTATCGTCAAAACACAGAAGTTGTGGTCGCCATGCATGCCTTCACCATTCTTGACAACATACGTAGGTGCGAGCCATGGGCTGACAGGGTCGCTAAACGGTGTTAGCACGTCGTTCCAAGTACTGAATTCCAACACCAAGCCATCATCTTTCTGGAGGTTATAGGTGCTTACAGCCTCTGTATATTTATTGGCATTACCATCACGCAAGTAACGATGGTTGCCAGCAAAAGTTACCTTGCCGTTCTTATCGAACTTTGCAAAGAGGTTAAAACCTTCGAACTGTGAGATATCCTTGCCGCAGAAATACTGCATGACCCAACCATTAGGAGCTTCAGTCAGTATCTGCTGCAGTTTGTCTCCCGTATGTTCGATGCGCAACGCAGGCGACTCATCGAACAAATCTTCATCTTCGAATCGGCAACTGGTAAAGGCAGTGGAAACAACTGCAGCCATCGCGCAGTAGATGAATCCTCTTGCTATATTATTTTTCATCATAATTATCAATTATCTATTATCAATAATGCTCAAAAACCATTACTTCAACGGGTAGATGGTAATATCTTTTAGGAAATCGTTGATTTCATTTTGTCTCTTACGAACTTCCTCACGCAGAACGAAAGTTTCAAGTCCCCAACGATCCTTGTGCCAGGCGGTAGCAATAGAAATCTTCTTCAGCATGGAATTGATACCGGCGATAGAGTCGTCAGACTTGACAGGTACCCAATCCAGGAAGTCACGGAACGAAGTGAAGGATTTCTTCAGCGTATACTGGAATTGAGCAACATACTTACCCTTATTCAGATCATACACCTCATACTCATGAGTAGAAGAAATGGGAAGCTTGCGATGGACGTCCAAAACCACACGATTGGTAGGCTCATACGTACCATTTTCAGTATTATATTCACTCTCGTCAAAGAGAGAGAAATCATTCCAATGCGTACCGGTCTGATCGGGATTGATATTCAAATTCTTGAGTAATTCCAGAACCTGCTCCTTGTCACCTGCGCGCCATCCGGGTGAGCAAGCGTTTATGATACGCATCATCCAACGATAGTCGTCGTCGGTGATGATACACGAAAGAGTCTCTACAAAGTCCTCATAGGTGGCCGAAGTAGCATAGTGGGTGACATATCCCAAACGATGGCTCTCAACGGAGTCGCGTTCAAACCAGTCGATAGGGTCATAAGTGCCTGATGTCACCTGACCGAAAGTTACAGGATAAGACTTCGTCTGATGAAGGATATGCGAGAACTCGTGGTGCATAGTATGGAAATACTTCTGATTCAGGACAAACAAGTCACCGCTCGTATAGGTAGTACCAGGAGCGTAGCCCTTCATTTCGTTCAGGTTGTAGAGCGTAATCTTCACACCGCCCGAGGCCAAACCTAACACCTCGGTACCGGTACGAGGGCTATAACCGGACGAACCGATAAAGTGGAAAATGCGAGGTCCATATTGCTTCATAAAGTCGTCACCAGCATACTTGGTGTATACATCGTAGAACAAGTACTTGATGAAGCGAGTCAGCAACTGAGACTTGTCATAAGACGCAGGAGCCAGTTGGAAACTCATGTCCGATGCCGGGAAGTTGAACTTATACTGAATCTCTACGTTATAAGGTTTCGTGAAATTATCATAAATCCACTGGTCGAAATCGGCGGTAGACGCATCGGGATCTACTGTCTTCACAGAGGTGTCGTAGATAGACTCAGTGAAGTTGTCGTCGCGGCAAGAGGTAAAGCCCAAAATAAGGGCTGATACACTCATGATATATAGTATCTTTTTCATCTTCTTAAAGCCTTTATGTGTATTACTGTACCAACTGGGGTTTAATAGTCATAGGACTGCTTTGATTTACCTGCGTAGAACGATCGGTACTAGGATAGCCGGCATTGATAACGTTCTGCGGGATCTGCATAACGCGCCGCTTGTCATCCCAGTTAAGTACGTCAACGGTAATGCCCTTGTCCGTAGGACCACGGAAGACGTGGCGCACCTTGATACCATAACGCTTGATATCAAACCAGCGCAGACCTTCGAACATCGTCTCAATGCGACGGAAGTGCAGTATACAATAGAGCATGGATAGATCGTCACCTGTGAGCACCTTAAACTGAGAACTCATCTCGGCAGGATGCAGCTCTGAGATGTAGTTATCGGTCTCTATCTGCGAAGGAGTCTTCGTACTGCTGTAGAATCTTCTGATGTTGGCCATCGTAAGTTCATTGGCGACCTGTTTCGATGCTGTCCACGTGTTCAAATCTGCAAGAGCACCTGCCTGATCACCACTATAGAGCTTTGCCTCGGCGCGGCATAGGAGGGTCTCCTCAGCAGTAAACGGCTGATAAATAATGTGTACCCAACCAATACCAGCTATTTTGTCATCATACTCAAAATACTCGTAGACGCGGAAGAGCCATGAGCCATCGTCGTTCTCACCATAGCGGTAGATTTTACCTTCGTAAGCTGGCAGACGACTACTCCAGTTGGGTCCGCCACCATACACGGCTTCCTTTGATGACTTTACCTTGTCAGCAAGACTACCCTCATTGATAGTAAAGCGAATAGCACTGAGAAGGCGGTCCTGGAGAGAGTAGGCAGTCTGCAACAAGAAGTTGCATGCTGCAGTCTCGTCGTTATAGAAGTTCAACATGGACTGGATAGTATTGGTACTCATCGAAGCCCACTTACGCATCATGTTGGTAGCGTTACTTCCAAGAGCAGCGTCGGCATACTTGATAACCTTAGCATAATCTCTCTTGTAAAGGTAAAAACGGGCAGCGAAGGCATTGCAAGCATTCCTATTAAAATGGTATGCAGGAACCTTATATTTAGAGTCATCAATGAGATCCATACCTTCAAGAAGGTCTTTTTCAATGAGGTCATAGGTCTCCTTTACACTGTGCAGGAACTTGCTGTCGCTATAGTTAACATTCACAACATCCTCAGACTCTGTGACATAGGGAATACCCTTGTCAACACTACTCTGGGTGTCGTCCTTATACGCTTCTGCAAAAACGTTGAGCAGCACAAAGTGCAGATAGGCACGCAGCACATGAGCCTCTCCCCATGAGTGAGCCAACTGAGGGTCGGTAGCAGGATTGGCACTCAACTCCTTCATGGCATCTATAGCATGGTTACAAACAGCAATACCCTGGTAGTACTGTTCCCATACCTGATAGGGGGTGTCATCATCGCCAGTGCTATAGTTGGTGGTATTCTGCCATGCGTATGCCTCAGCATGGAATTCCTTGTACGGAGAGCGGTGAATACCCGGTTTGATGATGTTATTGTCTACAAAATTATCGCCAAACAGCTCACACATGACAGCTGGCACAGACTGCGGATATCCAGACACGAGCAGCAGTTGAACCTTCTCGGGGTTATCAATCTCGGTACGATTGTCAGGAACCTCGTCCAACTCATTACAGGACGAAAGTGTTACGCAGCTGACGCAACATACCATACCCGCCATAAGGTATTTCTTTATATTATTTATTTTCATCATAATTGTCAATTTATCAATTTTTCAATTGTCCATTATTTAGAATCCCAATCGTACGGTAGCAGTCAACTGTTTGGTGATAGGCGATGCTACGCCACCTGCATTAATAAACTCAGGATCCTGACCGTTCAGTTTCTTGTCAGCATAAAGCAGACAAATATTAGTAGCAGAAAGTTTGATAGAGGCTGTATTCAGCAGCCCTGTCTTCTTTAGTAGGTTCTGCGGGAAAGTATATGTGAACGAAATTTCTTTCAGACGAATAAAGTCACCTTTGGCAACGCGAACATCGGAATAGTTATAAGCATTGTAAGCGGTACGCAATGCTGTGGAACCATATCGGTCGAACTGGTTGCGAGAAGCAATAACTGGAATGTTAGTCACAGCTTCGTCACCAGCAACCATCCAACGATTCTTAAACTCGCGTGGCAGTGCAGACAAGTCACTGTACGAGTAAGAGAACGACGGATCAAGGCGAACCTTGTTACCGCCACTATAGGTTATAAACACATCAAGGGCAAACTTACCAATCTTCGGATCGTTATAAGAGAATCCATTGTTCAGCGAGCCATACCATGTAGGATCAGAAGGACCTTCGTACTGCAAGAAATCCGTCAGGTTCTTCGTTTCCTGGAAATTGACATCACCAATGGTCTTTTCACCTTTCTCATTATATACCATAGGCAAGCCCTCTTCGTTCAGACCAGCGAACTTATAGCTGAAAATAGAACGTACAGGATAACCCTCCAGTGCATAACCCTGACCACTGACAAGGTCGATTGCGCGGCTTGAAGTCTCCAACGTAGTTATCTCGTTCTTAGCAAGCGAGTAGACGAAGTCAGTAGTCCAGCGGAACTTACTGTTCTGGATATTAACAGTAGAAAGTCCCAACTCCACACCATGAGAGCGCATATCAGCAACGTTTGCCATTTTCTGAATCTGACCACCGGCTCCTTGTGTAAACACTGCACCTATCAAGTCGTAGTTGTTACGCCAATACATATCGAAGGTAAGAGCAATGCGGTCATGCAAGAAACCAAGATCCATGCCGACATTAAATTCGTGCTTCTTCTCGTAGGTCAACTCACTATTTGCTAAGTCGGAGAGGTATATTTGTGACTCAGCAGCAGAAGTAAACGGACGCCAGGTATTTTTCGTCTTGTAGATAGCCATGGCGTTGGTAACATATGAGGGACCGGTATCTGCCGTTAACGAATAGCTGAGACGGAACTTTAATCCAGAAAGCCATGATTGCGCACGCTCCATGAATTTCTCGTTGTAGACATCCCAACTTCCGGATATATTCCATGTCGGCAGCCAGCGGCTGGAACGGCTCTTTCCCAATCGGTTGGTACCCTCGTAGCGGAACGTACCATTAATGGTATAGCGCTGGTCATAGCTGTACACGCCCTGAGCGTAGTAAGCCAACGTATTTGTCTGAGTGAATTTTTCACTAAAGTAGTCAGTGTTCTCCTCGTTACGCTGTTTCAGCCAGAGGTATGGGGTGTAGACGATACCACCATTGTTATACTGATATCCCCAACCAGTCCAAGTGGTAGAGGTTCTGCGTACCGTTGACAGTTCAGAACCCAACAGAACATTAACAACATGTTTCTCGTTATAAACGTCACGATACTCAGCCATGAAACGGTAGTTATTTGAGCGCATCTTGTCATCATACTGATACTTGATACCACCCTGGGGCAGCACAGACTCAGGCAGAGCGAGTTCGTTATCAGGATCACGATAGAGCAAGGGGTTACTGTCGCGAACAGTAGAGTTATCATCCTGAGCATCTACACCAGCACGATATGCATTCGCCTGGTTTGAATTATCCATCACATTGTGCTGACGAGTTGTTTTCGACAGACGTGTAGAAATCAATCCCGTCAATGTCACGCCCTTGATGGGCTTGTATTCCAACTCAGCACGGAACATCAACTCCTGGACATCAATGTCATTGTAGTTGTTCTCCAGCTCATTAAAAATATTGAACGGCGAATAGAAACGCGTATAACTGATGTTGGGATCTAGGCAACGACCGGTGTTCATGGCAAAGCTGAAGGGGTTGATATCGAAGTCACGTTTTACCTCACCCGTTACAACATCAACGCTCTGGTTCAAAGAACCAGGAGCCTCCTGATTACGGAAACTACCCTGAGCAGCAAGTTTTGCCGTTAGGTTCTTCAGAATGTCATAAGATGTATTACCATTGAAGGTGAATCGTTTTACCTTAGATGCGCTAACATACTGACCAGGGTCATTCATCAGTGACATAGAGAAGTAGCTCTGTGACTTCTCAGTACCACCAGAGATACTGACAGAATGGTTCTGCTGAACGCTGTTAGAGAATAGCAAGTCGAACCAGTCCGTATTACGGAATTCAGCCTCTTGCAAGTATTTGTTGCGGGCTGCCTCAGTATTCTCCAGTCCGAACTGGCCTGTCTGCGGGTCAAACTTACGTAACTGCTGATACATATAGCCATAAATACCAGTATTCTGAGAGTTTACCAAATTCTCCAGAGACAGCCAACCCTTGTCAGCCATTTCCTTATAAACACCCATAATCTCCTGAGAGTTCATAATGTTATAGTCACGATAGCTGGGCTTCAGACGGGTAGTAAACTCACCGGTATAGTTAACAGAGGCACGACCTTTACCACCACGCTTAGTGGTAATAACGATCACACCAGCCATGGCACGTGCACCATAGATAGAGGTAGCGCTACCATCCTTCAGCACAGTGAACGATTCAATATCATCAGAGTTCAAACCTGCCACTGCACTTGAAATCAGCGTCTTAGCATCGCCTGATGCCAACTCGTCGGCGCTAACATCAACGTTATCCTCATAAATAACGCCGTCAATCACCCACAGTGGCTTAGAGTTACCATAAATAGACGTAGCACCACGAACACGGATTTTTGGCGATGCACCGAATGTACCTGATACGTTGGTTACCTGAACACCAGCGACACGTCCTTCTAGTGAGCGGCTTACGTCAGCCATACCTGCCAACTTAGCCTTATCAGCATCGATTTTTGACGAGGCACCAGTAAACAAACGCTTGTCCTGTTTCATCATACCCACAGCAACAACTTCTTGCAACTGGGTGGCGTCAGGTTGCAGTGTGATTTTCATGCCATCCTTTGCTTTTACTGTTTGGGTAACCATACCGACATAGCTTATCACAAGCTTCTTGCCATTAGGTACATTGATGGTAAAGTTACCATCAATGTCGGTCTTTGTTCCCAGTTTTGAGCCTTGAATCATAACGGTAGCACCGATACATGGTTCTCCGTTGTCCTCAAAGACGGTACCTGTAATCTTCTGCTGGGCAATCGCTATGCCAAGACTCATGAAGAGACAGGTAAGAAACATTGTTAGTCTT
>JAEEGL011512744.1_pt1 | contig 18775 bp, 14 predicted proteins | sample 9134231 | NCBI WGS metagenome assembly JAEEGL01 (sample SAMN16246548, study PRJNA631951) | gut metagenome | biome: gut microbiome; feature: rumen; material: fiber-attached | host: Bos | place: Iran: Karaj | collected 2018-10 | reverse complement strand
GCTTCCCATACTCTGATCGCTGTAAAAGAAATCTGTCGGCACCTGAAATTCCTTTGCCATCTCCGATAATTCTTTTGGATCCTTATTGTAAAAAAGCTGTGCCTCCAAAAAATATTCATAAAGAGTCTTAGCTTTATCTGATTCAGGCAGTTCCTGAGGAAGATATCCCAGCACCTCGCCGGCTATTATTCTATCTCCTTCACACTCCGTATACTCTTCGGCAAGCTCCGGATCATAGATCCACTTCATCAGAGTAGATTTACCATTTCCTTCTTCTCCTATGATTACTGCCTTATCACCATCATTTAGCACCATACTGAACTTTTCCAATATAATCCGCAGGTCACCCCGATGTGTTATTGTCAAATCCTTAATCTGTAGCATATATCGCCTCCAGTTCCGCTGCCATAACAGCAAAAAAACATCGTGTTCACAGACTTCTCGGTGTTTTTTTATGAATAATGAATGTGTTCATTTACTGTAATTTTCAGTTCAATCAGCGAGGCAAAGATGATATAATAGCCCTTGTTTGAGTGTACCGAAGGTTACACTAAAAAGAGAGAGTATGGAAAGAGGTATAATAATATGAAATGTAACTTCTGTGGAAAAGAGATTCCCGACGATTCAGCTTTTTGCCCCGAGTGCGGCAAATCATTAAATCCAATCCCCGGTTTCAAATATGATCCTTCTCAGATGACAGAGCCGGACCCTGACTTTGTGGTGGTTGATCCTCAAAAAGATAAGAATATGGCTATTGTTGCTTATATTACATGGATCGGTTTTATCATCGCTATGGTTTCAGACAGCAAGAATTCAACATTTACTAAATTCCATTTAAACCAGGCACTTATACTTAACATTGCATCAATTGTCTGCCCCTTTATTCCTCTTGTTGGCGCACTGCTTGGAATTGCTGTTTTTGTATTCTGGATAATGGCGCTTATTTCTGCAGTTAACGGAGAGATGAAGTCCCTTCCTCTTATCGAGAACATCAAGATCATTCAGTGAGGTAGGTGAACAATATGCCTTTTTGCAGAAAATGTGGCAAGCAGCTTACAGAAACAATGAAATTTTGCACTCAATGCGGCACGCCGGTGGCAGTAAACGCCGCAAGCGCACCAGCTGAGGTAGCAGTCCAGGATCCCGTGACTGCTATCGCAAACCTTGTGCCTTCATATTATGAAGGCGCCGCCAGGTCGTTTTCAGTAAGCGGTGAAACTATAGATTTTCCGGCAAGTGTCGATGCCTATATCTATTACAGAAAGCACTTTATGAAGATTTCAAAAGTGCTCAGCGGTCTCTTTTTTCAGGAATATTTGCGGGAAATCAGGAACATTGATGACTTTTTACTGAAGATGCCCGCTGTATACCAGAAATATCGTAAGCCAATATTTGATATCATGGGTCAGATCCTCATCGAGGCACAGATATATGATGTTTCCATAGAACAGATAGCAGAAAAGATCAACGCATCAAACCTGGAGATCGATGAGCACTACACCAGGTCGCGCAATGATTTCAATGCCACCATAGAACTGAACCAGGAGAGGATATCCAGAAACTGGAGTATGCTCCCTACCATGATCTTCAGCGGCATTGGCGGCTTTGTAATTGGCACCGCTCTCAACTTCGCAGTAAACAGTGCCGCGGAAAGCTCAATAAGAAACGCCAACGTCTCTCAGCTCCAGAGGCATGAGCTCTTTCAGAGGATAGATCCAAAGGCCATAGAAACCGCAGTTTTTAATGATTATTTCAACATGCACATCTGGCTTATTGACGCACTTGTATCAGGCGGAAAAGAGCTCTGGACCGAATCTGCGCCCTCTTCCAGGGAACAGGGAATCTATCAGAATCTTATTTCCAACAGGATTCCTCCTGAGAAACAGAAGGAAATGAAAATTGAGCTTCTAAAGATAAACCCTGTGAACTCTGCCTACTGCCGGTTAATAGAGCAGGAGAACGACCCTGAGCTTGAGCCGGTCATCACATATGTTAAGTGTTCGTAGGAACCATAGTGATTATGGCAACGGCTCCCTCAGCGCCTCATCCTTGCTCCACTTATTGATCTTGACGATGAAGACTATACTGATCACAAAACCGCCAACTAAACAAAGCAGTGCAAAGGGCACAAGGAAGTCAAATTTATCAAAGTTTAAGACACACAGATCAAAAAAGCCATGTATCACCGTGGGAATGGCAAATGCCTTGAACAGATCGCTCCCCTTCCTATTTTCCAGATACCGGCCGTAGAAAAATCCCATGATAGCGCCAAAGACAAAATGCAGGGGCAGAAATGCTCTGAGGATAGCCACCGCCATGCCTCCTGATGATACATAAGATATGTCTTCAAATATCTGAAATCCCAAACCTGACAGAGCGCACAGTACCACCGCATCAAACCTGTTATTGATACTTCCCGGCTTTTTGGCTGCAATGCGCATGTTGATATATTTCAGCACCTCCTCAACAAGACCGATGAAGACTATGGATTTAAATGCTGCAAGAAAGATGCTGGGATTGGAGGCATCAAAACCCTTCAGTGCGTCCATATTGCCGTCCATTGCCTCCTTAAGAGCGGCAAAAAACGCCGCCGGCGTAAATCTGACTATGGCATAACATAACATGAGAACCACACTTAAAAGTCCTGCCAGAATAAAGGAGATCAAGCCCCCAAGCATCAGCTTGAGCAAAGTATGTTTGGGGAAGGGATCATTTTTTTTCAGTTTCAGGAGCCACAGGATAAGTACTATTGAAACAATCAGTGCTATAAACATGGATATAAACATATTTATTCCTCCAATTATAATATTACTGTCCCACGTTCCTGTTCATCTCACCCGGTTCCTTCCGGACTCCTTGGCCAGGTACAGTCTGTCATCTGCCTGCTGCAAAAGCTTATCCATTGTCAGACCGTCCTCATAATAGGATGCTCCTATGGACACAGTTACATTTATGTTCTTGCCGTCGATGGTAAACCCGGTTTTCTCCACATTCTGCCGAAGATTCTCCAGCTGTGCCTTAAACTCATCAAGGGATGAAGCTTCAATAGAGATCAAAAGAAATTCCTCTCCGCCCCATCTGCCGTAGGCGACACCGTCCTTCCTGTACTGCTCAAAGAGCCCCGTTACGCCCTTAAGAACGCAGTCACCCGCATGATGGCCGTAGGTATCATTTATTTTTTTAAAGAAATCCACATCCAGAATGGCTACAGCCAGTTTACCATCCGGATCTTCCTGTACCCTTGCCACCTCAGCCTCAAGAATGCTGCGGATCTTCTGCCTGTTGAATATCCCGGTGAGACCGTCGTGGTCTGCCACATACTGCAGCTCTTTGTTCTTGATACCCATGCTCTGGTTGTAGATGGAGGTGTAGATCATGATGGTGCCAAATCCCATAGCGGCGTTGATATAGTACAGTACTTTGGCTATCTGATCGTCCACCCTGTAGTCCGTTGGGAGAAGACCGTGCTGTTCCATAAATACAAGTCCCTCAAAGCCCATAACAATCAGTACTGCAGATATTCCCAGCTGAGCCTTGGATTTCCTGCTTAGGTTTGGGATAAAGAAAGGCAGGAAGATACTTGAGAACATGCCAAAAAGCCAGAGCTGATATCCGCAGGCAAAGCCCATGAAAACACAGGCCAGGATCACGTGGGCGGAGATCTCCAGCTCAATTATCCATACGGTCAGAAGGTTATGACCTTTTGATACCAGAACTGCGCAGAGAACATAGGTCAGAATACTGCCAATGTTGATGTACACCATGGGCATACATCCCACCCTGATATATAATAACTCCAGAAGAAAATGTGTTATTCCAAGCCCGACAGCCACTCCCATGTACTGACGCTTATCCAGATATTCACCATTGGTACTGGCCTGTTCTATCCAGTCTCTTGAATTTTGTTTCGACTTTGTTTTACTCATACAGTCATTACCAGCCTCCTTACCGGAACACGGCCTTCCCTACCAAGAATGTTCCTGGCCAGATTCAGGCCATAGGGTGAGCTGCAGCGGATTATCAGCATGTCATCGTAAAGACCACGCCCTTTCATCCTGTCTGCTGCACTGCGTATAAGGGCATTTATCTCGTAGCCTGTATTACCGCCTATGGCAACAGGATAGTGATTGCTGCCTTCTGAGATAATTAGCAGCGCTCCCATAGGCTTTCCTTCTTCCATCCAGACAAGGGACAACCCTGGATCTATCACTTTTCCAAGGCGCATTCCCGGCGCCAGGAAGTGTACGTTCTGAGTAGTCTTAAGGTATTCGTCCACCTTGGTCAGCTCATCGGGCTTAAGGGCGCTTAAAGGGTGTATAAACTCATCATCCCTCTCCTTGGGAAGCTTTCCGTACACCACAAACTCAGAGACCGTAAGACGGTATTCCCCCTTGTCAGCTCTTTCTTCGTCAAAGCCGCAGTATCTGAAGTACTCATCTCCGATTCCCATGTCCCTTCGGATCTTTGCCTCAACTTCAGTAATCCCCATTTCACCTGCAACAGTCATGGCCGCGTCGAGAAAAGCATCTCCGATTCCCATTTTCCTGTAGGCCGGGTCCGTTGCCATCCATTCGATGATAAGGGTCTTATCCTCTATGGATGCGATAAAAACTCCCACAGGTGCATTCTCCTTTTTGTAGGTGCCGTCATCCAAAGCCCCCAGCACAAAGGCCCCGGGGAGATTAGCCAGATCAAGGCAGTCGTACAGATCAAAGATCCTGAATGCATCAAAGTGTTCCGGCAATACCCTGGCTATAATTATCCCATCAGGTGTTTTCATTTGGTCTCTCCTTTATTTTTCCCAGCCGCCGTATCCTGCTTTGATAATGTTTACAAGATGACAGATATGATGAAGCTCATGCTGTGCCTTTATTTTCTTATCTGTATTTTGATACTCTTCACTAAGCTGATCATACCTCTCTACCAGCTCCTCCTGGGTCATGGAGAAGATCAGATCCAGATCGATCTCAGAATCGGGATGCTCCATATAATAGCCATAAAGAGAATTTGCCAGATCTAATTTATTTCCAAGATGAGTTGCCTTATAAACTACATTCCGGATTCTTTCAAGATCACCCAGGTTGTACTTACAGTCAGTTGAATGGTCTTTAACCTGACCTTTGTAAAACCTGTTGATCACTCCTTCTGTAATCTCCGCCAGCAGGGAAGCTATGTAGCGGTACTTCTTGAAATCAGGTCCCATGAGCTCTTTCATTGTGATATTCTCGAGCTTGTTTACATCAAACGCAAGCGCCTGATCCAGGATTTTCTCAACGGTTTTTATGGCAGATTTCCGGTCTTCTTCATTCATTTCATGTCCCTGCTCAATAAGCAGCAGGTTTTTAAACATTTCCGGCTTATCTTCCTCAGTAACTGCAGACAATCCCATCATGGCAGAAGTTATGGACACGCTCCAGCGTACATTGTCAGCATTATTCTCGCTGATGCCGTATTTCTTAAGGATCTCCGGGCTGACTTTGGTTGCGTATGATGAAACCTCGCTCCTCTCTTTAAGGTACTCATCCCCAAGAGGCTTAACGTATTTATTGCAAAGCTCCCTGAGCTCTTTATCCGGCCTGACAAACTTATATGGTGTGGCGGTCATTACTTCATCAGGCTTTACCTTGAGCTGCCTGGCTATTGTATTTTTCTGTTCCTGCTGCAGCTTGTCATAATTTCCCTTATACTTCTCTATATTCTCATCCATGCTTTCCTGATAGATGTTAAAATTGTTCTCTCGCTTTTCCTTAAAAGCCTCCATATCCATGCCCTGGGGCGGAAGAGCCTGCTGCCAGGAGTCCTTATTAAGCCCCAGTCCCTTATTGACAGGAATATTTACAAGCCATCCCATCAAATCTGAACATGCATTTACAAAAGGATCAAGCTCCGGCACAGACTTTAAAGCCTCCGCCATTTCAGGACCAAAAAGTTCATTAAGCTGATCAAATGTCTGACCTATTGCCTGGAGTGTCCGAGCCATGAAGGGATCCTCCAGAACAAAACGTCTCAAAACCTCCGGATTATTCTTGATCTCTTCAGGAGATGGCAGTGGCACCTTGATCATGTCTCTGATAAATGAAACATAGCCATTCACAATAAGCCCTCTTGCTCTCTTCTCCTCAAGCTTGGTTTCTATGGGATCCATTGTCGAAGCCGGAGCCTTGATATTAAGCCATCTGCTCCAGGCATTTTTCATGAACTCATTGTGCTGAGCCTTTCTCTTTTCTTCCTCATTGACAGGATTGCCGTTAGCGTCCGTTTTTATGTAATATATGCCCGCGGTAAGAATTCTGGAAACAGAGCCGGTGCCCCAGATCTTCAGATCTATTCCCTTCTTTTCAATAGCCTTAAACTGCTCGTCCTGCTTATCACATAGCTTTGCTGTTTCTGCCACAAGAACCCCCTCCCGGGTGAAGGAAGGATCTTTCTCCTTTGCCTCCTTCAGCTTTGAGTCCAAATGCTCAGGGGTGAGCACCTGCTCCTTAACCTTCTCCATGGCTTCTGCATTTTCAGCTATATTGTAAAATTTTACATACTCCTCGCGGTTTCTTCTTCTTTCTATCTGCTCAGAAACAGTTGCTTCTTTATCTTGCATAAACCTTTTAGTTTTATCTACAGTTTCCAAGCTGAAGTTATTGGCGTGAACAATATTGTTAATACGCAGCTCTGTCGTAATCAGGGATGACAGCTCAACCAGCATCTGCAGCTTCTTATCCATGGCAGAATCTTTTTTGATTATCTCATTGAAAAGCTCAGGCTCAATATCCTTCAGATTAAGCAGTCCGTGAGGAGCAAACACAAACCTGCTGTACAGAAATGGATTCTCTTTCATCAGATTCCAGAGTCCCTTTTTGCGGATCTGGTCCGGCGTCGGTACAGGCAGTGAGAGCACCCGCTTTATGCCCTCCTCCATCATCTGCTTCCTGACCTCCTGGTTGCCCTCTTCAGTCCAGCAATTCAGCCATTTTTTGTTCCACTCGTGCTTTTTCTTCTCCTCTTCATTTAGAGGTTCATTCTTCGCATCAAACTTAACATCATAGGTCACAGAATTGAACTGTCGGCTCATCTGCCCGCCAATGTCCTGTACGCCCAAATGCTTGGCCATCCTCTTCTGGATTTCCTCTATATCCGGGTGGTTTTCTTTTCTGGCAGAAAGGGCGGCTTCATGGAACACAATAGCCATCTCTGCCTGTTCGGCAGTGGTGGGAGCTCCCTGCTTAGTTCGCTCCATGGCCAGTTTCTTTGCCTTTTCCTTTATGCCGTTTTCCAAAAGCCACTCCTCGTAATCCGTGTTCTGTCCCATCAGCTTCTTGGCACGGATCTTCTGCATAATGGCGGCATCCTCATCAGTATATATTTCTTTATGATCATTACACTGCTGCAGTAAGTCTCTTTCGTCGTCTTTTATCGCCTGCTCTTCCTCCTGTATCTTCCTGGCAGGAGCATTGGGATCATTTTTTAGGTTCCTTAATCTGGCCTTGCTGTCTTTTGCCAGATCATTTGCAATCCCTTCTGCCATTCTCAAATGGTAAGTCTGGTCGGTGATCATACGTAAAAGAACTGTGATCTGCTGGAGAGCCTTGTCCATATACCTGGTTATGGGCTTTTTTTGAAGAAATTCATCAACCATATCCTTTCCCACCAGTTCTGCTATTCCGTCCCACATGCCGTGGCAATGAAACATAAAAATAAAGGTATCAGGATCCTTTAATAACAGGCGCCCGAAATATCCGGGATCCTTTTTGACCTGTTCAACCGAAGGCCACTCAAATGTCGTGACAAGTTCTTCATAACGGCTTCCAATGTGATCAAGAAGTGCCTTTCTCTTTACCTGCAAATCTGCCTGCAAAGCTGCATCCTCCGGTTTGGCTTTGGCCAAAGCAATAGCTTGCTGAACATCACAGCAAACCTGTTCCCACTCTTTGTTTTTCTCTTCTTTCAGCTCCTCCTTTTCATCAAGAGGATTTCCATTTTTGTCTCGCAGTACAAAGCGGACCCCTGCTGAATAAGTACGGGTATCCTGTCCAGATGTTTTATTAGCTATCCCCAGTTTAACTCCATTGTCAGCAATCCTCCCGGCAATTCCATAGTCCTTTAACATAAGTGGTAAATCCGGTACTATTTCGTTGCTTACCATCGTCCCTTTGTCAGTCACTCTGGTGACATCATGCATATACACCATCCTGCATAGGGGAAGCATATCCAGATTCCTGCCCTCCATAAATGGGTTTTTCTTCTTCTGCTCTTCAATGAAGTCATCCATAGGGTATTCAGAAAGAAGATCTTCTCTCCATTTATCGATCCTCTCCTCCTTGGCCTTCTCTTCAAAGTCCTTGGTCCTTTCTGACTCCAGGAGCTCATAGGGACTCTTTAACTTGTCCATATCAATAAGGCCTTCTTCCACCAGGCCCACTCCCCGATCGAAGAGGCTCTTTTCCTCAATAAGACGCTTTAAGGTTTCCTGTACCCTGTTCTTCCTGCGAATTCCTGTGGAAAACCAGGGATTCTTGTTGTCCACATAGTACTTGCAGGCTTTAATGGCTGTTGCGTAGAGATTGGAGATTCTGTACAGAGTCTTAAGGTTAGTAAACTCTTCGATGGTGAGGGTATTCTCAAGTGTTTCAAGGCTCTTCTTTACCCTGGCCATCTCCTTGCTGTCGGAGGTGTAATCCTTCTCATCGTTGAGCAAAAGAAATGACTGCCTACGGGTCAGATTGAGCTCCAGGCTGCTTCTCTGCTCTGCAGAAACGTTCAGCTCCCTGGTAGTGGGAATATTGAGCATACGCTCAATAAACGCAGTTTCCTCGCTTACCTTTTCAATATTGTACCTTTCATTATTCCGGAAAGCCTCATTTTCATCGCGTTTTAAGTCTGTAGCATAGAACCGGTTCTCTTCCTTGAAGGCATTAAACTTCAACAGATCTTCATTTGATACTCTCTGTACTTGCTGTTCGTTTGGCATATTTTACTCTCCTTTGTAAGTTGCCACCAGCATTGTCAGGTCGTCAAACTGCGGAGCATCCTTAACAAACTCATCTACATCTTTTCTTATATCCTTAAGGAGGGCTTCATTGCCGTCGTCCCTGTACTTTTTAATGATCTCAAACATCCTCTCCTCACCAAGCCTCTCCCCCCTGGCGTTGGTGGCTTCCGGAAGACCGTCTGTATACACAAATATCCTGTCTCCCGGTGACAGCTGGTAATACTCATCCTCCTGGTCCATGTTGTTCATAGCCCCCAGCACAGGACCATGCTCTGTTCTTATAAGCTCACACTCCCCGTTATTCTTAAGAAGTACCGGCTTTTCGTGTCCGGCATTGCATTCGATCAGCTCTCCTGTCCTCAGGTTCAGCATCGCCATCCAGACCGTCACGAACATCATGGCGGTGTTGCCCTCGCAGAGCGCATTGTTCACATCATACAGAATCTGTGAGGGCGTGCCTCCTCTTCTTGCCCTCTCCTTGATAAGGGCCTTGGATATAACCATGAAAAGAGATGCCGGAACACCCTTATCAGATACATCCGCTATCACCAGGGCCAGATGCGTCTCATCCGTAAGGAAGACGTCGTAGAAATCTCCTCCCACCTCCTTGGCAGGATCCATGGATGCATAGACATCAAAATCATTCCTGCCCGGAAAAAGCGGAAAGGACGTCGGCAACATGTCGCTCTGTATCCTGGCTGCCAGGTTCATCTCGGCAGCAGCCCTCTCTTTTTCAGCTGCCATCTCCCTTATGCGCTTCATGGTGGCGCTAATGTCCGACTCCATCTCGGACAGTGAGTTGTAGAGGGTCTCGATCTCGTCGTTGGTATTGATGGGCAGGTTCTTAAAGAAAGGTTCTCCTTCCTCCTCCACGGTCTTGTCCCTCTTTGTATATTCCTCTGCCGTGGCAGCCAGTGTATTAATGGGGCTGATGATCCTCTTTTTCATCTGCCGGCTTATCATGTAGGCCATAAGTGCTACCAGCACCATAAATACCACGATATACAGGATGGCAGAGCGCATCAGCCTGTTGAGGAAATTCGTGATGTTCACATCACAGGTGCAATATCCCAGAAATTCCCCTTTTGAATCAAATATCTTGATGTAGTTGGTGGCTATCCAGCCGTTTAAATCTCCCCTTCCCACATGGAGCACCAGGTCTGAGGACGCCACAGTATCCATCTCCTGCGGGGTGTCTATGTCCGACTCTTCAGTTGAGAGGTACTGTCCCGGAAGGTAAGCCCCCTCTATGTCATATCCGTCTATGACAAAAACGGCCCTCTCTTTTTCCACATCAGGAAAGAAAACGGACATACTGTCCAGCTGGTTCTTTTCTCTGCAAAGGACCAGAATATCTCTGGCTTCCCAGAATTCATCATCTACCAGAGGAATAAAGCATGAAATATACTCTTCGGAATACTGATCTTTTGCAGCTTCCTTTGGCACATTTTCATAAATCCTTCTTGTGTCAGCATACATTTTTTCAAGATAAGGCGCGCCGATAAGAGAGACCGCATATTCCATACTGTGTGCTGTCTCTCTCTTATAGCTTCTCATAGTTGAAAAGAAGTTGTTTATTAGGGTCACCGCCCCTATCACCAGTATCAGTGCCACTGATAACATCAGAATGGAATTAAAAGCGACAACCTGAAGTGATATCTTTTCTCTTTTCACTATGCAAGTCTCCCTACATTCAAACATACATTAGCCTATTACGGCCTTATACACCTATCATAAAATCAATTATACAATATGCCAAATATCGTTAACAAACCGGTGGGCTTTACTTCTTTATGCTGCTCATGCTTCCGCCTTTCTTTCTTCCCATACCATTCGTCCATGGCTTATCAGAGGAGTAATCCAGCTCATATGATGTATTCTCCATGGCTACTTTGGCCATCTGTGCCAATTCTTCATCAGTATAGCCACCTGCAACTGTATCAAGAGCTTCATCATCAAGTCTGTCCTTAGGATCAAGCCCGTTTAATAAATTATCTGCCATAGTTATTACCTCCAGTTTATATTCTGTTATTGCAATTTACTTTTCGTATATACCTTTTTATACGATGCAGACTAAATTCTGGCAATTAGTGTTTTTACAAAATCTATTATTACAATATCCCGCTTAGAATGGGATTACCAAAGTATAAAAAAAGTATTAAAAAAGGCCGAAGTGCGTTACTTCGGCCTTTTCCAATGTCCTTAGTTTATTTTTCTTTAGTTACAAGGCTCACTACCACATTTACACACAGGGCTATCAGGAATGCAGGAAGGAGCTCATAGATAGCGAAGGCTCCTCCAAGCTTTGCAATTCCGTACTTCCAGATGAAAACGAAGGCACCGCCTGTGATCATGCCTGCAAGAGCACCCTTAAGGGTTGACTTCTTCCAGAACAGTGACAGGAGAACCACCGGTCCGAAGGCCGCTCCGAAGCCTGCCCAGGCAAAGGATACGATCTGGAATACCGATGAATCCGGATCCCTTGCGATAAATATGGCAATTATTGATATCAGAACGACAGTGATCTTGGCAACCTTGACCTGTGTCTCATCGTCCAGCTTCTTTTTGCCGACAGCCTGTATCAGGTCTGAAGAGATGGCAGATGCAGAGGCAAGAAGCTGAGAGTCTGCTGTGGACATGGTTGCAGCCAGAATTCCTGAAAGGATGACGCCGCCTACGATGGCTGGAATTATACCGTATGTGCTCATGAGGTTTGTGATGTAGATTATTACTCTCTCTGCGTTGCCGCTTCCCTCAAGAACAGGGATCCTGCCTGCAGCGCTCATTGCAAGACCGATGACACCGATGGCCAGCGCCACAAACATTGCGATCACAACCCATACGCTGGCAACCCTGCGGGAGATGGCGATCTTTTTCTCATCCTCAATGGCCATGAAGCGCACCAGAATGTGGGGCATTCCAAAATAGCCAAGGCCCCAGGCCAACATTGAGCAGGCTGTCAGCGCACCGTAGGGTGAAGAGGTGTTGGTTACAGGGTCATACAGGTCTGAGATGCTGAAGTACCCGGGAAGTGACCTGGCATTATCTATGACAGCATCAAGGCCTCCTGCCTGACTTATTCCAAAGAAAATTACGATTATAAGTGACAGAGTCATGGCGATACTCTGAACCAGGTCCGTCATGCACACAGCCTTAAATCCGCCCAGGGAGCAGTAAAGAGCTATGATGATGGCGCTGACTATCATGGCAAAGGCATAGTCAATGCCAAAGAGTGTGTTAAAGAGCTTTCCGCAGGCTGCAAAGCCCGAAGCAACATAAGGTATAAAGAAGATTACAATAATAATTGCAGATATCAGGGTCAGTACCTTTTTATCATCCCTGTATCTCTTGGAAAAATACTCCGGGATAGTGATGGCCCCCAGCTCCTCGGTCTTTTTCCTGAGCTTGGCTGCCACAAAGAGCCAGTTTAAATAGGTTCCGATTGCAAGGCCTATGATGGTCCAGGTGGCATCAGCCATACCTGTCAGATAGGCAAGTCCCGGGATACCCAAAAGCAGCCAGCTGCTCATATCCGAAGCCTCAGCACTCATGGCCGCAACCAGTGGCCCCAGCTTTCTTCCTCCCAGATAGAAGTCCCCGGCATCATCATTGCCCTTTGAAAAGATAACTCCGATAAGTATCATCATTGCCAGATAAAGCACAATGACAATTCCCACAACAATCTGTGTTCCCATACTTTCCTCCTGTCAGTAAATAATAGTTATTTCATACGTTAACACATTAAAGCTATAAAATCAACATAAAAGAGGTATCGAATCCTACTTGTTGGTCCGATACCTCTTTTGCTCTTGTGTTTAATTGTCAGGGATTACTTCCTGAGGTTCTGCTCTTCCAGCTCTTTCTGTCTGGCCATTTCCATCTCAACGCTTCCGGCTGCATTGAGCATTCCAAGCTCATCGTCTGAAAGTTCCTGCAGGTCCAGCGAATATCTTGACTCCACATCCCTGATAATGGAAGTAAGTTTGTCGTTGGGTGCGTATTTCTGATAGTCAAACAGTCTTGATAACTTGTTCTCCATGTAAAAGACCTCCCTTAAAAGTCTGTGTTTTTTGTTTTCAATTATTTATACGATGTGAAAACAAAAGTGGCAAAAAAATTTACCGTTTCCCGAATATCTCATTCAATATGCCAATTACAGCATCTCCCGAAGACGTCCCAGAGCCTCTCTGTGCCTGAGCTTCGTGACACCATAGGAGAGCTTCATCTTGGCTGCCACCTCCTGCAGGGTAAGTCCCTTGTAGTACCTAAGGACAATGATATCCATCTGCTCCTGGGGAAGACTTGTCAGGGCGTTGGCAAGGAGCTCCAGAGACTCATTGTTTAGGATCTCCTCCTCGATGGTGCTCTTTTCGTCCGTAAGATCCTCCGGGATCTCAGAATGTACGTGGTTGGTCCTGTAAAAATCGATGACGGTGTTGCTGGTCATTGAGTATATCCAGGTTGAAAGGCTCGCCTTGGATTCATCATAGGTATCGAGCTTGGAATATATCTTCACAAAGATATCGCTGGTGATGTCCTCTGCATCATCAATGGAATTGACATGATTCTTGACATAACCGAAAACCTTATCTCTGTACTGTTTGTAGATCTCTTCTTTACTAAGCATATTGTCCCCTGTTCCAATCATATAATAGTTAAAAAAAGACTTTCAGCCTACATCATATTATAACCTATTATTTAGACTTGCTAAAGAGAGGATTTTCAAATATAATGTTCTAGTTGACATATTTTTTCATCGAGGCGTGGCTCAGTTTGGTAGAGCGCTGCGTTCGGGACGCAGAGGTCGCAAGTTCGAATCTTGTCGCCTCGACTCAGAATACATGAGAGTTTGCATTTTTGCAAACTCTTATTTTTTTACTTTCATATCCCGACTTTGCCATTACCGGAGGCGATCCAATCCTTAACCCGGATTTCTGGAAGCTGGCTGAATATCTTAAGGAAAAGGGTCTGTTATTCCAAATGATGGGTAATCCCTTTCATCTTACCCGGGAAATCTGCCAAAGACTCCGGGAATATGGATGTATATGTTATCAGGTTTCCATTGATGGAATGAGAGAGACCCATGATTATTTCCGCAAACCGGGATCTTTTGATGCAACCTGGGAGTGTCTGCCATATCTTCATGATGCGGGAATTGAATCGATGATAATGTCGACCGTGTCTCAAAGGAATATCGATGAGATCCCTGATGTTATTGATGAAGCAGTTAAACATCGTGCAGCAACTTACACCTTTGCGAGATACGTACCGACCGGCCCTGATAAGACCTCCCTGATCTCCCCTTTGGAATACAGGGCTTTTCTGGATAAAGTCTATAAGAAATTTGAATCTTACAGATCCAAGCCATGCTGGACCCGCTTTGGAGAAAAAGAACACCTTTTCGTACTATACAAATATGAAGAAGGCATTGTTAAGATTCCTGAAAATGCCAAGCCCGGAGTACTGTATGACGGATGCCATATAGGAAAATGTCAATGTATTCTCCCGGACGGCACCTTAATTGCCTGCAGAAGAGTTGCAGGAAGTGAAATAGGTAATATATTTGATGACGAATTCTTAGATGAAGAGGATGTCTACCTTCATCTCAGAATGTCATATAGACAACTAAATAAATATGAGGATTGCAGTAGATGCCGACTGGCACAATGGTGCAGAGGTTGTCATGCTGTGGCAAGAGGACAGTCCGGCAACTTCTTCGACCGTGATCCCCAATGTTGGCACATTGTTGAATAAAAAGGAGGTTATTTATGGCAGATACCAGTAAATTAGTTCAGGCACTAAAAGCCGATCCTGATTTAGGCAGGAAGTTTCTCGATGAGGTGATCAAACTTCGTTCGGATGAATCACTTGAAGCACTGGATGGAATAACTCTCGCAGCGAAGAATATCGGATACGAGATAGATAACGATTTGGCGGAAAAGATCCTTAAAGGACTACAGGCATCGGAAGGCGGCAGCGAACCCAAGGAACTGTCATTAGACGAGCTGGAGAATGTCGTCGGTGGTGTTTATGGTTGTACTCTTTGCAAATTTCCTCCAATGTGCTATATAGACATCGGTTAGTAAATATCTGGCACTAAATATCCCCCAAAGGCTTTGATTTGTGATAAGTCCTTTGGGGGGTTTTTCATACTTGTCCTACAAGAATTACACTGGATCTTGTCCCCAATGACTTCAATGACTTTCCAAGGACTCTCACTCTCTGCTCTTTAGTGCCTCTACCATATCTATTGTCTTCACCTTCGATGAAACAAAGATATTCACCAGCACAGAGACCATAAAGGTTCCCAGAACAGCCCCCAGATATGGCATCAGTGAAGGATCCACCACCATATCAAAGTAAATATTCATAACCATGTCCGCCAGGGTCCCCAGCATGATCACACCAAACGGTATGCCAAGAATCGCACCGACTGCAGTGATCATAAGACTCTGCTGAAGAAGGATAAAGCGAATGCTGCTGGAGTGAAATCCAAGAACCTTGAGCGTTGCTATCTCCCTGGTCTTTTCTATGTAGGACAGAACTCCTAGATTATAGAGAACTACTATGCCCATGATAATGGCCATCACTGCCAGAATATAGGAAATTGTATAAGAAACTTCATTGGAGTTCTGCAGCATTTCAATGAGCATCTCTTTACTGCTTACAGAGGATACTTCCGGCCTTTTTGTTTTTAGATCAGCAGGAACTGTCATCCTGGTATAAATAATATTAGGAGTAAAATCACCGCCCATTTCTTCCCAGGCGCTTCTGCTCAGAATGATGCCCTGAGGAGTTGCTATGCGGCAGATCTTTACTACAGGGGCCTCGTAGACCTTGTTTGTTCCGGGCAGTTTCCAGCTTATGCTTTCTCCAATATTGATATCAAAATAGTCAACCAGCCTTGAGGTGAGCATAACCCCATTCTCCGGGATATCAATATGCTCAAGTTCTTCCGTCTGCGGCAAAAACAGATTTCCATCATCCAGAACGACCATATCTCTGACACTCTCTGTTTTATCCGTAAAAAGAGTTATCGATGAAACCTGTGTCATCTGGCCCTGATATTCATTAGCAAATTCATATACCGTTCCATAAGGCACATCATCCCCAAAGACTATCTGATTATTTCCTCTGAATATCTCGTTGTACATCCAGTCTGACTGGCCATTCAGGCTCTCATAAAAACCCAGAGACATAAAGATCAGCATGCTGCAAACAAGGATTCCGGCAATACTCACTGCTGTTCTGAGCTTGTTTCTGCGCACATCCCTGATATTCCATCTCGAGGCGAACTTTAAATTCTTCCAGAACCTGCTCTTTTCCATGGCTCCTGTGGAATCAAATTTCGGAGCCGGCGGCAAAAGAATCCTGGCAGGATTCTCGACAAGTATCTTTCTGGTGGAAAGGTATGAAACTGCTACACAAAGCGCCACTGTCAGGCAGCACATAAGGAAGGTCTTTCCCGTAAGCTGCAGACGCTGTATAGGATTCTGATAATAATAATCGTTCAGATCATTTAAATATCCGCCGAGAACAACAGGTCCGATGATTGTTCCGGATATGCATCCCAGCAGTGCTATAATCACAGAATACGACATATAGTGCCAGGTGATCTTTCTGTCAGAAAAACCAAGAGCCTTCAGAGTGCCTATCTGTACTCGCTGATTCTCAGTAAGTCTTGTCATGGTGGTCAGAATTCCAAGAAGTGCCACTGCAAGAAATACGATTGGGAATACAGTGGAAACAGCATCGCCGGATTCCAGAACACCCGCATAATCCTGGTAGTCCTCATCCTCGATCTTGGTCTTTATAAGAATATTTGGATTGTCCATGCGCTGATTCAAAACCTCACGCATGGCGTTCATTGTCTTTTTCTCTTCCTTTGTAAGCAGCGGACCGTTATTTTTGACATCCGTAAGATCCACAATAAGCTTATCAGGCTTAAGCCCCGCCGGAGCCTCAGAAATGTCCATGATAACAAAGCCGTGTGTCCCGTACTCCGGCTCTGTATATGTGTCATTGGGAATATAATAAAGATACTCCGGGCAATAAACAATTCCCTTAACAATTTCTTTAAGGGTTATATTGTCGCTGGTCATAGTGAGCGTATCTCCCGGCCTTATACCCATGGGCTCTGCAAACCTTGCCTCAACCCAGCATCCGGTTTCTCCCGGCTTATACTCTGTTCCTTCTGTAAGATACATCCTTGAAACATCATTACCATCAATAAAACCAAGAATGAGAAGGCGCTCTTTATCCAGAGTAATCTTACCCGTAGCCCGGACAATACCATCAACGGCATTTACACCGGGAGTGTTCTCCAGCATCTCGATATCTTTGTATGTGAAATAAGCCCCCTGAATATCCAGATCCTTGTAATTAGTCTCAGCAAAATACTCCGCCACACTAAAAGCAGAGCCTACATTACTGGATTCAAATCCTGTCTGTACAAACAGGGAAAGCAGGGTCATTATATAGATTGAAAAGAACTGTACCGCGTTATGCCTAAGATCCCGCAGTACTTTTTTTAAAAGGATCATCTTCGCCTCAATCTGCAGCCATGAATCTTCCGCCTTCATCCTCATCAGTAAGCGCCTTGGTAATAACAGTTTCCCCCTCAGAAAGTCCTGAGATGATCTCTGTATAGCCCTCACCCGATGCACCTGCTTCTACAGTCCTCTTCTGTGCTATTCCATTGTCCAGCACAAATACGTACTTTCCTGTATCCCCTGTATATATAGCCTTGTCGGGGATGCTCAGCACGCTCTTCTGCTCTTTTGTAATTATCTGCACACTTGCTTCCAGTCCGATAGTAGGACGCGCCTGTTTATCGTCAAAAGAAATCTCAACTTTAACCTTTGGTTTTCCCGAAGCATCGGCACTTGTTGCCACAGGTGAAATAGCAGATACCGTACCATCATAAACAGTCTGCCCCATGGTAACCTTGGCCTTCTGACCAAGCTGAACATATTCAATGTCAAAGCGTGAGACCATAAGCGTCGCTTTATAACCGGTGTCAGGCTGCACAACGAAAAGAGCTGTTCCGGCTTCAGGCATGGCACCGTCGTCCACAAGTCTCTCCATGATGGTTCCGCTGACAGTGGAGATCACACCCTTCTTTGCAGCGTCTAAGTCTTTCTTTGCGCTCTGCTCCTGAATCTGCGCAATCTTCACATTGTCCTCATACTCTTTCAGGGTTGACTCTGTAACAACTTTTTCCTCAGCCACATTTTTCTGAGTCAACAGATCGTTATACCGCTTGTCCATCAGTTCCATCTGTCTGTTATACTCGGCGCTCTGAGCGAACTGCTGGGTAGGCATCGTTTCAGCCACGGGAAGTCCTGCCATAGTCTCAAAGCATTCGGAAAGCTGGTTCTTTATCTTCTCAACATTTTCAATGGAGCTTTCGCCCGCTTCCACCTTCTTGGACTCCAACTCAAGATTGGCCTGAAGCCTTGAAATCTCGCCTTGAATTCCTTGTCTTGTCTGCTCAATCCTACGACTTCTCTCATTTTCCTGAATGCTGAGGGAATCCCTGTTTTCCTCAGTATGTACATAGCTCATCAGCATCTCTTCAGCATTTTTTCCGGCGGAATATGCCTTTGACTTATTCTTCTTATTGGTGTCAACCGCTGCGGTATAACTGTCCTCCTGGATTGTAAGATTAAGCTGCGCTATGTCATAGCGATTCTGAGCATCATACATGTCATAGCTGGCCAGTACATCACCCTTTACCACCTTGTCATTTACCTTAAAAGAAATCTCAGAAAGCTTACCCGAAACCGGAGC
>JAEEGL015773071.1_pt1 | contig 18776 bp, 14 predicted proteins | sample 9134231 | NCBI WGS metagenome assembly JAEEGL01 (sample SAMN16246548, study PRJNA631951) | gut metagenome | biome: gut microbiome; feature: rumen; material: fiber-attached | host: Bos | place: Iran: Karaj | collected 2018-10 | reverse complement strand
GCCTCATCCTCGCCGACGCCGGCAAGCTCTACTACACCAGCTTCGGCGGCGGCATGCCGGGCTTCGGCGGTGCACCCGCCGGCGCCCGCGGCGGCGCTCCCGCCGCAGCCGTCAAGGTCCTCGACCTCAAGACCCTCAAAACCTCCGACGGCCCGAAGAACATGCCCGTGGCCTTCACGCCCGACCATAAGAAATGCCTCGTCCGTGATGGCGGCAAGCTCTACGTCACGGGCTTCGGCGGCCCCGCCCGCCTCGAGGACCCCGTGCCCACCTCCGAGATGGACATGATCATCGACCACCCGGCCGAGTGGCGCCAGATCTACGACGAGAGCTGGCGCGTGACCCGCGACAACTTCTATGTCGAGAACATGCACGGCATCGACTGGCCCGCCATCCACGACAAATACGCGGTCCTGCTGCCGTACGTCAAGCACCGCCACGACCTGACCTACCTCATCGGTGAGATGCTCGGCGAGTTGACCGTCGGCCACGCCTACATCACCTCCGGCGAGGTGCCGGAGATTCCGCGCGTGCCCACCGGCATGCTGGGCGGCAAGTTCAGCAAGGACGCTTCCACCGGCGCCTTCCGCATCGACCACGTCTACAAGGGCGCTTCGTGGGACAAGTCGCTGGTCTCGCCGCTGGACGGCCCGGGCGTGAACGCCAAGGCCGGCCAGTACATCACCAAGGTCAACGGCGTCGACGCCGCCGCTCTGGTCGACATCTACCAGGCCCTCGTGGGCAAGGTGGGCAAGACCGTCGCGCTGGAGATCGCCGACAACGCCGCCGGCAAGAACGCCCGCACGGTGTATGTGAAGCCCGTGGCCGACGAGAGCCAGCTCGCTTACTACGAGTGGGTGCAGAACAACATCGAGAAGGTGGACAAGGCTTCGAACGGCGAGATCGGCTACATCCACATCCCCGACATGAGCACGGCGGGCCTCGACATGTTCACGAAGCTCTACTACACGCAGCTCGACAAGAAGGCCCTGATCATTGACGACCGCATGAACGGCGGCGGCAATGTCTCGCCGATGATCCTCGAGCGCCTGCAGCGCGAGGTCTACCGCATGAGCATGTCGCGCAACGGCGGCAAGAACGAGCCGGTGCCGAACCAGGCGTTCTACGGCCCGAAAGTGTGCCTCATCGACAAATATTCGTCGTCCGACGGCGACCTCTTCCCGTACGGCTTCCGCCGCCTCGGCCTGGGCAAGCTCATCGGCAAGCGGTCGTGGGGCGGCATCGTGGGCATTTCGGGCTCGCGCCAGTATCTGGACGGCCAGGATATGCGCACGCCGTTCTTCACCTCCTATTCGCTGGAAGGCGACTGGATTATCGAGGGCCACGGCGTCGATCCGGACATCGACATCGACATCAACCCGTTCGAGGATTACAAGGGCAAGGACGCCCAGCTGGACAAGGCCATCGAGGTCCTGAAAGCCGAGCTCAAGAACTATCCCACATTACCGGGAACCCCGGCAGCCCCGGATAAAAGCAAGATTGGATTGAAGTAGTTATTTCAGTCGGAAATCGTACCGAAGGCCAATTGTGAACCCGAAAACGTCGGGAAGCAATTGGCCTTTGTCTGCGTAAAGGCCGAGCGTGAGGGTGAAAGGGCAGAGCCACGAGGTGGGGCGAAGCCAGCCCTGGTCGGCGAAGGCCTGCCCCGGCACTTCCCCGACGAAGGCGCCCGACACCTGGTGGAGCGGATACTCCTCCACTGTACCAGGATATTTGTTCCAAGGCGATTCGCCCAGATAAGGCGCTGCATACAAGCCGTAGTTCTGGCTATAAGTCAGCATAAACTTGTACGGAATCATCTTGAACAGTTTGCCCCCTACGGCCACATGGTGCGACACGAGGCGGTTGTTCTCGATACCGCGGTTGGTCGTCGAACGGTCGTCAGCCGCCCGGTGCGACGTCCAGGTGCCGTCATGCGTTCCTTTCGGGAAGAAGAGCGGATAACCGATGGTCCGGTCAAAATGTGTCCAGCCCGAGCGATAGTAGCTGTTGTTGAAGTAATTGTCCCCCCCTCCCCGGATATGGTGCCAGTAGTGATACGGGTCGTTCGGGTCCAGGTGCTCACGCTCCTCTTCGGTGGTCGGACGGTCGTGGTACCAGCCCGACTGGTTGCGTGTGTACGACAGCTCATACACGATGTCCGAAACCCAGCGATTCTTGTCGTCAAAGCCGAACCAGAGCGTGTTCACGCCGTCCGGGAGGTTGGAAAAGCCCATGCCGGATCCGTCGCTATAAGGTATGTCGTGCAGGAGCGTGGCCCTCCAGCCGTTCCCCCGGTAATCCAGGCGCACGAACTCGCCGCCGCCCTGGTCACCGATCACATTCTGCTGGTCGCTGCCCGTTCCGGCGCTGGATGCACTTCGACCCAATATGACCCGAAAGTAGTTGTCGAAAGTAACCGGCATCTTGCCATACTTCGGACTGTCCCCACCCCATAGCGCATAGTGATCCAGGCCCAGATGGAACGAGAACCGCTTCAGAAAGTCGACCCTAAATGCGACTTTCGTGCGGTGGACCAGCGTCCCTTTCACATAGCGGTTGTCATAGGTAAAGAAGTCCCCGTAATTGCCGTACAGCCACACGTGCTTCTTCGTCAGCGGCAGCGGAACCGGGTCAAGGTTGATCCAGTAGCCCGGCATCGTGCGGGCGTTGCCGCTCGCGATGATGTGGCCGCCCGTGGTGGACAGCGAGCCGAGCCGCGGGTCTGCGCCCAGGAAGTCGAGCGGGTCGTGCTTCATGCCCAGGTCCAGCGAGAACACCTTCCACTTGATGCTGCCGTACAGTTCGTCGACCATCAGCCCGAAATCGGCCGTCCCCTTCGGGGCCACCGGGCCGCTGTCGTATTGCGCCGCAAACGACGCCCCCCACTTCCACTGGAACGCACGCGTGGTGTCGTACTGCGAATGCGCCTGCACCAGTGCCAGTGCACCGTTATGCTCGGGCATCAGGCCATACTGGTTGCTGGTCATCCAGAAAGGGAGCGACTCCCCGGTCGAGAGCGCTCCCATCAGCATCAGCGAGAGGATGAAATCGTTCATGCTTCCTGCTTGGGTTCCTGCGGAGCCTTTTCGGCATCCGAATTTTTCACATAGGCCCTCACCTTCTGGTAGTAATCCTTACCGAAGCAAATCCACCCCGCCGACAGGACGAATCCGATGAAGGTCCAAACGATCAGCACCTTCGACCGGCTGTTCGAAGGATGCCGCGGCACCGCGACAGGCTGGATGATCGCCAGCACAGGAATATCGCGCTTCACCTGCATCTTCGCCTGCTCCAACTGCTTGGCCATTTCCATGTAGATGGAGTATGCGAGATTGTACTTGGCCTGGAGACGGTCCTGCTCAATCCGTGCACGGGTCGTCGGCATATCCTGCGAACGGTCCCGGACGGCAGCCAGGGCGCTCTGGTAGGACTCCATCTCCGCCTTGATCTCGTTGTAGCGGGCCTGGATATAATCGAGCTGCGCCTGCGACTTTTCCGTGCGGAAACGCGTGATTTCGTCCTGCAGGAGCTGCTGGGCCTTCATCGCCAGTTCGGCGGTCTGCAACGGCTCCGTGCCCGTCACCGACAACGTCAGATAGCCTTCTTTCGTGTCAACGGACAAGACGACGGTACTCGCCAGATACTTCAGGTATCCCTCCTCTGCCTTGGAAAGCACATAGGGCTTCGGGGTCCCGTCGGTATCGCTGCCTTCCACCGTCACGAAATCCGGCTGCTCCTTCCGAAGGGAATTCAGGATCACGCCCGGAAGCCCGATCGTGTATTTCTTGATGGTCCCCATGACCGTCGGCTTCTTGTAGTCCTTGAAGTACGTATACATGCTGATGGCCGTATCCGCCTTCTGGTAGTGAACCGGCGTATACAACAGCTCCAGACGGTACGGGACGCTGCTGACAATCTGGGGATACACCAGCGGCGACAGTTCCTGCGAGAACAGGGCCAGCGGGTCGAATCGGGCAAGGTAAGCCAGGTTGCTCAGCGAGGTACGCGATGATTCCTGCTGCGGGACCATCGTGGAAGTCACCCGATAGGTGCGCTGCATGGACAGCGCGGAGATCAGGCCCAGCACGATGAAAATCCCCGTTACGATCAGGATGAACTTGCGTCCCACCCACATCTTCTTCAGGAGCCCGAGGATGTCAATCCCCTCTTCTTCCTGAACCGCGGATTCGCTGTTTTGGATTTCTTCGCTCATAACGGTGTTACTTAAGGCGCTCGATAAGCAGGATGATGGTACTGACGGACGTGATGACGGTCAGCGTCTCCTTCAGGACGCGGTCCCAGTCGACCTTTTCCTTGGGTTCCAGGCGCTTCTGCTCCTTCTCGGGATCGGTCGAGAGCGCGATCACGCTGCCGGGCTCCACTTTCGGATAGATGCGGAAGAAGAGGAAGCGGCGGGTGCCCATGCTCTGGTGGTTCGGCAGGGTCACGGTCACGCTGTTGCGGTCCGCCACTTTCTGGAAGCCGCCGGCGTAGTGGTTGATATACCACTTCGCGCTCCGCTTACCCTTGTAGACCAGGGTCTTCTGGGTCGAAGATGTACCCGGCGTGACATACTGGGCCATGCGGGTACCCGTCTCACGGATGGTGACGGTATTCTCCATGCGGACCACGTTGATCACGTCGCCGTCCATCAGGATGGGGTCGTTGGAGTCGTGTGCATTGCTGTCGATGTCGCGCAGGTCCAGGCCGATATCGCCCCGGCCGTTGTACGAGCGGAAGAGGACGACGAACGGGTCGGCGTCGTCCAGGAAGCCGCCGGCCATCTTCACGACATCGGTCAGCGTCGTGCGTGCGTCATCGAGCACATAGACGCCGGGGAACTTCACGCGGCCGTTGAGCTCCACCGCGCGGCCCGTCGAGAAGTTCGGGGTGAGACGGACCACGATGTGGTCGTAAGGCTGCAGCTGGAAGTCGCCGCCCTTGACATTGTAGTCTTCATCCACCGTCAGCGTGATCTTGTCGAACTTGACCTCGTCGCTGTGGGAGATGTTCATGCGGAACACCTCCACGCGGTCGTAGGCGGCACCGACCGAGAAACCGCCGGCCATTTCCAGCAGGTTGTGGACGGTGAGCGTCTTGTCATAAGCCGCGTTGACAGGATTCTTGACCGCGCCGCTGACGCGGACCTCGCCGATATTGGTGTAGGTGGTATTGTCGTAGACGCGGAGTTCATCGCCGGGCTTCAGCAGCTGGTCGCCGTCCTTGTCGAGGAGGATGCGGATATACTCCACAAGTTCCGGGTTGGTGACATCCCTGCGGACTATGTATGCCACGGGGAAGACCGTGGTCTTCAGGCCGCCGGCATATTCAATCGCCTGGTTGATCGTCATGTGGTCGTTCAGGCCGAAGTCGCGGGTAAAGGGATCGCGCACCTGGCCGGTGACGGAGATGGTTCCCAGATCACGGTAGGTCGTCAGTTCCAGCACCCGCACCCTGTCACGTTCCTGGAGCTGGAAGTCGGGGTTGCCATTCCTGCCCGGATACGGGACTGTGAGCACCTCCACCGTCTCGTCGGGGCGGGTACGCTCCACGAAGACAAAGTCCTCGCGGGCCGAAACGGTCGGCTTCGCGCGGGCGATGAGGGCAGCCAGGCTGCTGTTGCGAGACAGGTCATAATTGCCGTCGTAATACACGGCGCCACTGATGGCCACATATTTGTCGAGCGGCTCGTTGAACGTCTTGATGCGGACCACGTCGCCGTTGACCAGTTTCACGTGCAGGTGCTTGTCCATCACGCTGCTCAGGTCATATTCCAGGTATTTCTTCGCACCGTCTTCGAAGCGCTCCACCTGCACGAAGTCTGCGTAAGCGTCGTACTGCAGGCCGCCGGCCAGCTCGATGAGGTCGACCAGCGATTCGTCGCCCTTGATCTCATACCGCATCGGGCGGTTCACGGCGCCGGCGATCCGGACGATCTTCTTGGCCACGGGCACATAGAGCACGTCTCCGTTCTGCAGGTCGTAAGTGCTGCTGGAGGCAGGGTTCGTCATATAGGCGTAGAGGTCCAGGTGGTGCGTCTTCCCTTCACGGGTCAGCTGGATGTCACGCACGGTACCGATGGCCGTGGGACCGCCCGCCGCCGCCAGGGCGTTGAACGCGGTGTTGAGGGCGCTCAGGGTGAATCCGCCCTGCACGCCGACCTCGCCGTAGATGCTCACCGTCACGGTACGCGCCGTGGTGATGGTCACCGCGATCTGGTCCGGACGGAAGGAGTAGTGCTGCGCCAGCTTCGTCTGGACGGCTTTGCGGCCTTGTGCAAGGGTCATGCCCTTCAGGAAGATCTTGGTCGCGCCGGCCGGATGGATCGAGCCGTCCGCGCCGATGCGCTGGTGGATTTCCGTCTGGGAGGAACCGAAGATCGAGATATGCACTTCATCGCCCTCCCCCAGCACATAGGTGTCGGGAGCCTGCGCGCCGTCGGTGGTGCGGAACACGTCGAGGGCCTTGCGGGTAAAGAGCGCGTGGCCGTAGATATCGTCACCGTCCGTCGCGACGGGCGTGTTCTCGAGTTTCTGCTCAGCCATCGCCTCCGCCAGAGTGGTCTGCGGCGTATCCTTGGCCACGACGGGCTCAATTTCCACTACGTCGGGCATAACGGGAACTACAGCCACTCCGTTCAGGGTATCAAGGGCGGCCTTTTTGGCCTTCTCCGCCTCCATCTGGTTCAGGATCGAGATGACGCGGGCCTGGTAGGCCGGATATTCCGTAGGAGAGATCGCATCCACGTCGATGCCGTTCTCAAGAAGCCGCGTGCGGACTTCCGCCTCCGTCAGACCGCGCTTTTCCAATTCGGCACGTGCGGCGGACAACATGGAAACTGTTTGTGCAAACAGCGAAAACGCCGTCAAGCAGCACAAAAAGGCGAAAAGAATCTTCTTCATATTTCAGTTCTTGAACTGACAAAGATAATAGAATTTTGTATCTTTGTCAAACCACTCGAATCTTAACTAAACCTTATACACCATGAAGTTCTTCTTAGATACTGCCAATGTGGACGATATCCGCAAGGCGAACGATATGGGCGTCATTTGCGGCGTCACCACCAACCCCTCCCTCATCGCCAAGGAAGGCCGCGACTTCAAGCAGGTCGTCGCTGAGATCGCTTCCATCGTCGACGGCCCCATCAGCGGCGAGGTCAAGGCCACGACGGTCGACGCAGCCGGGATGATCGCCGAAGGCCGCGAGATCGCCCGCATCCATCCGAACATGGTGGTCAAGATTCCGATGACCGTCGAGGGCCTCAAGGCGTGCCATGCACTGGCCGCAGAGGGCATCAAGGTCAATATGACGCTGATTTTCACCGTCAACCAGGCGCTGCTGGCCGCCCGCGCCGGCGCCGCCTTCGTCAGCCCCTTCGTCGGCCGCCTCGACGACATCAGCGAACGCGGCACCGACCTCATCGCCGAAGTGGCGCAGGTCTTCAACACCCACGGCATCCAGACCGAGATCATCGCCGCCAGCATCCGCCACCCCATGCACGTCACCGAATGCGCCCTCGCCGGCGCCGACATCGCCACGGTGCCGTTCAAGGTCATCGAGCAAATGTGCAAGCATCCGCTGACGGACCAGGGCATCGAGAAGTTCCGCAAGGACTACGAAGCCGTGTTCGGGAAGTAATCTACCGTTCGAACACTTTCAGGATTTTCATTTTGGTCTCGCCGGTGCAGAAGAAGCGGCGGTGCGGAAGCCCAGTGGCGTTTAGCACAATGAATCGACTTTATTCAGCCATGCTCTCCCACGCCGACCCCTCCCAGGTGGAAGGCCTCAGCCGTTTTTTCAAAACCGGCCCCGGCCAATACGGTTTCGGGGATCAATTTCTGGGCATCAAGGTCCCGGTGACCCGCCAAGTGGTCCGTGAATGCTGGCGGGATATGGTCCCGCCGGACTGGCAGGAGCGGGCCGCCCAAGGCGTCTCGACTTTTCCCGAACTTGAAGAATGCATCCGCTCCGAGTATCACGAAGTGCGCCTCGCGGCACTCCTGACGCTGGTGGAAATCTTCAAGCACGCCCGGAAATCCCCCACTCTGCAGCAGCAGTGCATAGACTTCTACCTTTCCCACACGGCATACATCAACAACTGGGACCTGGTGGACCTGTCGTGCTACCCGCTGCTGGGCGAATGGCTGCTGGACTCCTCTGACCGCTCGCTGCTCTACGACCTGGCCCGAAACGGCCGCACCATCTGGGAGCAACGCATCGGCATCGTCAGCACCATGACTTTTGTGCGCCACAGCCAGCTCGCCGACACCTTCGCCATCGCCGACATCCTCCTCCACCACCCCCACGACCTCATCCACAAAGCCGTCGGCTGGCTCCTCCGCGAAGCCGGCAAAAAGGACAAAGCTGCGCTGGAGGCCTATCTTCTCCCCCGCTACCAGACCATGCCCCGCACCATGCTGCGGTACGCCATCGAAAAGTTTCCCGAAGCGGAGCGCCAAGCTTATCTTTCATAAGGGCCCATCTACCGCAAAATCGGCTTATTTTGCGGTAGATGGGATTTTTTTTGGCACATCTACCGCAGGCGAAACGATTATTCAAAGAAAAATGTACCTTTGCGCGCAGCGGCCCCCGGCCATACGGCCCGGGGCCTGTAGCAAATGAACCACCTTGGGGAAATCATCTCGTTGATTGTCGCCGTCTCGTGGACGGTGACGGCGCTGTTTGCCGATAAGGCCAGCCATCGGCTGGGGTCGATGACGGCCAACGTGCTGAGGCTGTCGATGGCCATCGTGTTCCTGGGGCTGCTGCTCTGGGTCACCGTCGGCCACCCTTATCCGGTCTATGCCTCCGGGCAGGCCTGGTGGTGGCTGGCGCTCTCAGCTTTAGTGGGTTACGTCTTCGGGGACTGGTGCCTGTTCAACTGTTACCTGTCCATCGGTGCCCGCTTCGGGCAGCTGTTCATGACGCTCGCCCCACCTATGGCCGCCATTGCCGGATGGGCCATCTTGGGCGAGACGCTCAGCTGGAAGTCCGGCCTGGCTATGGCCGTGACGCTCAGCGGCATCGCCATCTCCATCCTGAGCCGCGGTGACAGCGGGCACAAAGTGCAGCTGACCCTGCCCTTCAAGGGCGTGCTGCTGGGCCTCGGCGCCGGGCTGGGCCAGGGCGTCGGCCTGGTGCTGAGCAAGGTGGGCATGCAGCTCTACGCCGCCGACATTCCCGCCGACGCCCCGGCCGCCATGGCCCGGATGCTCCCCTTCGCCTCCACCATGATCCGCGCCATCATCGGCGCCGCCGGCTTCCTGGCCCTGATGTCCCTGCAGCGCGGCCTCCCGCAGCTCCGCAGCGCCATCCACGACCGCACCGGCATGCGTTACGCGCTCATTATGACCCTCTTCGGCCCTGTGGTGGGCGTCTCCCTCTCCCTGATGGCCGTCCAGTACACCAACGCCGGCATCGCCTCCACCCTGATGGCCCTCACCCCGGTTTTCATCCTCTTCCCCTACGCCTTCATCTACAAACAGCGCATCAAGCTCCGCGAAATCCTCGGCGTGGCCGTCTCCATGACCGGCGTCGCACTGTTCTTCCTCTTGTAAACCATGGACACATTCTACGTCAGCGAGCCCCTCACCACGCCGCCAGCCTCCTTCGAGACGCCGCTGCAACAGCTTATCTATGAGAAGTTTGCCTCGGCAGGAATCCCTTTCACGCGCGTAGATACCGACCCCGGCATCACCATGGAAGATTGCGCCCACATCAGCGCGCGGATCGGGGTGGACATCGTCAAAACCATCTTCCTCTGCAACCGCCAGCAGACCGAATTCTACCTCTACGTCACCTCGCACGACAAGCCGTTCGTGACCCGCGACTTCTGCAGTGCGCTCGGAATCCCGCGCGTATCCTTCGCCTCCGCCGACAAGCTCTGGGAGCTGACCGGCGTCCGCGTCGGCGCCACCACCATCCTGAGCGGCATATGGCCCGCCTGCTCCAGCGTCCATCTGGTCATGGACGCACCCCTCGCCTCCGCAGCCTGGTTCGCCTGCACCGACGGCACCCCCACCTGCTTCGTCAAGCTCCGCCCCCGCGACCTCCTGGAGAAGTACCTGGAAGGGAGGGCTGTCAGCTTAATAGATTAGCTGCGCCTGCAGCCTGAGAGGCGCCGGCGACGCGCACCGGCGAGGTGCTGGCGAAGTGCGCCGGCGACAAGCGCCAGCGACAGGCGCCAGCGACAGGCGCCCATAATGCGGTAGACGTGACATATTTGAGCCTGTCTACCGCAAAAACGGCCTTTTTTGCGGTTAACGTGACAGATTTCAGCCCGTCTACCGCAGAAAAAGGTCATTTCCATGCGTCGAGACCCTTACTCCGCATCGATCAGGCGGGCGGCATCGGCGTATGTGAGGCCGCAGACGCGGGCGATTTGATTGATGTCGGCGCTGAAGCGGAAGCGGATTTGGCGCATGAATTCAGACTGATCCGCCGGGGGAAGCGCTTGGAACGACTCTTTCTGGAACAGGCTGCGGCAGAGGTCCGGGAGCGCGGCGAGGATCGTCTGGTCCCGGAAGGCGGGAAGGTTCTCATTGTACGCGAGCCGCTTACGGGCCTTTGAGGAGGTCGCGAGGAAATAGTTCATCCGCTGGGGCGTGCGGAACAAATCTTCCACCCCGCTCACATACACATACTCCTGCGGCAGGATGAAACCCTCCGGGCCGAGATGCCAGTCCAGGGGCAGCTGGTCGCAGTTGGAGTGTAGCAGCCGCTCACGGGCCCGGGCCGACAGGTCGCCCAGGCGACGGATACCGGAACCCGGGAGCGGCTGGCGCCCGTCACTTGCGCTGGCGGGACGGAAGAACGTGCTCCCCGTGCCCCACGGATACTGGCTCGGATGGGCGCAAATGTTCGCGGCCACGCAATTCATCTGGACATACGCGATGGCACGCTCCACGGCCTCGTCCCTATTGGGGATCTTTCTGATATCCTTCCCCTTGTGCTTCAGGAACTTGCTGATGCCCCACCGCGCGTTGAAGTAGATGGAATAGCGGTGCTTGAACTGCTCGAGGAAGCGTTCGACCTCTTCCTGCTCCCCTACCAACAAGAAATGCAAGTGATTGGACATCAGGATGAACGCTAGCACCACCACCTCCGCGCAGCACGCCGCCTGAATGGCGACAAAGTTCATCCCCACCTTGAAATCCTCATCATCCCGGAACCAGAGTTCCTTCTCCAAATGATCTGTCGTAACAAGCCAAATACGCCTCATAATCAACTTCACTTACCCCCGCCCGGAGAGCCCGAGCCGGCTTTTTCGCAAAGATAATACAAGAAGGGGCGGGATGCAAGTTTTTTTATTCGCGGCTGCGCGCGGTAGACGTGACATATTTGAGCCCGTCTACCGCAAAAACGGCCTTTTTTGCGGTTAACGTGACAGATTTCGGCCCGTCTACCGCAGCCGAGGGCCCTCTCTGCGGATCAGATGAAGCCATGGATGAAGCTTTCTTGCTATATTTGTAATGGGAAAAACATTTCGGACACGCGCATGGAAAAGATTCAAGGATCCAGAGAACCCAGCATCAAGCGACGCCTCGTCGATCGCCCTTCCGAGCGGCATCCGTTCGAGCCGTTCTTGCCGGAGGGGGCAAGAATCCTTTTCCTGGGAAGTTTTCCGCCGCAGGAGCACCGGTGGTGCATGCCGTTCTATTACCCGAATTGGATTAATGACTTCTGGCGGATTATGGGGCTGATCCATTTCGGGGATAAGGACCACTTCTGCGTCCCGGGCGAGAAGCGCTTTGACGAGGCGGCCATCCGCGCCTTTTGCACCCGCGAAGGCCTGGCATTTTACGACACCGCCTGCGAAGTGCGCCGCCTGAAGGACAACGCCTCCGACGCTTTCCTGGAGGTAGTCACCCCAACCGACGTATCCTCACTATTACTTAAGATACCGCAATGTAATATGCTGGTTACCACCGGACAAAAAGCAACGGAAATCATCGCCCAAACCTTCCATTGCCCCGTCCCGCCCGTCGGCGGATGGATCGATATTTCCATCAATGAGCCCCCCGTTCAAGCCGGGGGTGACCCCACTTGTCATGCCCGACCCGATCGGGCATCTCGCCCTATACGCTTCTGGCGCATGCCCTCCACTTCCCGCGCCTATCCCCTGCCGCTGGAGAAGAAGGCGGACGCCTATCGCAAACTCTTTCAATAACGCCCGGTCCTCCCTACATCTATTATCGAATTGGCCTCTGTCTTCACTTCTGCCAAACCAGCGTCGGACAACCAGCGCCAAACGCCTTTCCTCGCGGGGTGCGCCGACGCCAAGGGCTGATTTCGGGACCCAGCGTCGACCGGCGAATCCTCAACCCCCTGATACAGAGCGCATATCGATTCCCGGATTCGACGCCAGTTTGGCGAAAAATGAACGGGTAACTCGCAGCGAGAATGCAGCCGGAAAAAGCACCTAGGACTAAACCTCAATACACGCCTTTCCGTCAAAGGCCTGATGCTCATTCTGGAAGACGTACCCCAACTGATTGCAGAGCATCGTCGTGTCTCCTATCTTGCTTCCGGAACCGCCGCCAAAATGCGTATGTCCATAGACCCAAAAGTCCACGCCTGAGCCCTCGATAAACGCATCCAGGTCCACTTGGAAGGCAGAATTCAGCACTCCGCCGGGATAGCCGTTGAACTCGAGCCGCATTGTTGGACAGTGATGCGTCACGACCACTTTGTGCGCGGCCTGTGAGGCCTTCAAGGCGCCCGACAGCCACGCCTGGCACTGCTGATGCAACTCATCCACGTCATTCGCAAAGAACCGCCTGCCATTCAGCTTCCCAAGCCTAAAATCATTCATACCCTGCTGCACCGTCAATAGCCGCGCCGGGTCGATCCGCGTCCATAACGTAGTGATAAACAGCTCCGTATCCCCCAGCACCACGCTCCGGTTGTTAAGATATCGCACATTCGGCCGCACCTCCAGTTCGAAATCGGGCATCGTCCGGCCTATGTCGAACCCACCGTAGAACTCGTGATTCCCCGGCACCACAAAAGTCTCCTGGTACTGCTCCGCGCACCAGTCCCAGAACGGCCGCTTCCACATCTTCCGGTCCCCCAGATACGACACATCCCCCGCCAGCACCAGCACATCGCCCGCCGGCGCGAGGCCTCCGCGCTCAATAAAACTCTTGTTCTCTGCAAATTCCAGGTGCAGATCCGATGCGAATTGAATCTTCATGGTATTACTTCTTTTCTACAAAGATACTCAGCTCAGGTACATCCTGCAAATCTTTGCAGGGGGCGCCAAGCCCCCCCCTCTTGATACCCTCTCGGGATTCTTGAAAAATAAAAAAGGGCGTCACGTTCTGTGACGCCCCAAACACTACTGTCCCAGTTTATAACGCTTGATGATGTAAGGCTTCTGCTTGGGTGACAAAACCGCTCTGTGAATACTTTCCTTAACATCTTCTATTTCAAGTGAGCCCAAATAAGTGGCTGATTGCATCACCCGGCCAGCATCGAACTCACGAATCATATAGCCGTCCACATAACTGTCATGATCAAGGAAATCGTATTGTTCAGAACTTATCAGATGCTGATAAGGACCAATCTGCATAAAAAGAGTCTGATTGATTTCCGAGTTAATCAGCAGAGCGGCGATCACCTTATCACCATCTTTGCCAATAATGACGAATCTCTTCTCCTTACTCGTACCCTTCTTGGGCCTGACATTATCTTCCGGAAACATCTCCATTCGAAGAACCTGCCCAACCTCAAGAACCCGCCGCCTCAGCTCCTCGGGAAATGCATCCAGCTCCATCATTTCAGCGCACGTTCAAGGGCATAATACTCCTGCAGATACGCCAGCATCTCGGGACTGGCATTCCCTTCCTTGGCAATGTTTAGATTATCCATTACCTTCTTTCCCTTCTTACTATGAAAGACGCGATCCCATTCCTGACTATGGGTATCTTTCACAATTTCATCAAAGCTCATTTCAGCCACCTTCTTGATAGCCTGGTCAATAGCCTGAATATCCGACTTGGAAAGATAATCAACATCAGGACTCTCCTTGGCCGAGAACCGCTCTGAATCAAAGGCGATGCAGGCCGCCACATCAATCAAGCCGTCATTCGTATGAAAGCCCTTCTCACTTTGATCTCCGCGAGCTATTTTCAAAATATTATAGATATCTGAAGGGACTGGGCCGAAAGGAAGCGCACAGATATCATCCTTAAATAGGGGAACACCAGACTCCGCAAACTGAATCTGCTGGGCATAGAACGCTGTTTTCACAATACTATACACATCTCGGCGATCCGGCGAGCTTTGCTGGATGATGTATAGCACAACGGCTTTCAACGTCAATGTGTCGTCTTTTGTCCTCATAGTCTTGCAAAAATAGCAAAAATCAAACCCTTATGCAACATTTTATCTGATTTTCAATTAATCACATTCAGACGCTACGCTCAAAAATGTGATCTCCCGGCACCTCATCAACGGCCTATCCTCACGCATCTCCAGGCCTTAACTGCGTTCGAAGTCAGTCTCCCCTCATGAGTCCTGATGTGTTGTAATCTTCATAATGAGTTCAGGCCAATGGCGTTCCTCGTCAAGACAAAGTGCGAAGACGATATCTTCCGTCTGCCAGTATAATGCGGCTCCTGGCTCCCCAGCGATCATCTTTTCTCGTTTGACTTCGTATTTTTTTAATGATGACTTACCCAGGTATCCCGTTACCCTGTCTAACATAACTCTGGCTTCATCAATGAAAAGAAACCATGAATAATTATCAAAGGACAGCCTGAAATCCAGCAGCTTATAGTCATCTTCCTCATATAGGACGCAGTAGGAGAAAACACCCAGAAAACGCCGGTCAAACTTATACAAAGTCACACGGTCAGAGCGCTTTTTCACATGATCTTCAACAAGTTGTTCGCTTAGGAACGAAGTCAGATCCTCCTCCCTATTCTCACTCAGTTCCGCTATGACCTCGGCTGGCGATATGACTTTTGTAGAGACTCTATACTCCGAATATAGCGCCTGGGCCTTATCTGCCATACGGCCATCCTGCGTAATGAAGTAATCGCAGAATGCGGCGTAATAGGTGTGCCGGGCATCGGTATTAACACTATTCATTGCATTGGATGCCTTAGGCAGTTTATCTGATTTATAGCCAATCCAATCCAAGAGCGTATAAGCAGCGATTATTCGTTGAAAGGTATCTACATCATCCCGATCACCAAACCCAGACAAGACGAAATCTTCAAATGACTTATTAATACCCAGCGTCTTTAGATGCTCCGATATATTGGGTATAACTTCTTTCGTATCCCAATTGCCGGCATTTGCATCTAACTTGAAGCCGCTTGCCCGCACGGTAGCGCGGTAAGACTTGTAGAAGTCCTTATTTCCCAGCATCCGATTGATGAAAGCCCCACACGAATGGATCACATCATTTACGGATGGCGAGGGTGGCAAATCCGGAAGCATCATGCTGATAAGCGCCTGCGAACGAGCCGCTTGGGACACCGGGAACGGGGTATCCATTAGGGGTTTTAGAAGACTGCCTACTTCTGGAACCACCCGGCTAATAGAGGATAACACCCCTGAGATATCCGGAACGGAATCTACGATTCGTCCTTTGTTCGCACGATAATACTCCGTCGGCGTCATCAAACTTGGATATGCTGTCTTCTGATGATACGCTATCAAGTGGTTATCAACCAAGGCCTCAAGCATTTGAATATCCCGGTCCAGCCGCTCATCTCCTTCGCTCCGTACAGCATCCTCAAAGTGAGCCGGCGAATAAACAAAAAATAGCCCTCCCTTCTTCCCAGACAAAAGGAATTCCTTGATATCCGCAAACTCGGGCTTCTTCAAGTTGCTGATTACGCCCCAATCAAGATAAACACGTTTCATATAAGTCACTAGCTTAGAAGGCTGGAGTAAAGGTCGAAATAGTCTGTCGACCGCACCTCGGTGCAGACTATGAAAAAAGAGGGCAGGCTTGGCTAGCCCCGCCTGCCCTCATAACCATTAACCTGCAGCGGTCGTCTTCCTTGCGGATCTACCAGCGGCAGTGGTTTATTAAAGCTGCAGCCATATGGGTCTGCAGTCTGCACTTGACCCCAAAGGGCAAGTGCGGCACCCGAAGGATGCCCTCACTCCGTAGAGTGAATCGCCCACTCATACAATAGAATTCCGGCAATGCCGGAATTAACAAGTCGTTTGGCGGGTTATCCTCCAGCGAGGTCTACCGATACTCTTGTCCAAACGAATGAGTGGGGCCCTGCACTTCCGCAGGGTTACATCTTGAATGTGGTCACACATCCAGTATCTATCGCCAGTTCTTTGCAGAACTTTTCGATGCGTTTCTCGTCATCACCTGTATGATAGCTGAACTCCCACATCGCATTATCTTTAACTGATACTCGGAGTCGCTTATAATAATCCATGTCTACGGCGCCCAACGAGCACCCGATGATGGTTATCTTTTCCACACTGCTCAAAGAGTCAAAGAAGCCCAAATTCGCATCAATGATGCTCCCGGTATTCTTGAAGTTCTCTTCATAGTACTTCTCCAACCGGTCTTCTGCCGCCTCAACAGCATAGAAGCGTATGGGGAGCCGCCAATTCGCAGACTTATCATCTCGTTGAAAGAAAGCCAGGTATGCGAGTTTATCATTGCTGAAATACCGCCCCTTCGCATCCTTCTGCACATGCCGATAGCGCCGACGATTCTGGTTCTTGTACTTCCAAAGCTCAAAAGCAGCCCGATCATCGGAATGGTGTCCTAAGACCAACGATCCGAACTTATCCTTGCGGTTTCCGTGAATATAACATATCCGTTCAGAAGGAATACCATACTCGCTCTCCAAGAACAGTGTGTAATTGAAGTTCAGGAAGATGGCATCCTTGTCGAGAGGCAACATCCGCTTGCGAAACCCTTTTGAGTATTGCAGCGTATTGACCCATCTATGGAAATGATACTTCATCTCCATTGTGCAACTCTTAACCGCCTCACTAATGGCATCCAAGGGCGCAAAATACGCCTGATAACTGAACCCATCCTCCCCTTCATCGACACGCGGCAACTGCATATCCAATAGATCAAATACCTTTTCCCGGTTCAGTTCACTGAGATTCGTCTCAAAGTCACGCCAAAGATTTGTATGAGTCCAGGTTGCCACCGGATACCGCAGTCTATATTCATCATGCCGGTATTCATACGACTGCAAACACCAGAACCAACCCACCGGAGTAGAAAAACTCCTATCCAATGATCTGGGTCCGAAGTAAAGGTCGAAATAACCAACAGTCAGCGGACTCTGACGATACAAATACCGCCGGAAACTCATATACCCGGACTCCGCACCATGATACCTGTCAAATCCGTTACCAATTACATACAGATGCTTGGCAGGACTCCCATCTACATCGTAATGCCGCTGCAAAGACCGAGGAGCAAGCATCCCTCCTTTCTCATAGCAAAACCTGGTCATTTTATCCACGACCTGTTCGCGGGGCATAGTTACCGGCAACGAGAAAAGGAAAGGCTCAATGTTAAATGGCTTCAAATACTTCATCCCCTCCAATGGCAGCATCTTATGGACCTCCGCAAACCAACGATATGCCCGAAGCACAAAAATGCCCTGCTGTTCTTTATCCGTCAATGGCGCTTTCTTATATCTCTCTCTCCGATATATCGGCGGCACCATCTTCTTAATCCGGCCCAATAACACCTTCAACTCGTGCTTTTGTGGAACCGTATAATAATTGGATTTCCGGACATACTGATAATGTGCGATAATCCTGTTCCTCAACGACACGGCTTGATCCAGCTCTCCAGCTGCGACGAAGAAAGCCACCATCGCCTCCGCCATCTTGAACCTCATCCACGCCGCATCATAGTCTTTGAATACATCAGGAACCTCCAAGCGAAAACACTCATCTAAAGACGCCGCACAACGATACATTCTCTCTTGTTTTCCATCTTTGATGGCCCTGTTGAGAGCATATATCAATTGCAGTAGACGAGTCCTATTCACAATAAAGGGGTAAAGATGCTAAATATAACTATTCGCGGAAGTTGAATGGTATTAAGCAAGCGTACTATGAGTACAATCAAAACAAGAAACGAAGGCTTCTTCAACACCTAAGAAAAGGTTTTTACTATATTGATTTCGTCCAGCTTGTTGTATCTCACGGCAGACCGCCCTAAGCTTTTTTGCGTATTCTATTCCTTTGCACCTAAACAAGTTATCAAAGATGATAAAAGCCAGCCGTTGCTCGAAAACGTCCCATTTTTTCCCTGTTATTATTTTGCCCCGTGAAGAATCAATGTCCAAATCACAATGATCACCGCAGTTAAGCACCAACTGCAGAGGGAATGGCCAACGAATAGTGGCGCCGACCTCAATAGGATTATCAGGAAAAAGATTATGATGAACAGTCATTCCATGCAGTCCAATTATCCCCTTTGAATGGAACTTCCAGTAGCTGACTTGATGTATATCAACACGCTCCTCTTCCACGTTAAAACCCAATTCAGTTGATCCCTCAAGTAAGACATTGAGGCCGTAGTGAAGATCCCGACACACATCATATTGCACACCATCAACTGTTACGGATTTGGAAGGATAATCCAACGACCTGACCGGCATGCCCTGCTGTTCGATGAGCAACATTCGAGTCTTCCCTAAAATACCATGAGCGTTGTCATCAATATTCAGTTCAAACGAGTAGCAATCCTCAACCTTACCCCAATTATTTCCCTTGACAAACGAATCCAGATTAATATCCATCAAGGTATT
>JAEEGL014231728.1_pt1 | contig 18776 bp, 13 predicted proteins | sample 9134231 | NCBI WGS metagenome assembly JAEEGL01 (sample SAMN16246548, study PRJNA631951) | gut metagenome | biome: gut microbiome; feature: rumen; material: fiber-attached | host: Bos | place: Iran: Karaj | collected 2018-10 | reverse complement strand
CGTCAAGCTCGGTGGCTTTGTAGTCCCATTCGATCAGTTGGAATTCCGCCTTGATGCCCAGCGATTCGGCAAACTTCTTGGCCAGGTCCGCGTCAAAGCCGACCCACTCCTCGCTGCCTTCCTTCTGGAAATCCATCGGCGCGAAATCGGTGATGCCGATCACGAGCGTGCCCTTGTCCTTGATATAGGCAAGGTCGGAATCCGCGGCGGGTTCCTTGTCGCCGCAGCCGGCCAGCGCGAAGCAAAGGCCGATCATGAGAACGGAAAGCACGAGAGCAATGATTTTTTTACGCATAGTGAAAACTCCTTTTCCTCCTGCACCTGTTTGCGGTGCTTTAGTGTGCTAACATATTAACACGCTAAAAGCTTTTTGTCAAGTCTCTTTGCAAGATTTGTCGATGTAAAAGCGCATTGACTTTCCCCTTTTTTTCGGTATAATAAAAGAAGCTCAACCGAAAGGAACAACGCCATGTCCGATTATCTGAAGCAGGAAGATTACGCCGAGCCGCAGTGCCTCTTGTGCGGGCCCGACCCGCAGTCGAAGGAAGCGTCGATCACGCGTATTCCCACAGGGCGCGTGATTGAAAAGCTCGACGATTATTTCGCCAAAAACGACCTTGCGGGCGCCGAACGGCATCTGCGCTATTGGGAAAAGGAAGCGATGGAGGGCGGCGACGACCGCGGGCGCTATACCGTCTGCAACGAGCTGATGGGGCTTTTGCGCAAGCTGGGGCGGCGGGACGAGGCGCTGGCCTATGCCGAGCACACGCTCGCGCTGGCCGAAAAGCTCGGCATGACCGAAAACGTGACGGGCGCCACGGCGCTGCTGAACGCGGGCACCGTCTATAAAGCCTTCGGCAAAGCCGCAAAGGGGCTGCCGCTGTTCGCGCGGGCAAGGACGATCTATGAAGCGCAGCTCAAGCCCGACGACGCGCGGCTGGCGGGCCTTTGGAACAACATGGCGCTGGCGCTCACCGATCTCGGCCGCTATGACGAGGCTGAAGCGCTCTACGACAAGGCGGTCGCACTGACGCGGCAAACCCCGGGGATGCAGGGCGACGCCGCGATCTCGCTTTTGAACAAGGCAAACCTGATCGAAGCGCGCGACGGCCTTTTGGACGGCGACGAAGTCATCTGTGCCTGTCTGGAGAAGGCCGAAGCCCTGCTGAACGACCCCGCACTCCCGCACGACGGCTACCACGCCTTCGTCTGCGAAAAATGCGCGCCGACGTTCGGCTATTACGGCTGGTTTGCGTTCGGCCGGGAACTGGAAGAAAGGGCGGCGAAAATCTATGCAGGGGCTTGAACTCGCAAGGCGGTTCTATGAACAATACGGCGCGCCGATGCTGCACGAGCAATTTGAAGCCTTTGAAGCGGTGATCGCGGTCGGCCTGTGCGGCAGCGGGTCGGAATGCTTCGGCTTTGACGACGCCGTTTCCGCCGACCATGACTTTGAGCCGGGCTTCTGTCTGTTCTTGCCGGGCGAAGACGTGATCGACCGGCGCACGGCGTTTCTTCTGGAGCGCGCCTACGCCAAGCTGCCGAAGGAATTCGAGGGCTATACCCGCAGCAGGATGAGCCCCGTCGGCGGAAACAGGCACGGCGTGCTGCGGACAGATGAATTCTTTCTTGCCAAAGTCGGGTCGCCCGACGGCAGGTTGACGGCGGCGCAATGGCTGACGATTCCGGAATTCTATCTGGCCGAGGCGACCAACGGCAAAGTCTTCCGCGACGACTGCGGCGCGTTCACGGCGATCCGCGAAAGGCTCTCCGCCCAGCCCGAGGATGTGCGGCGCAAAAAACTGGCCGGCGAGCTGCTGACCATGGCGCAGAGCGGACAATACAACTACAACCGCTGTCTCAAGCACGGCGAAACCGGCGCGGCCCAGCTGGCGGCGTTCGAGTTCGTCCGCGCCGCCCTCCATACGGTGTTCCTTTTGAACAAGGCCTATCTGCCCTATTACAAATGGCAGTTCCGGGCGCTGCGGGCGCTGCCGCTGCTTTCAGACGTGGCCGACCCGCTGGAGTTTTTGCTCACCACGGAGAACACAGAGGATCTTGCCGAAACGAAGTACGGCATCATCGAGGATATTGCCGGCATGGTGATTGAAGCGCTGCAGGCGCAGGCCCTGACCAAAGCGGTCTGCGGCGATCTGGAAAAGCACGCTTATTCCGTTAACGACACCGTCGCCGACGCGACGCTGCGCAACATGCACATTTTGGCGGGGGTGTAGTACAGTCGACAGTCAACAGTCATCAGTCAACAGAAAGAGCTGCTGCATGAAGGAACGCTTCATACAGCAGCTCTTTTCAAAATTACCGATTCCGGTATTCGCTTTCCAGCATGGAAAAGTAGTGTCTGCCGACATAGCCGTCGGCGGTGTAAAAATAGTCGCGCAGTGTGCCCTCATAGGTGAAGCCGCATTTTTCAATCACACGCTTCGACGGCGCGTTGTTCGTCATGGTGCAGATCTGGATTTTATGCAGACCGATCTCGTGAAAGCCGTAAGCTATGACCGCTTTTGTTGCCTCGGTCGCGTAGCCGCGATTCTGAAACGCGCGGCCGATGCAATACTCGATTTCGGCGAAATGGTTCTTGCTGTCCACCAGGAAGAACGCAATCTGGCCGATGCACAGGCCGCTTTGCTTTTCAATCACGGCCCAGCGATAGACATCTTCGCGCCCATAGGCGGCAATATAGCGTTCCAGCAAGCCGCGCACCTGCTGAGGCGTTTCATAGACCGGTTCGGCAAGCATCGTCTGTACCTGCGCGTCGCCCGCCCAGATTTTAAATACTGCCTCGGCGTCGGCAAGGGTAAACCTGCGCAGCAGCACACGGCCGGTTTCCATCGGCCGTGTGCCGCAATGCGTCAGCATTCCGTCGCCTCCGTTTCCGCGGCCGTGTTGGCCTTGGCGGTCTCATACATGGCGGCGATTTCGTCGAAGCGGCCGTAGTTTTCCTTCTGGCGCAGCAGGCGTCTGGCGTCGTTATAGGGCTTTGCCGCGCGGTTGAAGCGGGCGAAGGCGTCCATCAGTGCCTTTTGCTGCTTCTGGGTCTGCTTCTTTTCCGCCTGAAGCCGGCGGACGGTCTCCTTCTGCATGGCGACCTGTGTTTGCTGCTTCGCCTTTTGCGCGGCGTTCTGCGCCTGAACGGCGTCGAAGATCTGCGCGTCGAGCGCGTCCTCTTTGTCAAACAGCGCGGTCAACGCCTCCATGCTCGGCTCCTTAAATGCCGTCCTGCCACCGTAGAACTTGTCGTAAGCCTTCTTTGCTTCGATGCGTTTTTTGCAAAAGTCGATGTCAAACGCGCGCTCGGCCTTTTCCTCCTCGGTGCCCTTCGGCTTCGCCCGGGCGGCGGCCAGTTCACGGTTCACGGCGGAAAGGTCGGTCTGCCCGATGCTTTGCAGGCCGTCGGCGAGAAACGCTTCGCAGACGGCGACCTGATGCAGGAACAGCGGCGTCTGGAACTTGTCGAGCTCTTTGCAGACGAACTGTGAAATTTCGATTTCTTCGTTATAAGCGCGGTCGGCGCGGTACTGCCTGCGGCCCGTTTGTTTGTTCAGCGTCCTCGGCGCCAGCTCCGCCTTTTGCCGCGCGTCCTCCACCAGCTCAATCGCCTCCACGATCTGCCGGTCATGCAGGGCGTGATTGCCGTAGTCTTCAAACAGGGCGCGGATCTTCAGCACACGGATCACGCTCTTTTGCTTCTTTTCCGTGAAATCATAGAAGAAGAACGGGACCAGATTCAAAAAAGCGCCGAGGGCGGCCATCAGAATGAGCGCCGTGAGCATTTTATAGAACAGACCCGGCTCGCCCGTGGTCACGTCCAGAATATCGAACGGCTGGGCATAGCCGTTGCCCTCATGGACGCCGAAATGCCGTTCCACGGCGGGCAGCACGGAAGAGGTCAAAAGCGTGACCAGGTTGCCGATGGTCGCCACCGTGGCGAACATGCCGTCGATCCGCTCGCCGCTGCGATATTGCTGATAGTCGCGGATGTCCGCCTGAATGGCGGGCGCCGTAATCTGTTCAAAGGCGGAAACCAACGAATTGAGATAGATGCAGAAGAACAGCCACCAGATGTTCTTCATGTTGACAAGCATGAGCAGAATAAACGCAATATTGAGCGTGTTCATGCCGACCAGCGTGCGCTTCTTGCCGAACTTGCGGATCACGAACGGTGCGAGCAGCATGCCCCAAAGCGCGGCGTTGCCGTTGAGCGTGTTGATCAGCGCCAGCGTGCCGCCCTCGCAGGTGTGGCCATAGGTATAAGACCAGGCGAGAATGTTCTGATAGGCCAGCTCCAGAAAGCCGAGCCAGCCCGCCAGCGCGATGATCCAGAAATACTTGTTCTTGGCCACTTCCTTGAACGAATCGATAAAGCTGATCTGAATCGTGTGGGTTTTAGCCTGGACAATCTTTTCCTGCGTGTTGGCATAGACGACAACCGTCAGCAGAATGCCGATCACGGCGAACACGGGATAACTGTAGCGGTAGACGCGGATGTCATAAAGATTGTTGTCCGCCAGATACTTTGCCACCAGCGGGGTTGCAATGTTCATGATCGACGGCGCAAGGGAATAGACCACGGATTTGACCGCCAGCGCGTCTGTGCGCTCCTGGGTGCTGGGCGAGAGCACATGGATCAGGTTGGTATAGGCGTCGTTGAAGAACTGGAAGAAGAACTGCAGCAGCAGATTGAACATCAGCACCACGGCACAGGTGGCGACATAGCCGCCCGCGCGGCCGAAGACTTCCTGCGGGAACCAGCCGTCCAGCCGCTCATAGGGGAACCAGACATAGGCGATGGAAATCACGGCGGTCGGAATGCCCATGGAGAGCAGGTAGGGCCGATATTTGCCGCCCTTGCCGCGCGTGTTGTCCACCATTTGGGCACGCACCGCCGTCAGCGGAATGTTGGCGATCGTGGCAATCAGATAGAGCACATACATATCCGTGGGCGCCACGCCGATGGCCCCGCCGATGATCATGTTCGTGGCACTGACAATCAGCGTGCTGGCAACGGTGATCACGAAATAGGCGCCGATGCCGCCGCCGGCATAAGCCGCCACCTCGCGGAACGGCATATAGCTGCCGGGCTTCGGACTGCGCCAGTAGGTTTTCACTTGCCGGACGGTTGCGCCAAGCTTTGCAATCGATGGACTCATGACAGTTTTCCCCCCCTTGTTGTTCCTGCTGCCATTATACCACAAGACGCCGTGCTTTTAAAGACCTATTGCAAAAAACAAAAACTTTTATGAACGAAAGCGTTCGTTTTGTCAGAATCCCGCAACAATCAGGCATTCCGGCGGTTTTCTTCGGGCAAATTGAACAAGTTTTGCCCTTTTTTTTCTCTTTTGCCGCGCGAAAAAAGCATTGACATTTACAAGAAAAACAGGTATCATAAAACTGTATAAGAGCCTGCATCTTTCGGGGTGCGGCAGACTTCAACCCCACAAGGAGGTACCATACTCATGAAACATTGCAAAAAAGCCATCGCGCTCCTGCTGAGCGTTCTGATGATCCTTTCGCTTTGCTCCGTTGTCGGCTTTGCCGGCGACGACGACACAGACCCGCCCGCCGACCCGCCCGAAGAGCAGACGAAATACACCGTCACGTTTTATGATGCGGCCGCTACGGATCCGATCAATCTCCGGGAGCCCGCCGTACTTACTATTGACAATGCAGTGCAAAGGGTTAACAAAGGCGAGGATGCAGTGGATCCGCTCAAGGACGAGAACGGCAAATATCCGTCCGACAAAGAGCTGAAAAACAAGTTGGTTTATCCGGCCGAAGTGACAGATGATCATTATATGCAGCACTTTATAGGCTGGAATCAGGACATCACCAACGTGCAGGAAGACCTTCCGGTTTTCCCAAAATTCGCAGAAATCGGCAAGCGGTATAACGTCCATTATTATGATCACAGCGGCAAGTTCCTCTTCAACGCAGAAGGCTGCACCTACGGCGATAATCTGCAGCAGCCTTCCACGCCCACACGCACGGACGACCCGCTGCGCTACAGATATGAGTTTGCGGGCTGGGCGCTGAAGCCGAACATCGATCCGCTTGTCAACAAGGATGAAGAAAAGTATCTGCTCACCTTACCCGGAAACCGTCTTGTCCTGCCGACCGATCGGATGCTGGAACAGTACAATCAGAACGACCCGAACTATATCGACGTATGCGGCAAAAAGGTGGCCTTCGGCGAAGACATCGACATCAATTTCTATGCCTATTTCAAGCACTACGACCGGGAGTATAAGCTTTCGCTGACGGTGCGCGACCAGTACGGTGACACCGTGCCCGGCGCCGCCGTGCAGATCAAAGGCGACGACGGTCAACTGATGGATCAGACCTTTGGCCAAAGAGATGAAAACGGCAACCTGACCGGCAGAAATGAACCCGCCGCAGGCAAAACAGACGCCAACGGCTACCTCGCCATGCGTCTGCCCTATCAGAACAGCTATCGCATTGCGGTTACCTATCGCGGCTCCGACGCCTCCGGCGATGCGAGCCGGACAATCTCCGTCAGCGAGATGCAGGATCCCGCGCATCCGGAAACCGTGAACGAAAACCTCGGCGTCACCGTCACACTGCAGAAGACCCTCTATGAGCACGGAAAAGAGCGCTGCACCTGCATCTGCCATTCCTTCCTCGGCGGCGTTTGGATTCGTGTGCTGAACATCCTGTATGATTTCCTCCATGTCAAGTACGTCTGCTGCGACGACATGTATGCGACCCATCGCGGCCAGTTGGCTTACAGTTGATAACCGCAGAACGAATCATCGCAGATTGATCCGGGCGCCTGTCGCAAGACAGGCGCATTTGTGAAGTACCCGCCGATTCACGCGGTGTGTGAATATTTAACGGATTGTTCACACACTTTCCGGAGAACATGGTACAATAGCATTGGAGAATCCGAAAGCAGGAGGTTTGACAGATGGATAAACTTTTATTAAAGCTGGAAAAAGTCAACACGAAAGTGGATCTGAAACTGATCCTTTCCTTCGTCAATGCCCTCATGGGCATCCTGCGCGGCCTGATCGAAGCCAAGCAGGGTGACACGACTGTGGACTCAGATGTCATTGACCATTAACACAAAAAAAGAATCACCGCACGAGCCGTCAGGTTCGTGCGGTGCATTTTTTCGGCTTATTTGATCTGCGAAATCTTCTTTCCCTTCACCATGAAGACGCGCTTTGCCAGCGGGAAAAGGAACGAATCGTTGACGGAATCGGTATAGAAATCGTCGATCTCCTGTCCGGGAAAGGCGGCGCGGAACAGATCCACCTTGCGTTCGCGGAAGCAGGCTGACCGGATCTCGCCGGTTTTGATGTCGAAATCCGTGGCGATCAAATGCCGCACACCGAGCCGTTCGCAGATGTCGTTCATCATGAAATAGGGCGAGGCGGTGATGATTACATCGTCTTCGCGCTGCAACTCCCGGTAAAACGGCTTGATCTTGTGCATGTGCCTGTCCCAGAAGCCGGAAACCAGCTTCATCAGATCCACGTCGTTCTCGGCAAAATAGCGCTGCAGTACCGGCGCGTAATCGCGGGTAAAATCGTCAAAGGTTGCCTTGCCGCGGTTATAGCGCAGCATCAGCTTTGCAACGGACGGCAGAAACCGCACCACGGAAGGGTCTTCGCGCAGATAGCAAAGCAGGAATTCAATCGAGCTTTCGCCGTCATAAATCGTTTCGTCAAAATCATAAACGTTCATGCGCGGCCCCCTTACTGCGGCTGCTCCAGCTTCAGATACTCGTCCCTGACGAGTCCGACCTTCTTGAAGATCAGATGCAGCAGCAGCGAGAGCACCGCCGGCGCGGCGATGTGCATCAGCAAAATCAGGCCGATGGTTTTGCCCGCACCGAAGCTTTCGTGCATCGCGCTCCAGGCGCCGAACTGACCCACCAGGCCGCTGGTGCCCATGCCGGCGCCCGTCGGCGTGTTGGTCATTTGGAACACGCAGGTCGAAATCGGGCCGAGAATGGCACCGGCCAGCGTGGGTGCCAGCAGGATCTGCGGCCGCTTCATAATGTTGCCGAACTGGAGCATGCTGGTGCCGATCCCCTGCGAGAGCAGACCGCCCACGCCGTTGGCACGAAAGCTGGTGACGGCAAAGCCGATCATCTGCGCCGCGCAGCCCACGGCGGCCGCACCGGCGGCAATGCCGTCCAGGCCGAGCATGATACAGATGGCAGCGGAGCTGATGGGCGCCGTGAGCGCCAGACCGACCAGCGAAGCCACCGCCATACCCATCGGGAACGGGTGCAGCAGCGTCGCGGCGTTGATCACACCGCCCAGCCAGGTCATGAATTTTGCAAGATAGGGGCCCACAAACATGCCGCACAGTCCGCCGGTCACGATGGTGAGGATGGGCGTGAGCACGATGTCGAGCTTGGTTTTGCCGGCCACAAGCGAGCCGAGCTCACACCCGACCACCGCCGCGGCAAACGCGCCGACCGGGCCGCCGAGGCTGTAGCCGTAGGCGCCGACGGCAATACAGGAGAAAATCACCAGGGGCTTTGCCTTGAGACCATAGGCGATGGCCGCGCCGATTGCGCCGCCGACCACGGGAGACGAGGCGGCCAGCACCTCGGTAAACTCGGCCAGAAAGCCCAGATGCGGAATCTTCGCCAACTGGCTGATGATCAGGCCGACGATCAGCGACGCGAACAGACCGAGCGCCATCGCGCTCATCGCGTCCACGAAATAGCGTTTGAAGTATTTTTTCACCACTTGCATCTTTTTGGGCCTCCTCAAACAGTCGTTTGCGTCATTATAATATAAACGGCGCAAGAAATCAAGTCGCCCGCGGTGAAATTTTAGTTGCGTTTTAGGCCAATCTATTATATAATGAGAGTTAGAGGATGTGACCCCCATGAACAATCTTTGGCAAAAGCTGCGCGCCCTGCTGCAGGACCGTTACGGGCTCGATCAGCTCGGCGTGGCGCTGCTGCTGCTCGGCTGTCTTGTCACGCTGATTCTGTCGTTTTTCCATGTACGCTATTACCGGCTGATCGCGCTGCTGCCGATGGCGCTCGCGCTTTGGCGCGTGCTTTCCAAAAACCGCGAAAAACGCCGGCTGGAAAACGACCGCTTTTTGCGTGTGTGGGATCCGATCAGAAACAAGCTCGGCCAAAAGGTGCAGCAGGCGCAGGACACCGATCACCGCTACTACCCCTGCCCGACCTGCAAAAAGACGCTGCGTGTGCCCAAAAACCGCGGCAAGATCGAGATTACCTGCCCGCACTGCGGCACAAAATTCAAAAAGAGAACGTGAGGACTTTGCCATGAAAACATTGCTTGTCACCGGCGCCGCCGGCTTCATCGGCTCCAACTTTGTCTATTACATGCTTGACCGGCACCCCGATCTGACCGTGATCGGGCTGGACGCGCTGACCTATGCCGGCAATCTGGAGACCCTGAAAACCGCCATGGAAAACGGGCGCTTTCGCTTTGTGAAGGCGGACATCACCGACCGCGCAGCGATTTTCCGGCTGTTTGACGAAACGCCGATTGACGCGGTGGTCAACTTCGCTGCGGAATCGCACGTCGACCGGTCAATCGACACGCCGGAGGTCTTTCTCAAGACGAACATTCTCGGCACCCAGGTGCTGCTGGACGCCTGCCGCGCCCACGGCAACATCCGCTTTCATCAGGTCTCCACCGATGAGGTCTACGGCGATCTGCCGCTGGATCGGCCCGACCTGTTTTTCACCGAAGAGACGCCGATCCACACGTCGTCGCCCTATTCGGCCAGCAAGGCGGCCGCGGATCTTTTGGTCATGGCCTACTTCCGCACCTACGGCAGCGCCGTGACAATCAGCCGCTGTTCCAACAACTACGGGCCCTATCACTTCCCGGAAAAGCTGATTCCGCTGATGATCACCAACGCGCTGGAGGGCAAGCCTCTGCCGGTTTACGGCGAGGGCAAAAACGTGCGCGACTGGCTGTATGTGGAGGATCACTGCAAGGCGATCGACCTGATTCTGCAGGGCGGCGTCCTCGGCGAAGTCTACAACATCGGCGGCCACAACGAGCGCACGAATCTTGACGTGGTCAAGACCGTGCTGCGCCTGCTGGGCAGGGACGAGAGCGCCATCGTCTATGTCAAGGACCGGCCCGGCCACGACATGCGCTATGCGATTGACCCGACAAAGATCCGCACGGCGCTCGGCTGGTACCCCGAGACCGACTTTGACACGGGACTCAAAAAGACCGTGGACTGGTATCTCGGCCACCGTGCCTGGTGGGAGCACGTCAAAAGCGGCGAGTACGCCGATTACTACAAAAAGATGTATAAGAACAGATAAGAAAGATGAAAAAAGAGTTGCTGCCGAACGTCGCCGTTCGGCAGCAACCTTTTTTCATAGTATTCTCTCAGAGCTTCACGCGCAGAATGTAGATCCGGATCAGGTTGAAGATGACTCTGGCAATCTTCTGCATTTTTTCGGAAACCGTCTGCATATAGGTGATGAACTTGCTGGTCGCTTCCTGTTCTTCCGCTGCGGGAGTGTAATCGGCCGTCTTGCCCTGCGACGGATCCTTGCGGATGGCGAAGGAATCCATCTTCACCGACTGGCCGTCCTTCACTGCGTAGGCGGTCAGATAGAGCACCTGATCCCTGATCTCCACGGCGGTATACATCGGCGCGTCGAGACCGAAGGCGGCTTCGGGCTGCGGAATGTATTCCAGCACCTCGGACAGGTCGTTGGTGTTATAGGTCTTCACGCCCGCCGTGCCGGAAATCACATAGCTCGTGCCGGTCGGCTGTTCCTGGGTGCGGAAGATTTCGCCGTCCTTTTCCAGCCAGGCAATCTTTGTCGGCACAACCTTGTTGCCGTCCAGCGACGGTGTGCGCAGATAGACGTGGTCGTGTCCCTGGAACACCACGTCGACGCCGAGCGCGGGCAGAAGGGCGCCGAGCTGGTCGCGGATATTGCAAACATCCTTATCCTTATAGTGCGAGCCCTGAGAATAGGGCGCCTTGTGGAGCATGACAAATTTCCAGTCGGCCTTGCTCTTTTGCATGTCGGCCTTGAGCCAGTCGAGCTGTTCCTGCGTCAGCGCCTTGTTGTCGTCCAGAAGGTTGGTGTTGAGTACGGCGAAATGGACGTTGTTGTAATCGAAGGAATAGTAAACGCCGGTCTCGGTGTCCTGCTTTGGCACGTTCGGCAGCACAAAGTAGTTGACCGTCGCCTCCTGGCCCATGTCTTCGTGGTTGCCGGAGGTGGGCATCTGAAAGGTGTGCATCAGGTAGGGTGCGCCGACGTCGAACATGCCCTGCCACTGCTTGTTGTTGTTGCCCTGATCCACCAGGTCGCCGGAGTTCGCGATGAACGCCGCGTCCGGATACTTCGTGAACGCCGCCTTCAAAACGGGCAGCCACGCCTCGCTGTACTGGCGGTCGTTCTGCGACTGCGGGTCGGTCATGTGGAAGAAGGTGACGTTCTTGCCGCCGTCCGCCGTGGTGACGGAACCGGTCTGACTCCACCAGCCGCGTTTGGCGTCGCCCACGCGGAAGTAATAGGTCTTGCCGGGCTTGAGGCCGGAGAGCTGCACCGTGTGGCGGTTCATCTTAAACTGATACCAGAACAGGCCGAAGATGTCGAGGTCGATGCCCGGGAACTGCCGGATGACCGGCTCGGTCGTCTTGGAAATCGAGAAGGTCTTGCCGGTCGTCGCCTTGCCGGTGAATTTCGGCTCGGTTTCGGTCTCATAGATTTCGATGTCGCCCTGCACGGTGGACTTGGAGAACCAGCCGATGGTCGCTTCGGTTTTGCTGTCTTCACCCATCGTCACGCTGACCATGGTGGGGGTGCGGTAGTTCTTCTGCGTCGCTTCCACGGGCTGCTTGCTGTTGTCATAAGCCGCGCCGCTGTCGCCCTTGAAGATCGGGTTTTTGTCGTGGGTGAAGTCGTTCAGCACATAGGCCACGAACTGGCCGAGGCCCTGGGTGAACGAGGGCGTCACATATTTGGAAAGCAACAGCTGGTCAAGCACGTCGTAGAGGCTGCTGTAGGGCAGCACCTCCAGCGCGAAGACGATCTTGACGAGGTTCAGATAGCTGAAGTCGCCGCGCAGGACGTTCCAAAGCAGAACATTGAGCCCGCGGCCGAGCTGGCGGTTCAGGAAGCTGTCCTTGAGCAGTTTGTTGACCCTGATTTCAAGCTTTGCAAGGATCGCGTCCTCCGCCAGATCATGCAGCACCACGTCGATCAGCAGATGGAACAGGCGGTCGAACGTGTCGCCGTCGGAAAAGCCCTTCAGCGCGTCTTCCAAAAACGCGTCGTCGGTCGGATCCTCGTTGCCGTTGAACCAATAGACCATGCCGGAGAGCACCAGCTCGCCCAGTCTGCCGGGCCGCTTCGGATCGCCGAAGCCGTAATTGCCGCGGAACTTGGTGCAGGGCAGCTTGGAGACCTCCAGATCCATCAGCTTTTGCACGGCCGGCTCCAGCACGTCATAGAGCTTTTGGGGATCCTTGATATACAGCTCGGTCACCTGGTCGAGGAGATCTTCGATGAACCACATGATATTGTCCATGCTGAACACGGTGGTCTTGCCGATCTTGAAGCCGTCGCCGATATAGGGCTGCAGAAAGCCCTCGAGGATGCCGCGCAGATCGAGATTGAACTTGGTCTGCAGATAGGCGAGAATGCCGCCGTCTGTCTGCGCAATCTCCGTGAGCATATCGCCCAGATAGTGCTTGACAATCCCCATCAGGAAAGCCGTGGTGTCGGCGCGTCCGTCCTTGGAAAGCCCGCCGCCGAAGCAGAGACCGAACGAATGATATTTATAGGTGTGGTTGTCATAGGTGACGCCGTCGAACTTCATTTTTTCCACAGCGTCGAAGTCCACCGCCTCCGATTCGAGAATCGTTTTGCCGTTTTTATACTTGACCAGCTTGTTTTCGCGATAGGTGTTCGGGAAGCCCGTAAGCGAATCGCTCTGGTGGTCATAGAGCGCGTCGCCGTCGTCGTTGATCACGCAGGCGGTGTCGTTGATATGCAGGTGGCCCGTAAAGGCATAGTGAATGCCCCAGGAGGCGAGCGTTTCCGCCGCGTCCAGATAGTCGTCCAGCACAAAGGCGTAGGTGATGGACGGCTCCACCTCCATATGCGCCGCAAGGGAGTGGTGAATCATCAAAAACGGTGTGCGGCCGTCTTTCTTCGACTGGTCGGCCCAGGCGTGAATCCACTGCATCAGCTCGGGGCCGATGGCGCCGGTGGTTTCCTCGGGCTGCGGCTCGTCAAACGAATATTTGCACGAATCGACCACAATCAGACGGAAGCCGTCGTCGAGGTCGGCCACATAGGACAGGCCGCCCGCCACGTGCTCCTTCTTCGGCGCAAAGCGATAGGACGGACCGGTCCAGCCCTTGGGCGCCACCGCGTGGTCATAGCCGAGGTTTTTATAAACGTCGAAGAACTGCTCATAGGTGATTGCCTTGGTCGGTTCTTTTTTGTCGTTTTCAAAGGTCACGGCCTGGGTGGTGTTGACGTCGTGGTTGCCGTCGATCACGAATACTTCCATGCCGCTCTCTTTTTCAAACGCCTCCAGATGCTGCGCCAGCACCTGATGGGAGATCAGCTCGCTGTCCTTGGTCAGGTCGCCCGGAATCAGCAGATACTTCACGCCGCTCTTTTTGGCGCGGGCCGCGGCGGTTTTAAGCGCCGTGCGCAAAATCGTTTCCGATTCGTTGAACATCTTGCCGTCCAGCCGGCAGGCGTCCAGCCACGTCTGGGTGCGGCGGCCCTGCGCACTGTCGGGGAACAGGTGGATGTCGCTCATCGTATAGAACGGGAGCGTTGCCGTCACGGTCTGGCCGCCCGCCTTGGCGGCGGAACAAAGCTGCACCGCGCCGCAAAGCAGCACCGCGCACAGCACAACCGAAAGCCATCGTTTCCATCTCTTCATATCGGGTACCTCCGTCCGGTCAGATTACCCTGAAATTATAGCATAAACCGCAAAAGAAAAAAAGCCTTTTGGCCGTTTCGCGTCGTTTCGTCAAGATTGACCGAAAGAAGGGGCCTGTTTTTGTGCGCTTTCACCTGCTTCTTCGTTTTTTTGCACAAAACAAGCCGATGCGTCCTAAACAAAATCTACAACAAAAAAAGCGTCTTTTATGGCGTTGGCCGGAAAAATGTGCTATAATATCCAAGGTTTTTCAAAAGGGAGGGACAACGGATGCAAAAGGAAAACAAAATGGGCTATCTGCCGATCCCGCGGCTGGTACTCACGATGAGCCTGCCGATGATGCTTTCGATGCTGATCCAGGCGCTGTATAACGTGGTCGACAGCATCTGGGTGTCGCGCGTCTGCGAAGAGGCGCTGACCGCCGTGTCGCTCGCCTTCCCGATCCAAAATCTGATGATCGGCGTCGCCACCGGTACCGGCGTCGGCATCAACGCGCTGATTTCCCGCGCGCTGGGCGCCAAACAGCCGGACCGCGCCAACAAGGTTGCCGTCAACGGCATGTTTCTGGCGTTCTGCAGCGCGGCGGCGTTCCTTTTGATCGGCCTGTTCGTGACGCCCCTGTTCTTTCAGCGGCAGGCGGCGCCTTCCGAGGCGGATCCCGCGTCGCTGCTGGTCTATCGCTACGGCGTCGATTATCTGACGATCTGCGCGGGCCTGTCGCTCGGCGTGTTCGGCCAGATCACCACGGAGCGGCTGATGCAGTCCACCGGCAAAACCACACTCGCCATGCTGACCCAGCTCACCGGCGCGCTGATCAACATGATTCTTGACCCGCTGCTGATTCTCGGCGTGGGCCCCTTCCCGCGGCTGGAGACGAAGGGCGCCGCCATTGCGACGGTGATCGGCCAGTTCTGCGCGTTCGGCATGGGCCTGCTGCTCAACCATAAATTCAACCCCGAGGTGCGCGTCTATTGGAAGGGCTTCAAGCCCGACGGCAAAATCATCGGCGAAATCTATAAAATCGGTGTGCCGTCGATCATCATGATCGCCATCGGCTCGCTGATGAACTACTTCCTTAACCGCATTCTGCGCGCATTTTCGTTCACGGCCGTGGCCGTCTTCGGCGCCTATTTCAAGCTGCAAAGCTTCGTCTTCATGCCGGTCTTCGGCCTCAACAACGGCACGATTCCGATCATCGCCTTCAATTACGGCGCCGGCAACCGCAGGCGCATGACGCAAACGGTGCGCTTTGCGATGGTGCTTGCCTGCTCGATTATGGCGCTCGGCACGGTGCTGATGTGGCTGATGCCCGAAACCATGCTGCGCCTCTTCGACGCCTCGGACGACATGATGGCCATCGGCGTGCCCGCGCTGGAGCGAATCAGCCTTTGCTTTGTCCCGGCCGGCTTCTGTATCGCCATGGGCTCGGTCTTCCAGGCCGTGGGCCGCAGCTATTATTCGATGATCGTCTCCTTCGCGCGCCAGCTCATCGTACTGCTGCCGGCCGCCTATCTGCTCTCTTTGACCGGCACGGTCGACAACGTCTGGTGGGCCTTTCCGATTGCGGAAATCGTTTCGGTCATCGTGTCGCTGGGCTCCTATCATCATGTCCACCGCACGCTGATTGCGCATGTCGGCGAAACGCCGCCCGAAGAAAGCCAGCCGGCGCAGGCGGCGGAATAACAACTGCGAGAAAAAACAGGACGCTTGCGGAGTACACTCCTTGGCAGCGTCCTGCTTTTGTTATGCCTGCGTCACGGCAACGGTTCGGTTTTCGAGCACTTTTGCCGCCACCACGGTGATGTCGTCACGGGTCGTCTCGTCACTGCGCAGCCGCGCCAGCGATGCAATGTGCGACGCCAGATCGTCCATGTTGTTGGTGCTCCACGCGAGCAGCTCGTCACTGAGCCAGCCGCAGTCGCCCGCCGTCACCCCGTCGGAGACCAGCAGCACAATGTCGCCGCTTTCCAGCGTCAGCTCCCGCTTTGCAAAGCCGACCGTGCGCAGAATCCCGATCGGCAGCGAGGGCGCCTCCAGCAAGGTGACCTGATTGCCCCGGCGCAAAAACGACACGGCCGCGCCGGCTTTATAAAGCGACGTCCGGCCGGTATAGACATTCACACAAAGGCCGTCCGCGGTCGCGATGGATTCGTCGCTCGATTTGACCAGCAGCGCACAGTTGCAAAGCCGCAGCGCGGCGGGAAAGCGAATGCCGCTTTTGAGCAGCTTTTCGAGCAGTGTTACGGTCAGCACGGCGTCCACCGCCGCCCGCGCGCCGGTGCCCATTCCGTCGCTGAGCAGCGCGATCCGGTTGCCGTTCGGGTCGGTCAGCGTCTGCACGCAGTCACCGCAGACCGCGTCGCTTGAAAGCGCAATCTGCGCCTTGCCGAACAGCACCCGCAGCCGCGCCAGCTCGTGAAAGGTGACGGTCGTGCGCAGCTCAAGCAGCGCGATTTCCTCGGGCGCAAAGCGCCGCCCGGTCAGACGCTCCAGCAGCGTGCGGATGACGGCAAAATCCAGCGAGAACGCATCCTCGAGCATCGTGATCTCCACGCTGACCCGCCCGTCCGCGTCGGTCAGATAATGCAGGGCGTCCACCGCCTGTCCCGCGTCCGCCAGCGCTTCGCGCAGCGTGCGCCCCCTGGCGGGGTCGGCCACGCGGCCGGCGCGTACCAGCGAGGCAATCTCCTGCAAAAAGTCGGCCATCGTGTCGAACTGGTCGCCCACCACGCCGCGCAGCTCACGAATCTTTTCGCGCGCGGCAAGGCCGGAAACGAAGTCGGCGTAGCTTTTCTCCACCTGCCCCTGCAGCGCGCCCGCCCGCGGACACTGCCGCAGCAGCGGGATCTGCGTCGGCGGTTCCTCGCGTAGATCCGCAATGGCCAGAATATCCGCCGCGGTGGCGGCATAGCGGTCGTGCCAACAGGCCGTTTTGCGCGGGCAGCCCTGACAGACGCTTTGCTGCAGCCGCGCGAAGATCAGCTCCAGCTCCGGGTTGAGCACACGGTCCAGCCGCCCGCCGACCTCCCGGATCACGCCGGAGATTTCGCCCACCTGCGCCGCGGCCCGCAGCAGGTCGGCGGAAACCGCCATATGCTGCCGCACGTCCGAAACCAGCCCATGCCGCTGCAGCAGGTCGCGCAGCCCATCCAGCTTTTGCGCCGGCGTCAGCGCATAGGCCGCGCAGGCAAGCCCGATTTCCAACAGACACCACAGCGCCGGCGCACTCATTCCCTGCAGCAGCGCCGTGAGCGCAGCCGAAGAAGCGAAAAACAGCGCCATCGCAACGGGACCCAGCGGAGAAAGCACCCCGGCCGCAAGCCCCGGCACGGCATAGACGGCCAGCAGAAAGCGAAGCTGCGGCAGCACAGAGAGCGAAAGGCCGGCGCAAAGGCCGCTCAGCGCTCCGCCGGGCGCCCCGGCGATCCCCGCAAGCACCAGCACGGCAAAGCACGTAAGGATTCGCGCGGGCGACACACCGAACACGGTATAGGACGAGGCGCAAAGCAGCAGCAGACACCCGCAAAGGCCCAGCACCGCACTGTCGGGCGCAGCAAGATCCCGCAGGCCGAGCGTGCCCACCGGAATCCGCAGCACCCGCAAAAACAGCCCGCAGCTCACAAAAGCCGCGGCACTCTCTCCGAAGAGCAGCAGCAGCGCCGAAAGCGTGACGCCCTGAAACGCGAGCAGTCCCAGCCCGCAGGCGAGCACGGCGCAGGCCGCCACCACCGGCAGCACCACGCTTTTGCGCAGCGCGCCGAACCGCCGCTCCAGCACAAAGCGGAACCCGCCGATTAAAACGAGCGCCAGCGTATGGGCCAGCGCCGCTTGCCACGGCAGGGCGGAAAACAGGCCCAGCGCGCCGCCGCACAGGCAAAACGCCGCACAATCGAACGGAACGGCGGCAAAAAACGCCGCCGCAAACGGCGAGAATGAGCCGAACGCGCGCAGCCCGGCAAACAAAAATGTGGCCGCCGCAAAGCAGACCGGGCGCAGCCAGCGCAGCGCTTCCTTTTTCTCCTTGATCTCCTGCCGCGGCAGCGGCCGTTCCTGGGTTGTCGGGCGCATGGAATCATTCCTTTCCGGATCGGTTTCGTTCCATTATAGGACAAGCCGCGGCAGAAATGCGTCGGAACCTGGCGGCCGGACGCCGAAACATCTTGCATTTCCCAAAGCCATGCGCTATAATAAAAACGGATCCGCAAGAGATCCGGCTATGGAGAAAGGAAGAGATCCCATGAAGAATCCGATCCGGTTTTTCTTTTCCCGCGAAGAAAGCGACACCAAGGTCGCCAACAACCGGCTTTTGTCCTATGCGGCCGGTCTGGCCGGCCAGAACATGAACTACGGCTTCGTTTCCGGCCGTCTGTTCGTCTTCCTTAACACGGTGCTCAAGATCGATTCCCGCGCCACGGGCTGGATCACCGGCTTTTCCACGCTGTGGGACGCGATCAACGACCCGATCATCGGCACGCTTGTCGACGCCCGCAAGTTCAAGCCCGGCCGCAAGCTGCGCCCGTTTTTGCTCTATCTGCCGCCGATCATCGGTCTGATCACGGCGGTCATGTTCTTTGATTTCGGGTTCACCCAGACGCAGACGATCATCTTCATCATCGCCGCTTATTTGATGTATGACATCATCTATTCCTATCAGGACGTGGCGCTGTGGGGCATGATCCCGCTTTCAAGCCCCAATTCCGAAGAGCGCGGGCGTGTGGCACAGTGGGTGTCGATCGGCGCGGGCGCAGGCTCCACGGTGGCTTCGCTGTTCCCCCAGATGCGTCAGGCCATCGTCAACAGCGGCCTTGCCAGCGAAAAGACGGCGTATTTCATCGGGGCGGTCGGCTT
>JAEEGL013928486.1_pt1 | contig 18776 bp, 19 predicted proteins | sample 9134231 | NCBI WGS metagenome assembly JAEEGL01 (sample SAMN16246548, study PRJNA631951) | gut metagenome | biome: gut microbiome; feature: rumen; material: fiber-attached | host: Bos | place: Iran: Karaj | collected 2018-10 | reverse complement strand
CGCGGTGAGCAGCATCGAAAGCTTCAGCCCGTCTCCGCCGGCCTTCCAAATGACGGGAACGGAGAGCGCCGCCGGGATCAGAAATGACCATTCTCCGAAGCGGACATAACAGGCAAAAAACAGGGGCAGCAGCAGGCAGAAGATCGCGTCCAGAATATTCGTATTCCCGATGGTGCCGAGATAGACGGAGGAGTAGCGAATGCCGTGATCGTAATAACCGAGATCCCGGGGGTAGAGGTGCAGAGGATTCCACCCGGCGAGCTGAAGCAGCGAGATCAGGAGGATCAGCGTGAGCGCCAGCGCCGCCGCGCGGAAGTGGAGCATTTTCGGGCGGCCGAAGCAGGAGACGCCGGAAAAGATCAGAAGATAAACCAGCGTGCTGAGCAGTCCGTCATACCGCCCCGCGCCGAGGAACGAGCTGCGGAGATCGCCGGAGCAGAGCCAGGAGAGGATGGCCGCGAGCGCGAGCGCCAGCGCAGCGGTATGCACAGGACGCAGCACCGGGACTTCCGCACGGTGCAGCAGCGCCGCGGCCAGCAGCGCTGCCAGCCAAAGCCCCGTGGCGGTCAGAAGAAAGACAAACTTGGAGGCCGTGATCTGAGAATAACCCGAAAAACCGAAAAAGAGTGGAAAAAGCAGCAGCATCGTGATAAGGTAGACGTCGGTGATTTGTTCCGTGAGCCGGGGCTTCATGCGCGCTTCCTCCTTTCGCTTTCGGTACTGATGATTATAGTATGACGGGGGACAAAAGTAAAGAAATCTAAGAAATCCCCACATAAATGCAATTATAGCGTATTATCAGCATTGGAATCACCACAATAACAGAGAATCGGAGAAGATTATGTATTTTGATACCCACGCCCACTATGACGACGAGGCGTTTGACGAAGACCGCGACGCCCTGCTGGCAGCTCTGCCCGCTGCGGGCGTCAGCCTGGTGCTGAATCCCGGCTGCGACGTTGCTTCCTCCGAAATGGCGCTCGCTCTCGCATCGCGCTGGCCGCATGTCTACGCCGCGGTGGGGCTGCACCCGGAAAACTGCGGCGGCTGCGGAGAGGCGGATTTCTACGCGATCCGCACGATGTGCGCGGAGGAAAAGGTCGTGGCCATCGGGGAGATCGGCCTTGACTACTACTGGCCGGAAAACCCGCCCCGGGACTTCCAGCGAGCGGTGTTCCGGCGGCAGCTCGCCATGGCGGCGGAGCTGGATCTGCCGGTGATCATCCATGACCGTGAAGCCCACGGCGACTGCCTGGAGACGGTTTCGGAGTTTCCGCAGCTGCGGGGCGTGTTCCACTGCTATTCCGGCTCGCCGGAGATGGCGGAGACGCTGCTGCGCCGGGGCTGGTATCTCGGCTTTGACGGCCCGGTGACCTATAAAAACGCGAAGAAAGCACCGGAGGTCATCGCGCTTTGTCCGACGGATCGGATGCTGCTGGAAACCGACAGCCCGTATCTCTCCCCGGTACCGCTCCGGGGGAAGCGCAACGACAGCCGCAGCCTCCCGTGGATCGCGGCGAAAATCGCGGAGATCAAAGGCCTTTCCGCGGAAGAGGTCGCACGCGCCGCGGCGGAGAACGGAAAACGGCTGTTTCGGATCGAAGCATAGCGCATGAAACCGAAAGCGCCTGTTCTGCATATCGCAGAACAGGCGCTTTTGATCTTTGCCGGCGGATCACTGCCGGAACAGCTCGTTGAGGTCGAAACTCTCGAAACCGGCGACGTACTGTACGTTTTTCTCCGCGTCGGTGCACCAATCCCGGAAAACGCTGTCGAAGAGCGCTGTGCTGACAAAGGCCTTCGGCGTGTAGGCATTGTAGCTGCTGTCATAGCCCATGATATCGTCCGCGCCCATCGGCGGGCAGAAAATGATGTGGTAGCCATAGTCGGTTTTCACCAGATCCGACAGGCCGTTTTCCTCCAGCGACCGCACCGCCTCCTCAAATTCGGGCACCATCTCGCCGGCGAGGAAATAGTAGCCGTCGGGAAAGCTCAGCATGCCGGGGTCCTCATTGTACTGCTGCATCAGCGCGTCGAAAAGCGTCGGCAGGTCCTCAGCCGGACAGGCGCGGAGCTGGCGGAGCACATCTTCCGCCTCCGCCTTCTTGGCCGCGGCCTCCTCGTCGGGGAGCGGCTGCCGGTTATCGTCCACGGTGCTGAAGAGAATGTGCTTCGCGTAGAGATAGCCGTTGTCTTTCAGATAGGCCACGGCGTCAGCCTCCGGCAGGTCAGCCCCCTTCACGCCGTAGAGCTCCGCGTAGATGTTGTCGATGAGAAAGGTCGCTTCATTCTGCTCAATGAAGTAATCCATGGTGCCGTAGGAGTCCGCCAGGAGCTGCTCCAGGGCTTCCTGGCCGCCGAAGCGCGAGATATAGCCGTCGATCGTCGCCTGCAGCTCGCTGCGCTGCTCGTCGCTCAGCGTTATGCCCATTTCCTCCGCTTTCTGTCTGATGACCTCAAGCTGCACGGTGCAGCCGAGCGCAGTCCGGCGCACATAGCTGCCGAACGTGCTGTCCGGAACGACGCCGGTCAGCTCTTCGCGGGGCGCGTTCCAGTCGGTGACACCGTAGTTCTTTTCCATCTGACTTGCGATATCGTAGATCCAGCTGTAATACTTCTCCCAGGTGATGGGAGCGCCGTTGACCAGCATGACCACCTGGTCCGGCGTATACTTCTCATAGGCCGACTGATACCGGGCTTTGCGGGCTTCCTCCTCTGGGTCGGGCGTCTCTTCAGGAGTTTCCGCGGGGGATTCAGCGGGCGTCTCGGCAGGGGCGGCGGTTTCCGTCGGCGCGGCGCTCTCCCTGACGTCGACCTGCGGCGCCTCGCTGCCGCAGCCGGAGAGACAGGCCGCCGTCAGAGAGAGGCAGAGGAGCAGGGCGATCAGCTTAAGTTTCATTTTATGTTCTCCCGTTGCAATTATAAATTCCTGTGCATATTACCACGTTCGAAGCCGAAACGCAAGGGAAGCCGGAAAATGTTCAGGGAAGATTCACAGTTTATTCACTTGTTCTTTCCATAATCCGGTGATATACTTTCACGCAAGAGTACACGACCACGCGAGTATGCACGACGGGAGGCGTTTTTCATGGCAAGGCGCATGCTGCTGATTGTCAATCCCAACGCCGGTACGGGCGGCTATAAATCAGTGCTTGCGGAGATCCTGCACACGATCTGCGGCGGCAGCTGGGTGCCGACGGTGGTATTTACCAAGTGTGCGGGGGAAGCGCCCGGGATCGTGGCGCATCACGCACGGGAATATGATATGGTGACCTGCATCGGCGGCGACGGCACGCTCAGCGAGGTGGCGGCGGGCATGATGCGGCTGCAGGAGCCGGAGCGGCGTCCCATCGGCTATATCCCTCTGGGGACCGCCAACGACGTTGCGCGGACGCTGGGGATCTCGTTCAAGCCGACGGAGGCCGCGGCCGCGCTGCTCACCGGCAGCCCGATGCGCTATGATATCGGCCAGTTCGGCTTCGATAATTTCTTTACCTATGTCGCCGCGTTCGGCGCATTCACGGAGGTCAGCTACGGAACGCCGCAGGAGACCAAACAGGCGCTCGGGCATCTGGCCTATATGCTCGAAGGGATCCGCTCGCTGGCAAAAATCACCGATTACCACGCGATCGTAGAGCATGACAACGGCGTGCTGGAGGATGATTTCATCTTCGGCGCTGTGACGAACTCCACCTCCGTTGCCGGTCTCGTCCGGCTGGACGCGGGGCGCGTCGATCTGGCGGACGGAATGTTTGAAGTGCTGCTCGTACGCAAGCCGGCAGATTTTCTGGCCGTCAGCGATATCCTGACCTCCGTGCTTTCCACGGATTTCAGCGGTCCCAACGTCATGTTCTTCCGGAGCCGCGAGGTGCGCTTCATGTTCCAGGAGAATGTTGCCTGGACACGCGACGGGGAGGACGGCGGGAGCCACCGCGACGTGTATATTGTGAACCAACACCCCGGCGTTGAGATCATCGTGTAAATTTCTATTTCTTTTTTCTGCCGACTGTGCTATAATACTTCAATCCATTATTGCATCAATCACTGGACTTTTACCCGGCACGCCGGAGCAGAAACGGAGGAACCCATTATGCCTGACAACTATTTCAAGATTGCGGATGAGAAGGGCAGCATCAACATTTCCGAGGACGTGATCGCCGCGATCACCGGAAACGCGCTGTCCGAGATGGACGGCATCGCCGCGTTTTCCAACACCGCCGGCGGCGAGCTCGGAGAGCTGATCGGCATCAAGTCCGTCTCCAAGGGCATCCGCGTCAGCTTTGAGGAAAACGCCATCAGCATCGACGTCACCGTCCTGCTGCATTATGGCGAGAACATTACCGCGACATGCAGGAAGGCGCAGGACGCCGTCGCCGTCGCGGTGGACTCCATCACCGGCGTGAAGCCCGTCGTCAACATTCGCGTGGCGGGTATTTCGTTCGATAAGTGAGCGGAGGATCGAACGCCATGACCAGAACTGCGGCCAGGGAGATCGCGATCCTGCTGGGCTTTTCAGCCGCCGCCAACGGCGAAGCGGCGGAGGATACACTCGAGCGTTTCTTTGAGGAAGAGCACTATGCCAGTATGGCGGATGAAAACCCGCTGTTCGCGGAGCCTCCGGATGATCAGCTGGACTATATCCGCACGCTGCTTGGCTTGATCGTCGGGCACCGCACGGAGCTGGACGCCTACATCGAGAAATATGCCCGCGGCTGGACGGTCAGCCGCATCGACCGTACCGCCGGCGCGATCCTGCGCTGCGCTATGAGCGAGATCCTCTGGATGCCGGATGTGCCGAACGCCGCGGCGATCAACGAAGCGGTGGAGCTCGCGAAGAAGTATGAGGATGAGGATGTCGTGGCCTTCATCAACGGGATCCTCGGGAGCTTTATCCGGGGCGAGATCGAGAACAGAGAAGCATAAACGACCGGGCGCGCTCTTTTGGAAGCGCGCCCCGTCTTTCAGAGAGCATCTATGGAACAGAGAATCTTTACCGTCAGCAATCTGAATCAGACGATCAAAGCGCTGCTGGACAGCGCGCCGGAGCTGCAGAGCGTCTGTGTGCTCGGCGAGCTGAGCAACTATAAGATCTACCCGTCGGGCCACCATTATTTCACGCTGAAGGACGCGGAGAGCGGCATCCGCTGCGTCATGTTCCGCTCCAGCGCGGAGAAGCTGCGCTTCCGCCCGGAGAGCGGAATGCGCGTCACCGCCTTCGGCCGCGTGGCGGTCTATCCGAAGGAAGGGACGTATCAGCTCTATGTCAGCGCGCTGATCCCGCAGGGGATGGGCGATCTCTACGCCGCATATGAGCAGCTGAAAAAGAAACTTGCGGAGGAAGGCCTCTTTGACCCGGCGCACAGAAAGGCGCTCCCTGCGTATCCGAAGACCATCGCGGTCATCACGAGCGGCGCCGGAGCCGCTGTACGGGACATCATCCGCGTCACGGGAAAGCGCTGGCCGATGGCAAAGCTCGTCATTCTGCCCGTCCGCGTGCAGGGGGCCGAAGCGCCCGCGGAGATCGTCGGCGCGCTGCGCTACGCCAACATGTGGAAGGTGGCGGATCTGATCATCACCGGACGCGGCGGCGGCAGCATCGAGGATCTGTGGGCCTTTAACGACGAGCGTGTCGCAAGGGCGATCTGGGAAAGCGAGATCCCGGTGATCTCCGCCGTCGGGCATGAGCCGGACGTGACGATCGCCGACTATGTCGCCGACGTGCGCGCCGCGACGCCCAGCAATGGAGCGGAAATCGCAGTGCCGGACAGCGACGAGCTCCGCGCAGCGCTGCGGGGATACGCGCTGCGCTGCGGCCAGGCGGTGCGCAAGCACCTGGATACCAGACGCGCGCTGCTGCGGGATCTGGCCTCCAGACGGGTGATGCAGAGCCCGACCGGCTTTATCGATTTAAAACGAATGGAAGTGGATATGCAGCGGGGACGGCTGCTCTCCGTCCAGGAGGGGCGGCTCGCGCGGATGCGGCACGACTTTGTCCGGGCTGCCGCGGCGATGGACGCGCTGAGCCCGCTGAAGGTGCTCGGACGCGGCTATGCCATCGTGAGCCGGCAGGACGGCGGCGTGGTTCGCTCGTCTGCGGAGGTGTCGCCGGGGGAGCACATCGATCTGACGCTGCGGGACGGAATGCTGGAGTGTCTGGTGGAAAAGCGAAAGGAGAACAATAATGGATGAGAAGGAACTGAGCTTTGAAGCGTCCATGAAGCGCCTGGACGAGATCGTGAACGGGCTGGAGAAGGGTGACGTCACGCTGCGCGACTCCATGGCGCTGTTTGAGGAGGGGACCGCCCTCATCCGCCGCTGCAGCGAGATGCTCGACAGCGCCGAGCAGCAGGTCGTGCGTCTGAAGAAGGGACCCGACGGCGCGCCGGAGGAGCTGCCTTTTGACGTGGAAGATGCGTGAATACATGCAAAACTTTATGAATATTCACGAATAGCATGAATTATTTTTGGCAAAAACGCAGCTGCTTTTGATTTGTAAAAGCAGCTGCGTTTTGATATAATAATATGCACGTTTTCATGGACATGCCCGGTTCCGTCCGGGAATGCGTGCAGGACAGACATAAAGAGGTTTTTCGGAATTGAAAATACTGGACCAGATCCACTCCTCCGCGGACGTGAAGGCCATTCCCAGGGAACAGCTTCCGCTTCTGTGCGGGGAGCTTCGTGAAGAAATCATCCATGGCGTGGCGAAAACCGGCGGCCATCTGGCGTCCAGCCTGGGCGCGGTGGAGCTGACGGTGGCGCTGCACCGTGTCTATGACAGCAGCCGGGACCGGCTGGTTTTTGACGTGGGGCACCAGTGCTATGCCCATAAGATCCTGACCGGACGTCGGGAGAAATTCGGATCCCTGCGCCAGCTCGGCGGCATCTCCGGCTTCCCCAGGCCGGGCGAGGCGCCTGACGACGCGTTCGTCTCCGGCCACGCCTCCGCCTCGATCTCCAGCGCGCTGGGCATGGCGCGGGCGCGCACGCTGCTGGGGGAGGATTACGACGTCTGCGCCGTGATCGGCGACGGGGCGCTCACCGGCGGGCTGGCGTATGAGGGCCTGACCAACTGCGGTGCCAGCGGGGAGCCCATCGTCATCGTGCTCAACGACAATGCCATGAGCATCGGGGAAAACGTGGGCGGTCTTGCCCGGCTGCTTTCCCACATACGGGTCCGCCCGGGTTATATCGCGCTGAAGAAGGCATACCATAAAAGCATCGGCCGCTATGAACATGTCTATCGCTTCCTGCACCGGATCAAGGAGCGAATCAAGGATTTGTTTCTGCCGGACAACATGTTCGAGGACATGGGCTTTTACTATCTCGGTCCCATTGACGGCCACGATATCCGCACCGTCACGCGCACGATCCGCTATGCGCGCTCCATGCGCTGCCCGGTGCTGATCCATGTATTGACCGTCAAGGGCAAGGGCTATCCGCCGGCGGAGGAACACCCCACGATCTACCACGGCGTCGGGCCCTTTGACCTCAAAACAGGCGTGACCGAGGAGAAGAAGGCGGACTTTTCCGCGGCGTTTGGGGAAGCGCTGTGCGACCTGGCGCAGAAGGACCGGCGCATCGTCGCCATCACCGCCGCCATGGCGGACGGGACCGGCCTGAACGGCTTTGCCGTCCGGTGGCCGGAGCGATTCTTCGACGTCGGTATTGCGGAGAGCCACGCCGTCACCATGGCGGCCGGCATGGCGAAGCAGGGGCTTCGGCCCGTGCTGGCGGTGTATTCCAGCTTCCTGCAGCGCGGCTTTGACCAGATGCTGCATGACGTGGCGCTGGACGGCCTGCCGGTGGTCTTCGCGGTGGACCGCGCGGGCATTGTCGGCGCGGATGGCGAGACCCATCAAGGCGCCTTTGACGTGGGGTATCTCTGTCAGGTCCCCGGCATGAAGCTCTGGGCGCCGTCAAATTATGCCGAGCTGCGCGCCATGCTGCGCCTGGCGCTGACAGAGGGCGGACCTGCGGCGCTGCGCTATCCCCGCGGCGCTGAGGAACGCTTTTCCGGGGACACGTCCGCCTCCGCCGCCTGCGTGCTGCGGGAGGGGACGGACCTGACGATCGTAAGCTACGGTATCCTGATCAACGAGGCGCTGGACGCCTGCGAGCTTCTGGCTGCTTCGGGCTTTTCCGCGGAGCTTGTGAAGCTCAACCGCCTGGATGCGCCGGACTATGCCGCCGTGGAGGCATCCGCAAGGAAGACCGGGCGCCTGCTCACGGTGGAGGACACGGCGGAGATCGGATGCGTCGGGACGCGGCTGCTCGCGGAGCTGGAGCGCCGGGGCGCTGCGCTGAAGGCCGCGCAACTGCGGAATCTCGGCAGCGGCGTCGTGCCCCACGGCAGCGTGCCCGCGCTGCTGCAGTCGCTGAAGCTGGACGCCGCGGGCATTGCGGAGACGGGTGAGGAGCTCTGCCGATGAAGAAGCTGCGATTGGATCAGCTGCTTGTGGACAAGGGGCTGGCGCCGTCCCGGGAGCGGGCGAAGATCACCATCATGGAAGGCGCCGTATTCGTCGACGGCCAACGCATCGACAAGCCGGGCACCGCCGTAGATCCTGAGAAGCAGATCGAGGTCCGGGGCGAGGTCCTGCCCTTTGTCTCCCGCGGCGGCAGGAAGCTGGATAAGGCGCTGAAGGTCTTTCCGGTGGATCCGGCAGGCTGCCTGTGCATCGACTGCGGCGCGTCGACAGGCGGATTTACGGACGTCCTGCTGCAGCACGGCGCGAAAAAGGTCTATGCCGTGGATGTGGGTTACGGCCAGCTTGCTTGGAAGCTGCGGACGGACGAGCGCGTGGTGAACATGGAGCGGACGAATCTGCGCTATGTCACGCCGGAGCAGATCCCGGAGCGGCTGGATCTGGCGGTGATGGATGTGTCGTTTATCTCCATCCGCCTGGTGCTGCCCGCGGTGCGGGAACTCCTGCGGGCGGACGGCGACGTGATCTGTCTGATCAAGCCGCAGTTTGAGGCGGGACGGGAATACGTCGGCAAGAAGGGCGTCGTCCGGGACAGCGCGGTGCACCTTGCGGTGCTGGAGCAGTTTCAGGACTTTTTCCCGCAGGCGGGCTTTACGCTGATGGGACTGGACTATTCCCCGATCCGCGGCCCGGAGGGCAACATCGAATATCTGGCATGGCTGAAGAAGGGGGAACATGACGCCCCCGATCTTGACGCGGCGGCAGTGGTCGCAGCGTCGCATGAGGAGTTTTCGACATGACGAAACGTGTGATCCTCTGCCCGAATCCCAGCAAGGATGTCGGACTGGAGACGAGCAGAGAGGCAAAGAAGATCCTGGAGACGGCGGGCTTTGCGGTCTGCTTCAGCCCGGAGCTGCTGGACGGCCGCCCGGACGACTGGCCGGACGACCTGCCGATCTCGGAGCTGGAGGACGTGATCGACGGCGCGGTGCTCGTGGTTTCCCTTGGCGGAGACGGCACCATCATGCACACCGTGCGCCGGCTGATGGACTATGAGATCCCGATCATCGGCGTCAATCTGGGCACGGTGGGCTTCCTGACCGAGCTGGACCGGGGCGAGCTGCCCATGCTGCTGGCGGCGGCGCGCGGCGAATACACGCCCAGCCCGCGGATGATGCTGGAGATCAGCGTGGAGCGCGGCGGCGAGGTGATCTACCGCAACTACGCTCTCAACGACGTATCGCTGCACGGCGTGGTACAGATGCTCCGCATGACGGCCCGCGGGGACGGGAGAAAGATCCTCGAATTTTCCGGCGACGGCATCGTGATCTCGTCGCCTACCGGCTCAACGGCCTATTCGCTCTCTGCGGGCGGACCGATCGTGGAGCCGACGGCGGAGAATCTGATCCTGACGCCGATCTGCGCCCACGCGCTGATTGCCCGGAGCTTCGTGCTCGCGCCGGACCGTGTCGTCACCGTCACGGTCGCAGACCTGCGCAGCCGCGCGTTCATATCCGCTGACGGCGACTGCTTCGAGTTCCTGGACGGCGATACGCTGACCGTCCGCAAGGCCGCCCACAAAACCATGATAGCCCACGTCGGGAAAAAGGCGTTTTACGATATTGTCTATGAGAAATTGGGAGATGCGAGATGAAGACATCAAGACAGGAAAAGATCCTTGCCATTATCGAGAGAGAGACGATCGAAACACAAAACCAGCTCATGGAGGCGCTGGCCCGCGAGGGCGTGAAGAGCACGCAGGCCACGCTGAGCCGGGACATCCGTGACCTGCATCTGGTCAAGGAGCTGACGCCGGACGGAAGCTATCGCTATGCCGCAGGCGGAAAGGACAGCACCTTCGACCATGACACGCGCCTGAAAAAGATCTTCCGGGAATGCGTGGTGGACTATGCCGTCGCGCAGAATCTGATCGTCATCAAGACGCTGCCGGGCCTGGCGGACGCCGCCTGCTCCACGCTGGACAGTATGAGCATCCCGAATCTCGTCGGTTCCATCGCGGGGGATGACACCGCCTTCGTCGCCATGAAGGACAACGCCTCTGCCGAGCATTTCTGCACCGAGATCGAGAAGCTGCTCTGATCGCGCAAGTGGGGGAGCGGTCGAATGATAAGCGATCTGCATATTGAGAATATCGCGGTCATTGAACGCGCCGATATCGCGTTCGGTCCCGGCTTCAACGTCCTGACCGGCGAGACCGGCGCGGGCAAAAGCATCGTGATCGACGCCATCGACGCGGTGCTGGGCGGAAGGGCCAGCCGCGAGATCGTGCGCAGCGGCGCCGAACGGGCGCTGGTCAGCGCGGTCTTCACCGGCGCAGACGTCGGCGCCTGGCTGGAGGAGAATGAGATCGAAACCGACGGCGAACTGATCCTGCAGCGGCGCATCGGCGCCGACGGGAAGAGCTCCTGCCGTGTCTGCGGCGTCCCGGTGACGGCGCAGCAGCTGCGTGCGCTCGGCGCGATGCTGCTGGACATCCACGGGCAGAATGACGGACGCCAGCTGCTCGATGAAACGCGGCATCTGGAATATCTGGACCGTTTTGCGGATATTCCTGAGATAAAGGAGAGCTTCACATCCGCATACGAGTCCTACATGAGGATTCGCCGGGAGATCGAGCGGCTGAGCATGGACGAATTTGAAAAAGAGCGGCGCGCAGCGCGGCTCACAGCCGAGATCGAGGAGCTGGAGCAGGCAAAGCTGCGCCCCGGCGAGGAGGAAGAGCTTGAAAGCCGCTGCGCGCTGATGAAAAACGCCGGAAAGCTCACGGAGGCACTGCACCGGGCCTATGACGCGCTCTATGAGGCCGACGACAACGCCATCGGTCTGGCATCGGACGCCGCACGGAGCGCGGAGGCTGCCGCGGCGGTGGCGCCGGAGCTGGGCGACGCGGCAAAGGGGATCTCCGACGCCTGCTTTCTGCTCACCGACGCGGCGGAGCGCATCAGCGACTTTTTGCAGGGCCTGGACTTCTCCGACGAAGAATTCGACCGGATAGAGACGCGCCTGTCGCTGCTGCGCCGTCTGGAGCGGAAGTACGGAACAGACGAGGCGGGGCTGCAGGACGCGCTGGAACAGCGCCGCAGCCAGCTGGAGGAGCTCGAATCCGCCGCGGATCTGCTGATCGCACTGGAGAAGGACCTGCGCGCTGCACAGAAGACTGCGGCGAAGGCCGCCGCCGTACTCTCCGAAGCCCGCGCCGCCGCGGCGGAGAAGCTGGGGAAGTGCATTGAGCAGGAGCTGCGGGAGCTGAGCATGCCCGGCGTGCGCTTCCGCGCTGAACTGACGCCGGTGCAGGGAGAACCGGGCTTCAACGCAGACGGCTGCGACGAGGTACGCTTTCTTATGAGCGCCAACGCAGGGGAGGCGCCCGGCCGCATCTCGAAGATCGCCTCCGGCGGCGAATTGAGCCGTATCATGCTGGCAATGAAAAGCGTTCTGGCCGACCGCGACGCGGTGGACACGCTGATCTTTGATGAGATCGACGCCGGCGTTTCCGGCATCGCGGCGCAGCGTGTCGGGGAGAAGATGGGCGCGCTGGCGCGATGCCGCCAGCTCATCTGCATCACCCATCTGCCGCACATCGCAGCCATGGCGGATCAGCACTATGCCATCAGCAAATCCGTACGGGACGGGCGGACCTATACCAGCGTCACGCCGCTGGATCGGGATGGCCGCATCCGGGAACTGGCCCGGCTCCATGGCGGCGACATCGTTACGGATATCACGCTGCGCGCCGCGGAGGAACAGCTCGCCGCGGCAGACGCCTATAAGGCAAGCGTCAGACAGGGAGGTTGATTTCATGGGATCCTATACCATTGATCGCAGACAGATGAAGCTGGACGCGCGCGACGCCATGCGCACGCATAAACCGAGCGTTTATATGGTCACCTTTGTGTTCCTTTTGATCACATTGATCCTGGATACGCTCTCGGCCAAGCTCCAGTTCCCCGGGATGAAGCTCAGTGAGATCATGCGGTTCACGTATCAGGAGGACCAGATCATGGCGCTGTGGCAGGCTGCGGCGCATCGCAGCGCCTCTTCCAGACTCCTGGATCTTGCCGTGACGATCATGAGCGCCATGCTCACCGGCGGCTTTACGCTGTTCTGCCTGCGCGTCAGTCAGCGCCGGGAGGCCGGGGTCGGAACGCTCTTTGATCTGTTCGCGTGGTTTTTCCGCTTCCTCTGGCTGAATATCCTGATCGGGATCTTCATTTTCCTCTGGTCGCTGCTGCTGGTGATCCCCGGTATCATCGCCGCCTATCGATATTCCATGGCGATCTTCATATTCCTCGATGACCCCGAGAAAGGCGCGCTGCAGTGCATCGGGGAGAGCAAAGCGATGACGCAGGGGTACAAGGGACAGATCTTTGTGCTGGATCTCAGCTTTATCGGCTGGGCGCTGCTGAGCGTCATCCCGCTGGTGAATATCTTTACCGCGCCCTATATGATGGTGACGCGGGCCAACTATTACCGGGCCCTTTCCGACAATCTCAGAAGGCAGGAGCAGCAGTATTACGGCGACCCCTGGAGAGGATAAGAGGATGAATACCAACCGGCCCGCGTCAAACGACGCGGGCCGGTTGATTTTGTACAGCTATTCGTATCGGTGGAAACGCTCCGGCTTTGGTCGGAACTTGACGCCGGAGACCAGACCGACCGCGGCGAAGAGGGAAAAGGTCGACGAGCCGCCGTAACTGAAAAACGGAAGCGTCAGACCGATGACCGGCGTGATGCCGAGGCACATGCCGATGTTGATGAAGCTTTGGAACAGAAGCGTCGATGCGACGCCGAAGCAGACGAGCATGCTCATGGAGTTTTTTGAACGCAGGCCGATCATGACGCAGCGGAAAATGATGAGCAGGAGCAGCAGGATCACCGCGCAGCAGCCGAGCATCCCGAGCTCCTCACCGATGACGGAGAAAATGAAGTCCGTATGCTGGGCGGGGATCGCCTGACTCTGGGTCTGGGGACCGTTATAGAGCCCGGTGCCCGTGAGCTGGCCGGAGGCCAATGCCAGCTTGCTCTGGCTGGCCTGCCACATGACGTCGTCCCCGGTGGGGTCGATGCTGCTGTCATAGGGCGCGAGGATGCGTGCGATCTGATCCGCGCGGAGGACATGCGTCCACGCGAAGGGGATCACGGCGGCCACCCCGGCAATGCCCAGAATGAACCAGTAGAGCTTCAGCCCGGCGGCAAAGAGCATCATCGCGAAGATGAACAGGAAGATCAGCGCGCTGCCGAGGTCCGATGAGATGACGACAACCATCGCAAAGGGAACGATGAAGTGCACCGCCAGCTGCAGCACGGAGAACACATGATTCAGGCTCTTGTATTCCCGCAGATAGCTGATGTGCTTCGCCATCAGAACGATATAGATGACCTTGACGATCTCGCTGGGCTGGATACCGATGCCGAGAAAACGGATCCAGCTCTTGTTGCCGGTGCCGTCGTCATGACCGAAAGGGATCAGCGCCAGAAGCAGCAGCGCCGAGATCACCACGAGGATCGGCCATTTGTCGGCGATCAGATCCACGTCCAGTACCGTCAAAAGTATGAACAGCGCAATGCCGATCAGCAGCGCGACTGTCTGCACCAGCACATAGCCGGCGCTGCCCGACTTGCTGGTGGCCGTCGCGCTGGAGATCACGACGATGCCGAAGACAGAGCTGACGAGGCACAGCGTAAAGAGCACCATGTCCGCCCGCGTGACGAATTCCTTGAGAAACGGAAGAATTTTCTTCATCAGCCCCGTCACCTCCTTTTTGCGCAGCATGATACAGGCAAATTGCATCAAATTGCCCGACAACAGAAAAATTATAGTCGATAAGCCGGTCCATTGCAAGCATTTTCATTTCGTGCTTTACGCACCGGAAAAAACGGAATATAATACTGAATACGAAAAATCGTCAGCAACGGAGCAGAGCAATGACCATCATCAGTCACAGTGAATTTGAGACGGAGGCGGCGGGCGCGGATTTTGCGCAGACCCTGCCGGACGGTGCCGTCGTGGCGCTTTACGGCGATCTCGGCGCGGGGAAAACGGCCTTTGTCCGCGGCATGACCCGGGGACTCGGCATTGACGCGCGCGTGAGCAGCCCCACCTTTACCATCGTCAACGAGTACCTCGGCGCACGCGAGCTCTATCACTTCGATATGTACCGTCTTGCGTCCGCGGAGGAGCTCTTTGACATCGGCTGGGAGGACTATCTCTCACGCGGCGGCGTCTGCGCCGTGGAGTGGAGCGAAAACGTCGCCGACGCCTTCGAGGGCGACGAGATCACCGTGCGGATCGAAAAGTCCGGTGATACCGAGCGCATCATCACCATCGGAGAGGAGGGGGACGCATGCTGATCCTGGCACTCGAATCCAGTGCAAAGGCGGCGTCTGCCGCCGTCGCGCGGGACGGGGCGCTTCTGGATATGGAGTTCCGGAACGACGGCCTGACCCACAGCGTCACACTGCTGCCGATGGCGGAGCAGGTGCTGGAACGCTGCGGACTGACGCTGCGGGACATCGACGCCGTGGCGGTCTCCCGCGGGCCGGGGAGCTTCACCGGGATCCGTATCGGCGTCAGCGCGGCAAAGGGGCTCTGCTGGGGCGCGGAGAAGCCGGCGATCGGTGTTTCCACGCTGGAGGCCATGGCCTGGAACGCGGTCGACGCGCCGGCTGACAGCATCATCTGCTGCGCGATGGACGCCCGCCGCAGTCAGATCTACAACGCGCTGTTCCGCTTTGAAAACGGCAGGCCGCTGCGTCTGACGGAGGACCGTGCCATCGGGCTGGATACACTGGCGGCGGAGCTGCTTCCGACGCAAAAACCCATATTTGTACTTGGCGACGGCGCACTTCTGTGCTATAATTACCTTTCGGAACAGACGGCATCCGTCCTGCTTGCACCGGAGGGGCAGCGGCTGCAGAACGCCTGGGGCGTCTGTCGGGCTGCGGAGGGAAAACCCGCATCGTCCGCCGCAGACCTGCTGCCGCGTTATCTGCGCCTGTCGCAGGCGGAACGGGAACGTCTGGAACGATTGAAAAAGGAGACAAAATGACATGAGCACCGTACACGTTATGGATCATCCGCTGGTTGCCCACAAGCTGACAATCATCCGCGACAAGAACACCAGCGTAAAGGATTTCCGCGAGCTCGTCAGTGAAATCGGCATGCTGATCACCTATGAAGCGACGCGCGACCTGCCGCTGACCACCAAAGAGATCGAAACGCCGATCTGCAAGGCGGAGGAACCCACCCTCGCCGGCAAAAAGATCGCCGTTGTCCCCATCCTCCGCGCCGGACTCGGCCTGGTTGACGGCGTGCTGCGCATGATCCCCTCTGCCAGAGTGGCCCATATCGGAATGTATCGCGATTCGGAGACGCTGGAGCCCCACGTCTATTTCTGCAAGACACCCAAGGACATCGCCGAGCGTGAGGTGCTGATCGTCGATCCCATGCTGGCCACCGGCGGCAGTGCGGAAGCGGCCATTACGGAGATGAAAAAGCGCGGCTGCACCAACATCAAGCTCATGGTGCTCGTCGCTGTCCCGGAGGGCATTGCCCGTATTCAGAAATCCCACCCCGACGTGGACATCTACTGCGGCGCGGTGGACAGTCACCTGAACGAGCGCGGCTACATCGTCCCCGGTCTCGGCGACGCGGGCGACCGCATTTTCGGCACAAAGTAAAAAATTGTTTTCATAAATCCGTCAGCCCCTTCGCAGACTAAGATTCAGACAGTTTCAGTCCGCGAGGGGGCGCTTTGATTATGACGGAAAAGAAAAAACTGATCCTCGCGCTTGCGGTGCTGTTCGCGCTGAACATTCTGGTGATCTGCCTGGCCCAGACGGCACAGGCGGTCACATATCAGCGCGGAAGCACGGGCAGCACGGTGAAGCAGATCCAGACAAAGCTGAAAAACTGGGGCTACTACAGCGGCAGCGTGGACGGCGTATACGGCAGTGCCACGGAGCGCGCGGTCCGGTCATTCCAGCAGAAAAACGGCCTGACCGTCGACGGCAAGGCCGGGCCGCAGACGCTGAAGGCGATGGGCATCTCCGCCGGCAGCGCTGCTGATAGCGGCAGCGGCGATGCGGCGCTGCTGGCCCGGCTCATCTCGGCGGAAGCCAGGGGCGAGCCCTATAACGGACAGGTCGCCGTGGGGGCGGTGGTGCTGAACCGAATGAAGCATCCGTCCTTTCCCAATACCATGTCCGGCGTCATCTACCAGCCCGGCGCGTTTTCCTGCCTGTCGGACGGGCAGTTCAACCAGCCCGTGGCAGATTCCTGTTATCGGGCCGCGCGGGATGCGATGAACGGCTGGGATCCAAGCGGCGGCGCCATCTACTATTTTAACCCAGCCACCGCCACCAGCAAATGGATCTGGTCACGCCCGCTGCTGATCGTCATCGGCAAGCACCGCTTCTGCGCTTAAGCAAGCTTAACAATAAAAACGGGAGCTTCAGCTCCCGTTTTTGTTGTTTCTTTCATCCTGATGTGATAAAATCATCCATTATGGAAGAACTGGCGAAAAACAGAATACTGGAATGTGAGATCGAGGGCTGGAGCAGCGACGGCGCCGGTGTGGCGCGCATCGGCGGTAAGCCAGTGTTCGTCCCCGGGGCTATCCCCGGAGAACGCTGGGAAGTGCGCATCGTCAAAGTGCTTGCCGCCTCCGCATTCGGGAAAGGGGAGCGCTGTCTGCTCCCATCCGCGGCGCGGATCGAGCCGGACTGCCCGGCTTATCCTCGCTGCGGCGGCTGCGCCCTTCGGCATATGTCCTATCAAAAGGAGCTGGAGTTTAAGCTGAGCCGCGTCAATGACGCCTACCGGCGCATCGGCGGGCTCGATCTTCGCGCGTCGGAGATCCTCGGTGCGGAAGAGACGGAAGGCTATCGAAACAAGGCGATCTACGCGGTGGACGCCGCGCTGCGCCCCGGCTTTTTCCGCCCTCGCAGCCACGATGTGATCCCGATCAGCCGCTGTCGGCTGCAAACCGTACAGAGCGATTGGGCTGCGGAGGCGGTCTGCGCCTTCTGTCGGGAAAACGGCGTCGCGCCGTACGATGAGACGACGGGGAAGGGAACCCTGCGCCATATCTTTACCCGAACGGCGCGCTCCGGCGCGCTGCAGGTGACGGTGGTGGCCGCGGGCGGCTTCGGTGCGAAGACCGCCGCCCTTACGGAAGCGGTGCGCCGTGCCTGCCCGGAGACGGACGGCGTGATCCTGAACGTGAACAAAACACGGGGCAACACCGTGCTGGCAGGGGACTTCTATCCGCTCTGGGGCAGCGAGACGCTGCATGACACGCTCTGCGGCGCGGAGTTTTCTCTCTCACCGATGAGCTTTTATCAGGTCAACCCCGTACAGGCGGAGCGGCTGTACGCCAGGGCGCTGGAGTTCGCGGCGCCTGAAGGGAGCGAGTGCGTGCTGGACCTTTACTGCGGCGCAGGTACGATTTCCCTCTGCCTCGCCCGAAAAGCAAAACGGGTCATCGGCGCGGAGATCGTCCCCGCGGCGGTGGAGAACGCGCGGGAAAACGCGGAACGAAATGGTTTACATAATGTTGAATTCATCTGTGCTGACGCAGCGCAGGCGGCGGCAGAGCTGGCCCGCCGGGGCGTGTGCCCGGACGCGGTGGTGCTCGACCCGCCGAGGAAGGGACTGTCCGCGGAGGTCATCGATACGGTGTGCGGCATGGCGCCGCAGCGCGTGGTCTACGTCTCCTGCGACGTGGCGACCCAGGCCAGGGATCTGAAACGCTTTGCCGCACTCGGCTACATCAGTCGCGAAGCCGTCGCGGTTGACATGTTTCCACGCACCGCGCACGTCGAGACGGTAGTCTTGATGTCAAGGGTTGAGCGGTAAGGTGTGGAAAAGTGCTTGATTTATGGGCTTTTTGGGCATTTGTCCGTCAGCGGCGAAGAACGAAAATGACCGCAAAAATCGCTCCGGCAGAACATATCAAAGGAAATGTGCGGAGGGTTGAGTTGCCGGTTTAGATGTCGGCAGGTTGAGTTAGCGGTTTGGATGTTTTTGCGGTAGGGTTGTGGCTGTGATTTAGATGTCAAATATTAAGCTCCCACACTGCCATCACCGGCGGCGGGGAGCCTCGCAACGGCGAAAATGCCTCTAAGCCATCATGGTTTAGGGGCATTTAAGTTTCAATGGAAGAAGATCGTTCTGAGACTTTCCGGCATGGAGTTAAACATCATTTCCACGATCGTTTCTGCCGGAGTGATGTTGTCGGTCAGGAGCCATTCTCTGGTCATTCCCACAGCGCCGTAACAGTAAAGCATTATGCTATACATGGTTTGGGTATCAATAGTATCTGT
>JAEEGL010304300.1_pt1 | contig 18776 bp, 18 predicted proteins | sample 9134231 | NCBI WGS metagenome assembly JAEEGL01 (sample SAMN16246548, study PRJNA631951) | gut metagenome | biome: gut microbiome; feature: rumen; material: fiber-attached | host: Bos | place: Iran: Karaj | collected 2018-10 | reverse complement strand
TGTACCAATTGCAAAACAATATGCAATGATGAATTCTATAATTTTGATATATGAAGAATCATTAAAATTAATAGAAAAAGGAATACCAATTTCTACAATAAAAGAGCAAGGATTCTTTGATGAATATGTTAAATTAAAGTTCAACATTGATAACGTAAGGATTTATCAATTTGATGAATTCAACAAAAGAGTTATTAGTAGTTTAAGACAACTACAAAATGATTATAAAGACCACACATAAGATATAAAGAAGGTGAAAAATTGAAAACTCAATATTTGGGATTAGATCATATTAATGGTCCACTAGTTTATATGAGAACACCAAATGAAATTTCATATAATGAGCAGGTAGAATTAATACTTAAAAATGGTGAAAGAAGAATAGGAAATGTAATTGCTCTTGATGAAGATATTGCTGTTATCCAAGTTTATGAAGGAACAGATGGAGTAAATATCGAAGGAGTAAAAACAGAACTTCATGGAAAGCCACTTCAAGTAAAACTATCAAAAGATTGTTTAGGAAGAGTATTCAATGGCTGCGGAGAACCAAAAGATGGACTAGGAGAATTAAATAATTATATTGAAAGAGACATTAATGGTATTGCCATGAATCCAGTTTCAAGAACATATCCTAGAAACTATATTGAAACAGGAATATCTGCAATAGATGGCTTAATGACATTAATACGTGGTCAAAAACTACCAATCTTTTCAGGTAGTGGAATAAATCATAATGATTTAGCAGAAAAGATAATTAGACAAGCAAACATAAAAGATGATGAAAACTTTGCTATAGTATTTGGCTTAATGGGGGCTGAATACGAAACAGCAGAATATTTTAAAAATAGTTTTAGAGAAACAGGAGTGCTTTCAAAGGTTGTAACTGTAGAGAATCTTTCAAATGATCCTTCAGTTGAAAGAATTCTAACACCAAAAGTTGCTCTTACAATTGCTGAATACTTGGCATTTGATTTAGATATGCAAGTATTAGTAGTGCTTACAGATATTACAGCATATGCTGAAAGTTTAAGAGAAATATCTACCTTAAAAGGAGAGATTCCAAGTAGAAAAGGATATCCTGGATATCTTTATAGTGACCTTGCTTCAATATATGAAAGAGCAGGAATGCTAAAAGGTAAGGTAGGATCTGTAACACAAATACCAATTCTAACAATGCCAAATGATGATATTTCACATCCAATTCCAGACCTTACAGGATATATAACAGAGGGACAAATTGTATTAAGTAGGGAATTATTCCAAAAAGGAATTAACCCTCCAATAAATATCTTAGATTCGCTTTCTCGACTTATGAAAGATGGTATTGGAAAAGACTATACAAGAGAAGATCATCAAAAAGTAGCAGACCAATTATTCTCATCATATTCAAAAGTTCAAGATGTAAGAGCTCTCGCAAAAGTGCTTGGAGAATCTGATTTATCTGACACAGATAGAAAGTATATTGAATTTGGTGATGAATTTGAAAAGAGATTTTTGACTCAAGGAAAATTTGAAAATAGAGACATAAATAAGACTTTAGATATAGCACTAGAACTACTTAAAATTCTTCCAAGTGAGGAATTAGAGAAGATATAAGAAGAAAGGTTTTTTTATGAGTAATAATTATTTACCAACAAAAACCAATTTAATAAGACTACAAAATTCACTTAAGATTACTAGACAAGGTCATGATTTGCTCGAAAGAAAGAGAATAATTCTTCAAAAAGAATTAGAAAACTATAAAGGCAAAGCAAGGAAAGTAAGAGATGAACTAGAAAAGATGATAGAAGAGGGGCTAAATAAAGTTCAAGAGGCTAACATCGATATAGGAATTGATAACTTTATTAACATAGCAAATGGTGTAAAGGTGGATAATTATATAGATATAAAAAACATAACCATTATGGGTATAGAGATTCCATCTGCAGTTCATAAAAAGGAAGAGATAAAAAGAAATTATGGATTTTTGGATACAACATCTACAGTAGATGAATCCATTATCATATTCAATAAAATACAAGAAAAAATAATAGAGCTTGCAATAATAGAAAACACAACATTTAGATTGGAAAAGGGAATAATGAAGGTAAGTAAAAGAGCAAATGCTTTAGAAAATATCATTATTCCAGAAACAGAAAGAAATGTTAAAGATATTTCTGAAAAACTAGATGAAAGGGATAGAGAAGAATTTGCAAGACTGAAAGTTCTAAAGAAGAAAATGAATTAAAAAAAGCGCTAAGTTTTACTCAGCGCTTCTTTATATTTTATATTATTTTTTCTCTTCTAATTCTGATGTACAATGTGGGCATCTTGTTGCTTTATAAGGAATTTCTGTTAAGCAGTATGGGCAAAGTTTAACCTCTGGCTCAACTTCTGGTTCTGGTTCCTTTTCACCTTTTTTAACTTTAGTAGCTATTTTCTCTAGTGCTTCTTTTTGTTTCTTTTCTGCTATATTGAAAGCTTTGATAACAGCAAATAAAACAAATGCAACGATTAAGAAGTTAATTACAGCTGTTAAGAATGTTCCATAATCAATAGCTTGTCCACTTGCTCCTAGTGGAATAGTACCATGGATTTCAGCTCCACCAATTAATCCTAGTAATGGTTGAATGAAACAATCTGTAAATGCTGAAACGATTGCAGCAAATGCGTTAGCGATGATAACACCGACAGCCATGTCAACAACATTACCTTTTGATATAAATTCTTTAAATTCTTTTAACATAATAAAACCCTCCTAAGATTTTACAAATTATCTAACAACAATATACTAAAAAAATGGCGATTTGTCAATGAATTCGGGGAAATTTGAAATGTAAAAAAACTTGATTTTTAATATATTAATACATATAATGAAAAAAGAAAAAATAAAGTAGAGGAGAAAAAAATATGAAAAGAATTGCTGTAGTATTAGCAGATGGTTTTGAAGAAATAGAAGCTTTAACATGTGTTGATGTATTAAGAAGAGCAGGATTTACTTGCGATACAGTATCAACAATGGGAAGAGAAACTGTAAAAAGTTCTCATGGAATTCCAGTAATAGCTGACAAGCTTATGGACGATAGTTTAAAAGATTATGACATGATAGTATGTCCAGGAGGTCATATAGGATCTAATAATTTAGCAGATACAGAGTTTTTAATAGAAACATTAAAAGAATTTAATGAAAAAGCAAATGAAGGAAAATTCATAGCTGCAATTTGCGCTGCTCCAGCAGTTGTTTTATCTAGAGCAGGAATTGAAGAAAATAGATATATAACATCATATCCAGGAGAAGACTTTGAAGGACTATTGGAAAAAGCAAATTATGTTGAAGAACTAGTTGTAGTAGACGGAAACTTAATAACAAGTAGAGGTCCTGCAACAACACTTCTTTTTGCATATAAATTAGTAGATATACTAGGTGGAGATAGCAGCAGTTTAAAAGAAGGCATGCTATGGAACATGGTAGAAAATGAAAACTAAAGGAGAATAAGTATGATAGGAAAAAGAAAACTAGTATTAGTAGGAACAGGATTCGTAGGAATGAGTATGGCATATGCAATAATATGCCAAGGACAAACAAGTGGTGTTAAAGAGCTTGTTCTAATTGATATTGATAAAGATAAAGCAATAGGTGAAGCAATGGATCTTCAACATGGACTTCCAACATCAGCTAGCCATGCGAAAATAAAAGCAGGAGATTATTCAGATTGTTCTGATGCAGATATTGTTGTAATAACTGCAGGATTAAACCAAAAACCAGGTCAAACAAGACTTGAACTTTCAACTGCAAATGCCAAAATAATGAAAGATATCACTCAACAAGTCATTTCATCAGGATTTAAAGGAATATTCTTAATTGCAACTAATCCTGTTGATGTAATGACTAAAGTTGTTCAAGAAGTATCAGGATTTTCACCAGAAAGAGTTATAGGAACAGGAACAGCATTAGACACAGCAAGATTAAGATATATGGTTGGAGAATACTTCAACATTTCAGATAAAAACATTCACGCATATATAATGGGGGAGCATGGAGACTCATCATTCGTATCATGGGATCATGTGTATGTCGGATGTAAGAAAATTTGTGATATCATGGCAGAGCAAGGAAGAGATATGCAAGATCTAGATAAAATATATGTTAGTGTTAGAGATGCTGCTTATGAGATAATTAACAGAAAGAAAGCAACATATTATGGAATAGGTCTTGGACTTGCAAAAATAGTAAGAGTTATAATGAACGATACAGACGAGATACTAACTGTATCATCATACTTAAATAATAAATATGGACAAAACGATATTTATGTTGGCGTTCCAACAGTACTAAATAGCGAAGGGGCAAGAGAAGTTATAGAACTAGATCTTACAGATGAGTATAGAGAAAAGCTAAACAACAGTTGCAACATATTAAGAGAATATATGGATAGCATAAGAAAAGAATTATAAAAAAGAAAGGCTACTTTTAAAGTAGCCTTTTTTATTTTTCGTCTTCATCATATTCTTCTTTAACTGTAAGTCTTATTTCTGGATGAGCATCTAACTTTTTGTAAAGCAAATTTATCTCATCATATTTTCTCATTCTAGATTTTCTATTTTCCATGCAAACATCTGCAAAATGAACAGCAGAGTATTTTCCTTTATGAAGTCTTAGTTGCCCAGGTGATTGAACATATACAGGAATATCTTCTTTGTTTAATGCATCAATTTGTTCAGTTGAAGCATCTCTTAAAAGTGCATAGAATCTATCTAGCTCAGCTATTATAAAACCATCTTCAATAGCACACGCTCTAGTAAAATCTCTAGTATCAATTACTTCAGCATGCCTATCTTGAATCATAAGAAGATTTTCTCTTAAAGGAATATCTTTATCAATAACAGGATCATTGATTAGACCTCTCATTGCTCTTAACTGAGAAGTGTATAAAATATAATCTTCTGCCGGAATCTTTTTCTCCATATTAAGTGCAAAATCTGGATAAACAGATCTTATTCTCTGATATAAAAGTTGTCTACTTTCAGTATATGGTGCAATTTTTTGATATAGCTTTAAGTTTACTCCAAAGTTTTCTTCTGCAAACTTTTTGTCTTCAGCAAAAAGTGCTGGATCTTTGTGTGATTTAGAAGAAAGACTCTTATATGGCATTGGAAGTACAACTGAATTATCTACCACTGATGCTACATATGCTAAATCATGATTCTTATTCAAAAGTGTCATCAAACACATTCTTAAAGAATTTTTAATTGAAGCATATACAGGTAAATTCCTTTCATCTGAATAGTCGTGAACAACAGCTTCTTTTTCTGCTTTGTCACCATTAGGAGTAGATGTTATATCGTCTCCTCCGAAAACACCAAATGCAGCAGCATCTGTTCCATCGCTATGTCTAAAAATGTTTTTTATACTATCAAAAATATTATGGCTCATAATAAACCTCCGGTGCTATAGTATACTCCGGAACATAGGTCTTGTCAAGAATTTAGAATAATAAATTTACAAGTCCTAAGATTAAACCAATTAATCCTCCAAGATATACTAAAGCGTTTAATTCTTTATGCATAATTTCAAGAATGATTTTTTCTAATTCTAAAACATCCATTTCATCTATTTTTTGAGTAATGATTTTAGAAATATTTAAGTTTCTAAGTATTGACGCAAGTTTCTCTTCAACAATTCTTTTGTATGTATTCATTACTATTGAAACTAAATCTATCTTAGATTCAGCAATATAAGTTGCAAGCGAAGAAACAGTATTTGAAGATAGGGAAGACATCTCTTCTTCAACCATATTAGAAATATATTCTCTACCATTTTCTTCAATATATTCATTAACTTTTTCTTCAGCGCTGTGGGCAATAACTTCAGATAGGGCATTGCCACCTAGATGACCAAGCATAGATCCTTTGAACTTTTCTTCGGCTGCCTTTGTGATTTGCTCACTAACTATTTTTCCAAGCTCAGCATCTTTGACCTTTTCATAAACCTTATCAGTTAAGTTTTCTTGAATCACTTCAGACGTAGCATTATATCTTTCTTCAGACATATATTTAAGTAGTACTTCTTTTAAAGTATCTGAATTATATTCAAGAGAATTTAATGAATCAACAACTTTTTCTTTTACAACGTTTAAAGCATCTTCTGAAAGAAGATAACTATTTAAAGTTTCTTCATCAAGTAAGTAATTTGCAACTGCATCACCGACTGATTTAGCAATTCTAGATTTATTGTGTGGAATAATTCCAGGTGTAAAAGGAAGCTTAAGTTTTCCAATTCTAACTTCCTTTAAAGGTCTAAAAAGCATCTTGATTGCTATATAGTTTGTAACTAGTCCAATTACTCCTCCGATAAGCGGTCTTAGTATTAATGTATAATCCATTTTTGTCTCCAAATTTTAAATATTTTAGTTGCCACAATTATACTAAAATTTTAAGGAAAAATCAAATTTGATATGGTTGGACTTGTTTTTTGAAAAAAAGTAGTGTATAATAAAAAAGTAGTTTGTTCATGGAGAATAAGAAATGAGTCACATTAAAAGAAAAAACAATCGAAAAAGAAACTCAGGAAATAAGTTAAAGAAAGCTTATTCTTCTTTAGTACAACAAAAAATAAGGAATGATTATAACTTCTAGAAGGTAGTACCATACTACCTTCTTATTTTTTTGTTTAGAACAAACAATTTATAAAAATAAGGAGTGTTGTTTTATGGTAGATGTAGTTTTAGGTACATTTTTTGGAGATGAAGGAAAGGGAAAGATAATAGACTTTTTATCTAAAAATGCTACAATGTCAATCAGGTGTTCAGGAGGAAATAACGCAGGTCATACAATTAATGTTGATGGCAAAAAGTTTGCATTTCACTTAGTACCATCTGGAATTTTAAACAAAAATACTAAAGCGGTTATAGGAAATGGGGTGGTTGTTAATCCAAAAGTGCTTATAGAAGAGCTTGAAAATCTTAAGAACAATGGAATAGATATTTCAAACTTCTATTTAAGTGATAAAGCACAAGTAATTTTCCCATATCATATTCAAATGGATGAATTACAAGAAGATATTAGAGAAAACAAAATCGGAACAACAAAAAGAGGTATTGGTCCAGCATACTGCGATAAGTATGAAAGATCAGGCCTAAGAGTTGAAGACTTATATTCTAAGAATTTTGAAAGTTTCGTAAAAGATAATGTAAAAAGCAAAAACGAAATATTCAAAACATATGGATATAAAGAATTTGATGCAGATGAGATAATTAAAGAATATAAAGGATATGCTGAATACTTAAAACCATTCGTTACTGATTCAGTTTATTTAATTCATAATGCTTTAGATAAAGGAGAGAAAGTTCTATGCGAAGGAGCACAAGCTACACTTCTAGATATAGACTTTGGTAGCTATCCATTCGTTACATCATCAAACCCAACAATAGGTGGTGTATGTACAGGTAGTGGCGTTGGCGCAAGAGATATTAAAAACGTATATGGAGTATTAAAAGCATATTCATCAAGAGTAGGTGAAGGACCATATATCACAGAACAAAATAATGAAATTGGTGATACAATAAGAGAACTTGGTCATGAATATGGAACAACAACAAAAAGACCAAGAAGATGTGGTTGGTTAGACTTAGTTGCATTAAAATATGCAGTAATGATAAATGGTATCACTGGTTTAGCAATTAACCACGTAGATACAATTGGAAAATTAGATAAAATTAAACTTTGTACTAAATATCGTCATGACGGAGTAGAAGATATGAAATATTCTACAAACGCTGAATATATTGCAAAATGTGAGCCAGTATATGAAGAGTTCGAGGGTAACTTCGGAGATATTTCTGGGGTAAAAACAAGAGAAGAATTACCAGAAAAAGCTCAAATATACCTAAACAGAATCGAAGAAATAGTAGGTGTTCCAATTAAATTTATTGGAACAGGTGCTGATAGAGAAGATATGATAGTAGTTGAATAGTAGGAGAATATATGGAAGAGATAAACAGTTTATTATGCATAAATCCAATAGATGGAAGATATAGAAATCTAACTGAAAATGTAAGTAATTATTTTTCAGAATATAGCTATATAAAAAATAGGGTAGATGTAGAAATTGATTGGTTGTTATTTTTGCTAGATAACAAAGTATTTGAAGAAGATGTTGATACTGACCTTATAAAGAAAATTAAAAAAAACTTTGATTTAAATGAGGCAAGTAGAGTAAAAGAAATAGAAAAAGTAACAAACCATGATGTTAAAGCAATAGAGTACTATATAAGAGAAAAACTAGAAAAAGAAGGCCTAGGAAAAATCTGCTATATAGTTCACTTCGGTTGTACATCAGAAGACATCAATAACTTAGCATATGGAAAAATGATTTCTTCATACGTAAAAGAAGAGTACGAAGAAGAGGTATCAAAACTAATAGATACAATTTCAAAAATGGTAGAAGAATATAAAGAAGTTCCAATGCTTGCACATACTCATGGACAACCAGCAAGTCCAACAACAGTTGGGAAAGAGCTTGCTGTATTTGGATATAGATTAAACAAAGTATTAAACGATGTTAAAACAATTAAACTAACAGGAAAATTCAGTGGTGCAACTGGAAACTTTTCATGCCATAGTGTAGCTTTTCCAAATATAGATTGGATAGAATTATCAAAAAAATTTGTGGAGTCATTAGGGTTAGAGTTTAACTACTTAACAACACAAATAGAATCTCATGATACAATTTGCAAGCTATTTTCACTATCAAAATTAATTAATAATATCATTTATGATTTTGATCAAGATATGTGGCTTTATATTAGCAAAAAATACTTCATCCAAAAAAATGTTGAAGGTGAAGTGGGCTCATCTGTTATGCCACACAAGATTAATCCAATTAGTTTTGAAAACTCTATGGCAAATGCTAAACTTTCAAATGCGATATTTGAATGTTTAATTTCTAATCTAGAAATATCAAAGATGCAAAGAGATTTATCAGATTCATCCTTGCTAAGAAATATAGGAGTAGGATATAGCTATAGCATGATAGCTATAAAACAAATCATAAAAGGACTTTCAAGAGTTTCAGCAAACAAAACTCTTCTTGAAGAAGAACTAGAAAATAACCCAGAAGTACTAGCTGAAGCTATTCAAACAGTACTTAGAAAAAATAAATATAATGATGCCTACGAGAAACTAAAAGAACTTACAAGAGGTAAAGAGGTAACAAAGGAGGAAATAAAAGAATTTATTAAGTCACTTAACATAAATGAAGACGATAAAGCTAACTTACTAAACTTAAATGTCAAAGATTATGTTGGTTATGCGAAAAAATTGTGCGATTTTATGCAATAAAACTAATGGTTACACAATTATTTCAAAAATTTTACAAAAAAGTTACAAAAAGCTCTTTAAAATCTACATAAAATGTGATAAAATATACTTGTTAAGTCGCAGAAAAAAGTAAGACAAAAAATAGTAAACATTAACAAACAATATTCATAAGAGAAAAAAGCAATTTATGCTGAAGTTGAAATATCTATAAATGTTAATACATTTAAGGAGGAAATTAGAATATGGTTAATAGTTTAAGCCTTGGGGAGTACAAGTCGAACGTTCACATCCACACTAATGAAGGAGCAACTGTTAACAGGATACTTTATGGAGATTTATTTGCCAGAATGGCTTCTAAGAAGGATCCTGGAAAAAGAGCTACGTATGAAAAACAGGGAATAATTGGAGCATCACCAGCTGTAACAGAATTTATAGTTGGACATAAAACGGTGTTTGCAAATGGTAAATTATATAATAAAGATGGTTCAAATTTCTTAGATGGTTTATTAAAAACTAGTATTATGAGAAAACCAGAAGAACAAGAAGCGAGTATTAGATCAATTCTTAAATTCTCATATGGAATGAAAGACCAAGAAATTGCAGATATAATGCCATTCTTTAGTGATTTAAATAATTTAGCTAAAAACCCTGATTTAAGACCAGTATTAAGTGACTCAGAGAGATATAAACAAGTCATTGAATCAAACTGGAAGAGAAATGAAAAAAGAATAATGAGACATGTCTTTGAAATATTAGGATATGTACCTAAAGATATAGGACAAGTAGACGTTTATATAGTTAGCCCAACAATTAATACACATAGAAGTTATCCAGAGTCAAGTAAGAAAACATACTTATTCTTAGGTAAACCAAGAACTGAAGATCAATATAAGATTCTTGCATATCTTACACATCAAGCAGTTCACCAACCAATGTTACCATACAGACCATCAATGACTGGAAAACAAAGAGAATTGTATCATGCGTTTATCAAATTCTTAGCTGATAAAGAAACATATCATATGCTAACAGGAAAGAGTTACTTAGATATAGTAACAGAAAAAGAAAATGCTGAAGCAATGGGAAAAGTATATCCATATTGGCTTGGTTATTTATATAGAAATGCAGCAAAAGAAGGAGTTAATCCAGAAGAAGCTATAAGACAAGCAATAGCTAGAGATAAAGAATACTATAGTAGAATTCCAGAAGGAACAAGAAAGAAAAAATTATTCTCAACATATAATTTTGACATGATTGATCCTGCTAAAGTAGCTCAATATTTCAAAGCTAGAAGAGCAATTACACCATATGAATTTGCAGATATAGATTTTTCAGATACAACTCCAGTATATAGAGATAAATATTTAGTAGAAGATTATCGCGAAGGTAAATAAGATAGAGAATCCCCACACGTTTAAAAGATCGTTTTAAACTGTGGGGATTCATTTTTTGTTTACAAATGAAATAATTATTGATAGAATAACAAGAGAATCAAAAGAAGAGGTGAAGAGATAAATGAAAAAAAGTAGTATAGTATTTTTAGTAATAGCGGCAATAGTTTTGGTTGGGGCAATACTATTTTATTACTATGTTTCTAACCTAATGGCGACAGAAAATGGAGAAGGACAAGAAGATGAAGTAGTAGGAACAATAACACAAGAACAAGCTGAGGAGATTTCAAGTGCAGTAGATATCGAAGATATCACATTTAAATCATCAAAGCTTTACAAAAAAGATCAAAGTGAAGTAGAAGTATCAATCGAAGGAGAAAAATCAGCAATGATTTTATTCTTCAGTCCTAAAAATGAAGATTCAGTAAAGATGGTTAATTCACTAAATGGTCTATATGATACATATAAAGACAACATAAACATATATGTAGTTTCAACAATTCCAAGCGATGAAGTATCAGAAGAATTTGAAAATAATTTAAAATTTGAATTATATTTTGATTCATACAAAGAAGCATCAAGAGATTACAAAGTAGATGAAACGCCAACTATGATCTGTGTAAAAGGAAACGGAGAAATCCTAACAGCAAAAGCAGGATTTGTTTCAACAGATGCATTAGAAGCAAACCTAGAAATATTAGCTGATAGTGCTATGTGGAATTTAGGAGAATAATTATTTTTTAGAAAAGTTTAATTTAAAAAATAGAAATGTGATAGGAATTATATATAAAACATCACTTATTGGGAATGCAAATAAAATTCCTTTAGTACTGAATAAGTGATTTCCTAAAAACATAAGAATAATAAGTACAACAATTTTTGAAATAGCAAAGATTGTTGTATTTTTTTTGCTTACTGTTAAATAAAAATACTTAGAGACTAAATACTTAATTGAAAAGAATGGCGCACAGATAAATAGAATCCTTGATGCATAATATGCAAAGTTTCTAGCTCCTTGTGGACCAGGGAAAATGCTAAAGACTTTCTCTGGGAAAAGATATAAGAACATGTAAAGAAAGATCCCTATTATTGTTGATATGGAAATAGCATTAATCACATTATCTTTTGATTCAAATGTGGATTTCCTGAAGAAATAAATAATAATAGGTGTAGAAAAAACAATAAAAACTATTAAATTATAAAGCAATCCTAATAATTCTATCTTTCCCATAATTTTTCCTTTCTTAACAATAACTATTATACTACAAAATGGCGTCAGAATAAAGATTAAAGAAGTAATATAACAATTGTGTTAAAAATTTTAAATTTATATAAAAAGTACTTGCAAATTGATTTTTTATATATTAAAATTTAGTTGAAGTGGAGAGAAGTGGAACAAAGTGGAACGATTGTGGAAGGGAGAGAGTAAACCTTGTTAATTGGTGAATATGAGCATACTCTAGACGCTAAAGGCAGATTAATAATGCCTTCAAAGTTGAGAGATGATTTAGGTGAAAAGTTCATAGTTACAAAAGGTTTAGACGGATGTTTATTTGGTTTTTCAATTGAAGAATGGAAAAACTTTGAAGCAAAACTAAGAAGCCTTCCAATATCTAACAAAGATGCCAGAGCGTTCACTAGATTTTTCTTCGCTGGTGCAATGGATTGTGAAATTGATAAACAAGGTAGATTTCTAATCTCAAGCAACTTGAGAGATTTTGCCGACCTTAAAAAAGAGGTGGTAATTGTAGGTATGGATTCAAGAATTGAATTCTGGAGTAAAGACAGATGGCAAAAATGTGATGAATCAATATCTGCAGACGAGATTGCTGAGAAGATGGAAATGCTTGGAATATAGTATATAACTTGCTAAAGTTTATATAATTTTACAAAGGATAAAATTTTAAAGTACAAAAGAAAAAGCACACAAAAGATAAAACCTTTAGTTATACTAATGAACTAAGGAAAAACAAAAGACATACTTAATTATTTATACGAAAGATAAAGTATATAATTTACAAATGTAAAAATTATATAGTTTTACCAAAGAAAAAAATTTAAAAAAAGTACAAAAGATTAAAAAAACAAAGTAGTATAGACAGTTGGCAACAATCTACCAACTGTTTATGCTATAAGTAAAAATTTTGATGTGAGGTACATGATTTTTGGAGTTTAGTCACAAATCAGTTTTACTAGAAGAGTGCATAGATGGCCTTAATATCAAAAGTAACGGCATCTATGTTGACGGCACCATGGGTGGCGCAGGTCACTCAAGGGAGATTATTAAGCATATAAACAGTGAAGGGCTTCTTTTAGGAATTGATAGAGACGAAGAGGCTATTTGTGTTGCTAAAGAAAGACTAAAAAATTATGCCAACGTCAGATTCGTTCATGATAACCATGATAACATTAAAAAAATAATACAAGACCAAGGTTTTACTGGAGTTGATGGAATTCTATTAGATCTTGGTGTTTCGTCATATCAACTAGACGAAAGAAGTAGAGGCTTTAGCTATGTTGGTGATGGCGAGCTTGATATGAGAATGGATAAATCTCAAAGCTTAACTGCTAAAACGGTAGTAAACAAGTACAAGGAAGAAGATTTAGCTAGAATTATTTATGAATATGGCGAAGAAAAATGTTCAAGACAAATTGCTAGAAAAATAGTAGAAGCAAGAAAAGAAAAAGAGATTTGTACAACAAGTGAACTAGTAAAAATAATTGAAGGAGTTGTTCATTACAAAAAGGGAGAAGGACATCCTGCCAAAAGAACATTCCAAGCAATAAGAATAGAAGTTAACGATGAAATCAAACCATTATACAATACGATAATGGATTCAATAGATTGTTTAAATCCAGGAGGAAGATTGTGTGTTATCACATTCCATTCTTTGGAAGATAGAGCTGTAAAAAATGCCTATGCTGATTCTACTGGAAAATGCACTTGTCCTCCGGGACTACCATATTGTGTATGTGGAGCAGAAGAAAGAAGCAAAGGAATAATAATAACAAAAAAACCAATTTTGCCAACAGAAGAGGAGATGACTGAAAACCCAAGAAGTAAAAGTGCGAAATTAAGAATATTTGAAAGAAAATAAATTTCAAGAAAAGTACTAAAGAAAGGAGGAATATTTATTGAATAGTAGAAACTACGGATATCAATACGATACAAATCCAAGAAAAATAAAACCAGAATATAATAGTCCGAAGAGAAAAACTGATGCTAAAAAGAGTAAAAAGACTACTGCAAAAAAACCAGTGAAAAACACTAAAGATAGTGCAGCAGCAAAAGCAAAGGCAAAACTTGAAAGAAGAACTAAAATATCAATTGGTTCAAAAGTAGTCCTATTATTTGCAATAGTATTCTTTTTAGTATTTAGAAGTACGCAGATCAATGAATCATTCTCAAAAATACAATCATTAAAATCAGAAAGATTGGCAATTCAAAAGGTGAATGATCAAATTGAGGTAAACATTCAAAATAGTCTAAACTTAAATAAGATTGAACAAGCTGCTAAAGAAAAACTAGGTATGCAAAAATTATCTAGTAGACAGACAGTGTATGTATCACTACCAAAGAAAGACTATGTTGAACACAAACCAGAAGAAGTAAGAATTGAAGAAAATAATGGTTTTTTCTCTGGTCTAATTAGCAAATTGAAAGCTATCTTTTAAAAAGATTAAAATCTAACTTGAATATAAAAAATAAAAAAGCAAAAAACGTGTTTCCGGTTTTTTGCTTTTTTATTTGTCAAAAACCCTAAATTTAACACAAATGATAAGAAAAATGTGCCAAAATGTTATATACAAAAATTGATTTTTACTATATAATATGAAAGAATGAGATATTAGAGGTGAAATTGGCCTCTTTGATATGTTTGGAGGAATAAAAATGGAGTTAGCAAAACTATTACAAGGAATTGACAATTGCAAAGCGAAAGGAGACACAACAATTGACATTAAACAAATAACAAGCGATTCTAGAAAAGTTAAACCAGGATCACTTTTTATAGCAATCAAAGGATATGATTTTGATGGACATGATTATATCGAAACTGCTGTAGAAGCAGGAGCGGTTGCTGTTATGATGGACATAAGTGCAGACCTAAAAAAGGTAACACTAAAAAAAGGAGTCGTAGCAATTATTTGTGATGATACAAGAAAAGCTTTAGCTAAAGTTTCATGTAATTTCTACGGTGATCCATCAAGATTTTTTAAATTAATAGGTATTACAGGAACAAAAGGTAAGACAACTACAACTTATATGATTAAATCAATATTAGAAAAAGCTGGTCATAAGGTTGGACTTATCGGAACTGTAGCAAACTATATAGGAGATGAATGCTTAGGATATAGCAGTAGAACAACTCCTGAGAGTATAGAACTTCAAGAATTGTTTTATAGAATGGCAAAAGCAAAATGTGATTATGTAATAATGGAAGTTTCATCACAAAGTTTAAAACTACATAGAGTAGATGGATGTCATTTCGATTATGGCATATTTACAAATCTATACAAAGATCACATCAGCTTAAAAGAGCATGCTTCTATGGACGAGTACTTTGAATCAAAATTAAAACTATTTTCAATGTGCCCAGTAGGATATGTAAATGCAGATGATTTCAAATGCAATAAAATAATTAAGGAATCACCAAACTGCCAAATCAAAACTTATTCAGTAGATAATAAATCAGACTTAATTGCGAAAGATATAACAATAACAAATGTAAGCGTTGATTTTAAAGTAAAACTTGGACAAAGAAATGAGAGAATAAGAGTAAACATCCCAGGAAGATATAGCGTATATAATGCATTAGCAGCTATTAGCGTAACAAGTTCAATTGGAGTTGATGCAGAAACAATTAAAGAAGGACTAAATGATGTTTTAGTTCCAGGAAGAAACGAATTAGTTCCAAACAAAAAAGAACTTGCTATAATGATTGATTATGCTCATACAGCTGAAAGTCTTCAAAACATATTACAAGCAGCTAAAACATACACACCAGGAAAAGTAATATGCGTATTCGGATGTGGTGGAGATAGAGATAAAGAGAAAAGACCAGTAATGGGAGAAGTTTCAGGAAGATTAGCTGATTATACATTCGTTACAACAGATAATCCAAGAACAGAAGACCCATTAGATATAATTAGTCAAATAGAAGAAGGAATTTCAAAAACAAAAGGTAAATACGAAGTTGTTCCTGATAGAAAAGAAGCTATCAGAAAAGCAATAGAAATGATGAACAAAAGAGATATAGTAATTATCGCTGGAAAAGGCCATGAAATGTATCAAGAAATCAATGGAGAAAAGCATCCATTTGATGAAAGACAAATAGTAAAAGAGATCTTAGGAGAGAATTAATAATGGTTATACAACTAGTATATATGCTTATAGCATTTTGTTTATCTGCAATACTTGGAAAAATATTCATACCAATTCTTAAAAAACTAAAAGTAGGTCAAAATGTAAGATTAGATGGACCAAGAACACATTTAAGAAAACAAGGGACACCAACAATGGGTGGAATAATGATAATTATTACAATCATCATTATCACAAGCATATATTGTTTCTTAAATTGGGGTAGTGAATTTGTTAAACATGTTATTGCAATAATGATTGTAAGTATTGGCTTTGGAATAGTTGGATTTATTGATGACTATAAGAAAGTAGTACTTAAAAACAATGACGGATTAAGCCCAAAACTAAAAATGTTTGGGCTTGGAATAATATCTGTGATTTATTCAGTATATTTAATCAAAGTTGCAAAAGTTGGAACTGGTACAGTAATACCATTCATAAACTACGAACTAATGCTTCCAATTTGGATATATATTCCATTTATAATTTTTGTAATGCTTGGCAGTACAAATGCAGTTAATCTAACAGATGGAATAGATGGTTTAGCAGGAAGCGTAAGTACAATAATGATTGCAGCATTATCTATAATTTCATATAGATTAGGATATATACATGTATCTGCATATGCAGCAATAATTGTTGGAGCAACATTTGGATTCTTGATTTATAATTTCTACAAAGCAAAAGTAATAATGGGAGACACAGGATCATTACTACTTGGAGGAATTATTTCAAGTATCACAATATATATGAAGTGTCCATTCATATTGGTTATAATCGCAATAATACCAATAATTGAGACACTTTCAGTAATAGCACAAGTTATTTATTTCAGAAAAACTGGAAAAAGATTATTTAAAATGTCTCCGCTACATCATCATTGTGAGATGTGTGGTTGGAGGGAAAATAAAGTAGTAGCAGTATTTTCACTAGTGACATTAATAGCTTCAGTAGTAGGAATATTTGCTATCTAAGTACGAAAGGATAAAAAATGGCAAAGAAGACAAAAAAGAGAAGAACGGGTTTAATCATACTTGGTAAAATTGATTATTCAATTCTAATAATCACGGCTATATTACTTGTATGGGGACTTCTTACCCTTCTTTCAGCATCTGCACCAAAGTCATTATCAGAATCAGGTAATAGCTATAGCTATGTAAAAAAACAATTAATGGCTATGGGTATTGGACTAGGCGCAATGTTTGTGTTGTCATTTGTTGATTATAGAATATATGCAAAATTAAAATGGTTAATCTACTTTGTTTGCGGAGCTATGCTGCTTTTAGTAGGCCTATTTGGTGTAGGCGATGAAGCAGGTATTGGTGCTAGAAGATGGTTCGATATTGGACCAGCTTCTGTTCAACCATCAGAGTTCGCTAAAGTAGGTTATATTTTATTTTACGCAGCATATTTTAGTGAAGAAATAGAAAAAGGCACAATTAAAAAGTTTTGGAGGGGAGTTGTATTCCCAATAATACTTTTAGTACCAATGGTTGGATTTGTATATGTTTTACAAAACCACTTTAGTGCAACATTTTTAATGATTGCAATTACATTTGTTCAAATGTTTGCAGCAGGTGCCAATATCGGATATATGTTTGGACTTGGTGGACTTGGTGGTATGACAATAGTATCATACATAGCTGCAAAGGGTGGATTTAGACTAGAAAGAATAATGACATGGAGAAATATAGAATCAGATAAGATTGGAAAAGGTTATCAAATAAACCAAAGCTTGTATGCAATTGGTTCGGGAGGACCATTTGGCCGTGGCTTTGGTAATAGTAATCAAAAGTATCTTTATCTTCCAGAATCTGAAAATGACTTTATCTTCTCAATATTAGCAGAAGAAATGGGATTTATAGGATGCTTTGGAGTTATTATTCTTTATTTAGTATTTATATGGCGTGGACTATTCTTAGCCACTAGAGCAGAAGATAAACTTGGATCTTTAATTGCAACAGGTATTGTTGTAATGATAGGACTTCAAGCGTTGGTAAATATAATGGTTGTAACGAATACTATACCAGTAACAGGAATGCCACTTCCATTCTTTAGTTATGGAGGTTCAGCAATGATAGCCAACTTAATGGCTATAGGAATTCTACTTAGTATTTCGAGACACGCAAAGAAAGAGGAAAGGGACAGATAATGAGAGTAATTATCGCAGCTGCTGGAACTGGAGGACATATTAATCCAGGAATAGCAATAGCAAACAAAATAAGACAAAAGCAACCAAACTCAGAAATAATTTTCATTGGAACAAATCGTGGTTTAGAAAATGATTTAGTACCAAGAGCAGGATATGGTCTTAAAACTATTGAAGCATATGGACTAAAAAAGGAATTATCAATTACAAATCTTAAGCATATGATTCAAACTATAAGAAGTAAAAAGGAAGCCGAAAAAATAATTGATGATTTTAAACCAGATGTTGTAATTGGTACAGGAGGATATATATGTGGACCAGTAATTAGTTCAGCAATCAAAAAAGGTGTTCCAACTGTACTACATGAAAGTAATGCATATCCAGGAAAAGCTGTTAAGCTATTTTCTAAGAAAGTTGATTTAGTACTCTGTGGTTTTGCAGATACTAAAGCAAGGTTGGAAGGAACTAAGAAAGTAGTTGTAACAGGTACACCAACAAAAATAAGAAAAATTGATGTATCAAAACAGAGAAAACGAGAAATTTTAGAAGAAATCGGAATAAAAAATGAGCTTCCAAT
>JAEEGL016878544.1_pt1 | contig 18777 bp, 14 predicted proteins | sample 9134231 | NCBI WGS metagenome assembly JAEEGL01 (sample SAMN16246548, study PRJNA631951) | gut metagenome | biome: gut microbiome; feature: rumen; material: fiber-attached | host: Bos | place: Iran: Karaj | collected 2018-10 | reverse complement strand
AGGCCGCTAGCGAGTGCAACACACGCAAGCTCTACGACCACTATATTATCTTCCTAGAGAAGACATCTCCTGGATATGATACTGCAGCCATCACCTATCTGAAACAAAATTGCCAAGGCATTTACATCATTCTGCTTACATCTGGATTGTCAAGTGAAGAACGAAAGCAATACCAGCAATGCGGCATTAACGACACGCTTGACATCAATGCTTCCGTAACGGTTATCAGCAAGAAGCTACAGTTTGTATGCGACAGGGAAGACATGCTGTTTGACACAGTAGTCACCAAGAGGAACCTGCTCCAGTTTAAGATTCCTGTATGGAAACGTCTCTTTGACATTTTCGTATCATCTTTGGCCATCCTTGTCACATCACCAATCATGATTATCACAGCGATTGCCATCAAGTTGGAGAGCCCAGGCCCTGCCCTATTCAAATCAAAGCGTGTTGGCACCAGTTACCAGATATTTGACTTCCTCAAGTTCCGTTCTATGTATGTGGATGCAGAAAAGCGTCTGCAGGAGCTCAGAAAAACAGGAAATCAGTATGCCAAGAATACTGATGAAGAGAACGATACAATAGAACCATCATCGTTCAGCAATTCCGCTGCAGAAGACGAGATGATGGCCAAGTTAGGGCTGGAATCAAACATGATGATCAGCGATGACGAGGTCATGCTGATTGGTGATGATTTTGTCGTAGCAGAAACAGATTTCAGCAAACAGAAAGAAGAAGACATCAACAATGCCTTTGTAAAAATCGAGAACGATCCACGCGTTACGAAAGTTGGACGTTTCATCCGTAAATACAGCATTGACGAACTGCCTCAGCTCTTCAACATCCTGAAAGGCGACATGTCTATTGTTGGCAATCGTCCTCTCCCACTCTATGAAGCAGAGAAACTCACTGCCGATTCAAGCATTGACCGTTTCATGGCACCCGCAGGACTCACCGGTCTGTGGCAGGTAGAGGAGCGCGGTAAAGGTGGCAAAATGTCTGCTGAGGAGCGCAAGCAACTTGACATTATCTATGGCGAGACCTATTCTTTGGCACTCGACCTAAAGATTATATTCCGTACCCTCTTTGCATTTGTGCAGAAAGAGGACGTATAATATCTATTGCGAAAAGCCTACATCTATGATAAAATACCTATTTACTATAGCCATATCGTCTTTGTGTCTCACAGCTTCCGCCCAATCTGCCGATGACAGCGGAATCAGTGCAGGTTTCTTTGACTCAAGCCAGGAGAAAGATATCAGTTTCTCGGAGTTCAAATTACCACCATTGTCTGTGTTGTTTGAGAATGCGAAGTCCAATCCCAATATTTTACAGATAGCCAAACAACAGGAAATTGCCCAGGCAGAAGTGGCCAAGCAGAAAAAACACATTTTCTCTTATGTTAGTGGAAATGCAAGTGCCAGTTACGGTCTATCAGATATTTGGAGTGGTTCACAAGGTACAGGCTATGGTACAGGTATGGTATGGCAACCTCATGCTAGCGAACAACAATATTGGAACATCGGTGTAAACATCAGTGTACCCCTTGAAGACATTCTGGATTTAGGACCGTCAGTAAAACGTAAACGCTTAGAGGTTGAAAACATCCAGATTCAGAAGGATATTGCCTACGACAATCTAAAATTACAGATTGTTTCACTCTATATCAAGATTACCAACAACTTAGTTGCCCTAAAATCCGCTGGTGAAAGTGCTGCAGCATATCAAGGTGCCAGTTCACTAAATGAGGTAGAATTTCACCATGGAAATATGGAAATTGAAGCCTATGCAGGTACTGGACAACAAAGTATGAGTTCCGTCAGTGCCTACCAATCTCTATTAACAGAGATTACTACCGACATCGTGACTCTTGAGATTTTAACACATACCCCCATCATCACCAACACGACAACCGATATCACTTTGGATTCAACGGTCGAAAAATCTAGAAGACAGATTGCCAAGGAGAATCGTGCAGTAGAAAAGCGCATCAAAAAAGCTGCAGAGGAAGAACTCAAACGCGAAAAAGAAATACTCAAGCAGGAAGAAAAAGAAGCAAAGCAAGCCGAGAAAGAGGCAGCAAAAGCAGCAAAAGAAAAGAACAAATAATATCACAAACTTTACTTTTTGAGCAGATGGACATATTCAGATATATTGTTAGATTCTTGTATAAAATTCGTTGGTATCTTGTTGTTTTACCGACGATTGCATTGGTTGTTGCATGGTTTATGACTCGCAACATGGAACGAGTGTATGATGCCAACACAACCATCTATACAGGCATGATTACCAGCTACAACCTTGAAGGCGGAACAGGTATTGCAGGTGGAAATTCACAAACCAACATCACAAACTTGATCTTAATTATTCAAACGGACAATACGATTCATGAAGTTGCCCTGAAGCTGTTTGCGCGCTGCATGATGTATGGTAATCCCAATAAAGATAACAATTATATCACCGCAGAACATTTCCGTCAATTAAATGCGAGCGTTCCCCCCGAAGTAAAGGCACTCATTAACCCTCAAAATGAGTTAGAGACTTATCGCAATCTTAAAGCTTACGAACGTCCCTCGCAGGATAATTACTTGTTTGGTCTACTCAACTACCACCCATATTTCAGTATCAATAGTATCACAAGCCGTCTTAAAGTTTTACAGTTAAACGGAAGTGATATTATAGATATCGCCTACTCTGCTAATGACCCAGGCATTTGTTATAATACGCTTGACATATTGAACGAGGTGTTCGCCAATCAATATCAGCAATTACGCTATGGCGAAACCATGAATGTCATCAAGTTCTTTGAGAAAGAGGTAAAACGTCTCTATCGAAACCTGACAACTGCAGAAAACGACCTCATTAAATATAATGTCAAAAATCGCATTATCAATTACGGAGAGCAAACAAAACAAGTTGCAGGCCTTGAAGCACAACAACAAGTAAAAAACAACGAGTTGCGCATGAATATTGCAACCACAGAGGCATTGATAGCCTATCTGAAGCAGCAATTAGGAAGTCGTGCAAAGATTATCGAATCCAATCAGGAGTTCTCATCCTTGGTACGTGATATCACTCGTTTGCAGTCACGTATTGCTAATCTTAAGTTGATGAGTAGTGAAAATGGTGGCAACAACAATGAGGCACAATTGGAATTGGCCAAAGCAGAGCGCCAATTGGATGCCACCACCAAGAAAGTAAAGGAGTTAACTCAAACTCTTGAAGGAGCAAATTATAATACCGATACAGGAATAAAAGCTGCAAATCTTATCGACCGATGGTTAGAGCAAGTAATTCTTTTAGAAAAAACCAAGGCAGAATTAAGCGCAATGGATATTATGCAACAAAGTATTGACCAGCAGTTTATTTTCTTCTCTCCAATTGGTGCGACCTTAGATCGTAAGGATCGTCATATCGGTTTCATCGAAAGCAACTACATGGAGATGCTGAAAGCATTGAATTCTGCCCGTTTGCGTCAGCGCAACCTCCAAATGTCAACAGCTGTATTGCGTGTGCTCAACCCGCCTATGTTCCCATTGAATGCTCAGCCAACCAATCGCATGATGACACTGCTCGGTTCTTTTATGCTGACTTTCGTCATGACAGCCCTTTACTTCTTTATCATTGAGTTACTTGATCGTACTTTACGCGACCGAATGCGCTCTGAACGTATCACGCAAGTACCTGTCATGGGATGCTATCCCAAAGAGAGTACTCTACGATATCGTCGTTTCAACAAGACCATTAATGATATGGCATTGCGCCAGCTCAGCAAGGCATTGCTTCCAAACTTCAAAGAAGGACAGCAAAATGTACTAAACCTACTATCAACAGATGCCGGCAACGGCAAAAGTTATATTTCCCAGGAATTAGAGAATTATTGGCTTAGTTTAGGCTTGCAAGTACGTCGTCTCACCTATGATGAGGACTTTTTGGCTGAAGATAGCCGTTATCTCATGGCAACAGACATCAAATCGATTTGTCCTGACATTATGCCTAATGAGATAGCCATTATTGAGTATCCTAATTTGGATGACAACACAATACCATCAGGTCTTTTGAATATGGGGACCATTAATCTTATGGTGACACGTGCCAACCGTACTTGGAAAGATGTGGATCAAAAAGCCCTAAGTGAATTACAGGCGCGCCTTGTGAACAAGGACACTCTGTTCATGTATCTTACAGAAGCAAGCCGCTATGCAGTAGAGGAGTTTGTTGGTCAGTTGCCACCATATACTAAGTTCAATAATTTCATTTACCGACTATCCCAACTTGGTCTTACTGCTACAGAAAATGATCACGCAAAATAACTATGAGATATTTAGCTAGTTCTTATACAAGTTTTAAAGGAGGGAGGATTTTTTTACTCCTCCTTCTGTTTTTGCTTGCCATATACGAATTAGCCACAGTCGGTTTCAACATCTTTGCCATTATATGTCTGTCGCCACTTTTAATCGCTGGCATATACACAGTTTTCAAATGGCGAATGGCTGCGTTCTGGGCGTTAATTGTTATTAATTACTTCCTTCAAATGAAGGATACGCCATTACCATCGGGAATACCAATGTCCATATACGACGAAATGCTTGAACTTTTACTCATTGGTATAGCAATCATAGACGCCCGGCAAACGCCACATTTTGACAGAGCCCTTAACACAATGTTATTAGCAATATTTATTTGGTGTGGTTTTTGCTCTTTGGAACTATTAAATGATACATGTGCTATGGGAACTGATGTTGCCGCATGGTTTACCAGTTTTCGACTAATGGCATTACATCTAGTATGGATTCTACTTGTATTTAGTCTCTGCATATCGACCCCCCAATATTTGCTTACTTATTTAAGAATTTGGGCTTTACTGTCTTTATTCTCTGCCTTTTGGACTTGGAAACAAAAAAATATCGGTTTTACACCAACCGAATATGGATGGCTATATTTTGGACCAGGACGAGTAACACACATACTAAATGGTGGTACCCTGATAAGATATTTTTCGACATTTAGCGATGCTGCAAATTACGGATGTAATGCAGCAGCATCGGCTGTGGTATTTCTTATTATAGGTATTACAAGTAAAATTAAATGGGAGAAATTATTCTTTTTTGCTGTAAGCATATGTGTTATTTGGGGCATGTTCCAATCTGGAACACGCACAGCCATTTTCTGTTTGGCAGGCGGTTTTATGGTATACGTCATTTTATCTAAATCATTTAAGATTGCTATACCATTCGGTATATTCTTTGCACTATTCATGTCCTTTTTGGTTTTCACGAACATCGGTAATAGTAATCAGCAAATCCGACGAATGCGCACAGCATTTAACAAAGATGATGCCTCCGCAAATGTAAGAGACATCAACAAAACCGCCATGAAAAAATATCTACAAGATGCCCCCTGGGGACTAGGTATTGGGTCTACTCAGGCAAATATCCCCGCAAACAACAAATACAGGAAGTTATCCGACATTCCACCTGATTCCGAATATGTATATATTTGGGTACATACAGGTGTTATCGGTATTTCTGTTTTTATCTCATGCATACTTCTAATGTGGTTAGGAGCGTGCAGAATAGTTATGTTTAACTTAAAGAGCCCATCATTAATAGGAGTTGGAGGTGGGCTATGTAGTGCTTTCATCGCAATTCAATTAGGAGCTTACGCAAATCAAGTTCTTTACCAGTATCCAAATGGTCTTACATTTTTCGGTGGTTTGGCCATCGTATATATATTACCGTATTTAGAATCAGATTGGATTAAATACGAACAACTACGAATTGCAAAACAAGAAGAAAAGAAACGATTAAAATTAGAGAAAAAGCTTGCAAAACGAGTATAAGCTATCTATCATCACCATCAATTACAATGGGTTAAAAGACACCTGTGAGTTAATTGAGTCATTACCTTTAGAGGACATGTCCATAGAGGTAATTGTGGTAGATAATGCCTCAAAAAAAGATGAAGCATCCATCATAGCCAGCCGTTATCCACAAGTCAAAGTGATTCGTAGTGAACAAAACCTCGGCTTTGCAGGTGGGAACAACCTCGGTATTAAAGCAGCTCTCGGCCGCTACCTCTTCTTCATCAACAACGACACACTTATTAGTGAAAAAGGAAAAGTGAAAAGTGAAAAATTTGCTTCCGCTTTTCAGCCACTGATTGAGAGATTGGAATCCAGTGAGAAAATAGGGGCAGTTTGTCCGAAGATACGCTTTGCATGGGGTGATAATCCGATTCAATTTTCAGGCTACACTCCCCTCTCACGCTATACGATGCGTAACCACTCAATAGGCTTCGGAGAAACAGACAGAGGACTGTATGACACGGCTCACCCAACACCTTATGCCCATGGAGCTGCCATGATGGTAAAACGTGAAGCTCTGGAAAAGGTAGGTCTTATGCCCGAGTGCTATTTCCTATATTATGAAGAACTTGACTGGTCCATGATGTTCACACGAGCAGGCTATTCCATCTGGTATGAACCAGCCTGTACAATCTATCACAAAGAGAGTCAGGCCACAGGTCAAAACAGCCCACTAAAGACGTATTACCTCACACGTAATCGCCTATTGTTCGTTAAACGTAACATACAAGGACTACGAAGATATATTACATATACCTATCTATTACTTGTTGTCGCTCCACGTGACATCTGCAGATACCTCATGCATCGGCAGTTAAATTTAGCATCAGCAACAATAAAAGGAATTAAAAACTTTATATTAGAGAAATGAACTTCTGGTGGATACTATATACGATTGATTGGGTACTGTTTTTGCCTGTAGCAATAACAGTAGCATATATTCTATTCTTTGCTATCGCAGCAACTTTCAGAACGCCCACAACACCTCCCAAAGCAAAGGGGCAAAACCGTTATATCATTCTGATACCCGCTTACAAAAGCGATGTTAGGATTCTTGAAACGGTTAACTCCATTTTGGGACAAACCTACACCCAGAGGAATTTTGATATTGTGGTTATATCTTGCCACCAGAGTGAGATGATTAACATGCGCCTAGCACAACTGCCTATCACCCTGCTGACACCTAATTTCGCAAGGAGTACTAAGATAAAGGCGCTTCAATATGCCATACTCAATTTGCCGCAGTTTAAAATATACGATGCCGTTATCCTTCTTGACGCTGGCAATATCGTAGAACCAGAATTTGTAGAACAGATCAACGATGCCTTCGAAGCCGCTGGCACAAAAGCATTCCAAACCCATCGCATGGCACGTAATCGTGATACGGCTATTGCCCGTTTGGACACTATCTTTGAGGAGATTAACAACACCATATTCCGCCGTGGTCATCAAGCTGTGGGCTTATCTGCTTCACTTAACAGCTCTGGTTCCGTCTTCGACTTTGCCTGGTTCAAGCGCAACATCATGAAGATCCGTTCTGCCGTAGGGGAAGACAAGGAATTGGAAGCCTTGTTGGTACGAGACAGTATCTACATTGATTATTTCGAGGATATTCTTGTATATGACGAAAAGACGCGTAAGGTGCACGACTTTAATATTCAACGTGGCAGATGGACTTATATCCAGCTTCACAACTTCCTAAGCAATTTCCGTTTCATGCCTCTTGCTTTCATGAACAGCCAGTACGACCTTGTGGACAAGATTATCCAATGGGCACTCATTCCTCGTACCATCATGATGGGCATCATCTCCATCATGTGTCTCACACTTCCCTTTATCTATTTCACGTTGGCACTGAAATGGTGGGCTATCACAGCCATTGCCATTTTCGCCTATGCCCTGGCCACCCCCGACTATCTAGTTGACAAGAATTGGGATCGTGATTTCCTTCGTGCTCCACTCATTACTGTTGGTTCCCTCTTTAATATTTTCAGGGCTGGACGAGACGAAACTGGTGCCCGCATGGATGCTTTCAGTCACATTATTCAAAAATTAAAACATAAGGCAAGAAAACAATGAACATACAGGTCATCATCACCTTCATAGACATGCTGCTATGGCTTATCATAGCAGCCAACGTGATGTATGTCCTATTCTTCGCCCTTGCATCTCATCTTCCCAAGAAAACACATCTTCCATCAGCCATCTTGCGTCCTTTTGGTAACAAGCGAGCAGACCTCGAGCACAGACATCAGACATCAGACATCAGACATCAGACATCTTACCTCGTCCTCATTCCAGCCTATCACGAAGATGCAGTCATCGTCAATACGGTGAAGTCATTCCTACAACAGGACTACCCCAAGGCCCTCTACAAGCTCTGTGTCATCTCCGACCACATGGAAGCTACTACCAATGAACAATTGGCAGCCCTCCCCATCACCCTACTCCAACCTGCCTTTGATAATAGCAGCAAGGCAAAAGCCCTGCAATATGCAATCTCAGACATCAGACTTCAGACATCAGACATCTTCGACTTCGTCATCATTCTTGATGCAGATAACATAGTAGCCACAGATTTTCTATCACAGATCAGTCAAATCGCACGTCTGGATATTGCCATACAATGCCATCGCACTGCAAAGAATGCAAATAACGACATTGCAGCCTTGGATGGACTCAGCGAAGAAATCAACAACAGCATCTTCCGCCGTGGGCACAACCGCATTGGCATGTCCTCTGCTCTTATTGGCTCAGGAATGTGCTTTGACTACAATTGGTTAAAAGACAATGTCACCAAACTAAATACGGCTGTAGAAGACCGAGAACTTGAATCTCTGCTCATGAAGCAAGGAATTTTTATCCATTACGCTGAAGATATTCATGTCCTCGACGAAAAGGTGAGTAACAGCGACAATTTCCAACGTCAACGTCTCCGCTGGATGACAGGTCAGGTGCAAGCTTTATTCCTGATGCTTCCCTATATCCCCAAAGCAATCTTCACCGGAAATATCAATTATATCGACAAAACTATTCAGCAGGCCCTAATTCCCCGCTCCATCCTCCTTGTCCTCACCACCATTCTATGCATCGTAACAACTCTTACATCTTACATCATATATCACACATCACAAATCTTCCATCTCAAATGGTGGTGTCTATTCATTGCGCTATGCATCGCACTTTATTTTGCGATACCCCAAAATATGCGCCTACAATCTTTATGCAGAAAACTCATAACACTCCCAGCACTAGTTTGGATGATGTTGCTAAACATCATAAAAATTGACCACAAGAATAGGGAATTCATTCATACTACTCACGAAAAATGAAACTATAATGAAAAAAACTACGATAATCATTTGCGCACATAAGGAAGTTCCGCTACCTCAACATCCTTTTTTTCTGCCGATTCAGGCAGGTGCTGCTTTGCATGAGCACATTACAAACTATCAACCTGATGATGAAGGAGATAATATTTCAAAAAAAAATCCACATTTCTGTGAACTTACATGCCACTATTGGGCTTGGAAAAATCTAAAAAACGTTGATATTATTGGCCTTAATCATTATCGTCGCTATTTTGATTTTACAAGAAAATGGCCACAATTCTCTGCCGACAAGCGTTTTGTCTCTACAGATGATTTCTTTAAACAGAATTATGTGTTTCCGGATTTGGAAATGCTTCTTCAGAAATATGATATCATTCTTCCTATTGCTCGACACTGGCGTGTCAGCAACACACAGCAGTATGGTGATTATCACATAGCTAAAGACTGGGAAACGCTTCGTCAGATTATCAAGAAACGTAGCCCACAATACATTCCAGCCTTTGAAAAAACAATGGACCATAGCAACAAAGCTGTCGGTTACAACATGTTTATCACTCATTGGAAGCATTTTAATGCGTATTCAGAATGGCTCTTCGATATTCTTTTTGAAGTGGAAAGACAGGTACATCCTATTGAAGACCCAATACAAAGCAGGATATATGGATATATGAGCGAACGTCTCATAAACGTATTCTGTGAACATCATAAAATGTGCATTAAAAATATACCATTAATTATGCCTTTAGACGAGACTTGTAATGATTCAAATATCTGCAATTTCCGTTGGTGCCTTCGTAGATCAATTAACAATCTACAATATGCCATAGAAAAGTATTATACAAAAAAATAATGGGAAGTAGAACACATAAAAGTATTATTAATGCAGAAGTAGGACTTTTGTTCTATTTCATAACAACTATTATAGCCTTCTACTCGAGAAAAATATTCCTCGACAATCTCGGTGCAGACTTTATTGGCTTAACAGGAACGTTACAAAACATACTCGGTTTTTTAAATCTTTCCGAATTAGGAATTGGTCTAAGTATTAGTTATTTCTTATTTAAGCCATTAGCATCCCAAGATAGGTCTGAAATCAATGATATCTTATCACTGCTAGGGTATTTATATAAAAGGATTGGTATTTTCATTCTCGTGTGCGGAATAATTGTCAGCATCTTATTTCCATTATTCTACAACAACACAACAATGCCAATTGGATTGGTATACTTTGCTTTTTATTCTTTTCTTTTTGCTAATGCTATAGGTTATTTCATAAATTACCGTCAAGTCTTACTTGATGCTGACCAAAAGTTATATCTAATTAACATATTTTTTAACAGTTTCTCCGTCATAAAATCCCTATTACAAATTTATTTAGCATACTACTACAAAAACTTATTCCTATGGGTTTTCGTGGAATTCTTATTTAGCATTATTCAATGTATAGTCCTTAATTGGAGAATCAAGAAAGAATATCCATGGCTTAAAACTGACAAAAAACAAGGAAAATATCTAATCAAAAGATATCCAGATGTTTTAAGAAAAACTAGGCAGATATTAATTCATCAAATCAAAGACTTTATATTAACTAAAAGTGATGAGATACTGATTTTTACCTTCGTATCACTAAAAATGGTAGCATACTATGGTAATTATATCATGATTATCAGCAAATCCACGTCCCTCATAATCTCTTTATTTGCAGGTACAGGAACTGGGATTGGGAATCTTGTAGCAGAAAGTAGCAAGCAACATATTCTCAATGTCTTTTGGCAATTATCCACATTCCGTTTCTTTGCTACAGGGATTATGATTTATTGCCTCTCATTTTTAATTAATCCATTTATTGAATGGTGGTTGGGATCTGATTATATCCTAAGTAATCATATTCTTTTTTTACTTCTTATTAATTCGTTTATTATGCAAACCAGATCTATAAACGATATGTTCAATCATTCATATGGACTTTACGGAGATACATGGGCAGCATGGGCAGAGTTAATAATAAATATTAGCGTAACAATAATCACAGCCATTAAATGGGGGATTGTAGGAATTCTACTAGGAAAGATTATTAGTTTATTCATAATTGTAGTTCTATGGAAACCATACTATCTGTTTAACAAAGGATTCAATCTTCCCATAGCTACATACTGGAAAAAATACGCGAAACTATATTTGGCATTTGGGGGGGGATTTATATATATATTATTCACATACAACATTTTAGAGATTATTCCCAAACCCTGTATCTCATCAATGCTCTTCTTTGGGACTATAGCTATATTACCATCAATATGTATTTTTGCATGCTTACTATATATATTAGTCCCTGAATCAAAAACACTACTAAATAGAATCTCATTCATAAAAAAGAATAGAGTATGATTCCAAAAGTGATACATTTCGTGTGGCTAGGTAAACAGCCCCTTTCATTTGAGGCCCGTGGTTTTATTAAGTCATGGAAAAAATATATGCCAGATTACACAATAAAATGCTGGAATGAAGATACCTTTGATTGTAATTCAATACCATGGGTAAAAGAAGCCATAGAACACAAAATGTGGGCTTTTGCGGCAGATTATATCCGTCTTTATGCATTGTACCACGAAGGTGGTATTTATCTAGATACGGACGTAGAGGTTTTACGCCCATTTGATACTTTTTTAAATAACAGTTTTTTTTCATCAACTGAAGTACATCCAGAATTTGAGTCATATGGAAAATCAAAACTTGACGAGTATTATAAACCTAAAATTGAAGGAGAAGCTATACCAAATTTTGGAATATTATCGGCTATAATGGGAGCAGAGAAAGGAAATCATTTAATAGGTGATTGTTTAGAGTATTATTCAAATTTGAGATTTATTAATCCCGATGGAACCATGTTCGTAAAAGTAATTATTCCAGATATACTTGGCATACAAGCTGTAAAATATGGTTTTAGATATATTGATAAGACCCAAGAATTAAACTACAATATGAAAATTTATAATTCCTCCGTATTGGTGGGATCTATTTCAAGATTAACAAAAGAATCTTATGCAATACACTATTGTGAAGGATCTTGGAGACAACAATGGTGGTCAAGAAGAAAAAAAATCACATACTGGATAATAAAAAAAATTAAAAACAAGTTGGGCATTAAACAACAATTTAACGAGCATCTGTAACTTCTCTACTATATTTTTTTTGACATGTTATTAAATAAAGAAATATGTATTGCACTTAGGGGAATAAGTATTCTCTTCATTGTCTCACACAATTATTCCCACTGGCTTGAAAATGTCGCCCATGAGAACGAATTTACATGGACATCACAACGATTTTATTATTTCTACGAGGGTCTATTTTGTGGTAATTTCTTGTCTATTATTTTTAATTTCACATCTTTCATCGGTCATTATGGCGTTACAATATTTCTATTTCTGACAGGATACGGACTGGCATCAAAATATAATAAGAATATAAATAATCCATTTGCTTTTATAAAAAACCATTATATAAAATTGTTTAAAATAATGGCTTGTGGATATTTCTTATATTTAACAATCACATTGTTTTATTACCATTCGTATCATAACAGTTTTCACACTATTATTGCCCAATTATTATTAATAACCAACCTATTTCCAAGGCCAGAAATTGCAATTGACCCAGGTCCCTATTGGTATTTGGGGCTAACTATGCAATTATATATATTATACTGTATCCTAGTTAATAAAAACTCGACAAAGAAAATTATTATAATCACATTTGCTTCATTAACATTACTATTTTTCTTCCGTAATAACTTTACGGTATTAAGATGGTTTAAATATAATTTCATTGGGGCATTGTTTCCGTTCGCAATAGGAATTCTTTTGCAAAATTATTCTTATCACATTCCAATAAATAATAAATCAAAGATTTCAATATGTGTTATATCGTTAATTTTAGTTATTCTATTAGGACGTTTTTATATATCATGGCTACTTACGCCATTATTCTTCATAACATTTGCTATATCTTTTGTTTATATAACTCCTTCGTATCTACAAAAAATATTTGTATTTATTGGAAACTATTCTGCTCAGATTTTTATTATACACCCCATCATCAGAATTATATTCTTTAAAGAATTTCCCAACAACCAACTGGAGACACTCATTTTCTTCTGTTTATATCTGCTAACATCTATAGCATTATCTATTGTATATAAACACATTACAAACTTAGTATTTAACACACAAAATTAAAATATGAACAAGACATACTTACTACAGTTATTAAAAAGATTATCATACATAGTTATAATCCCAATAAAAAAAGAATTACCTTTTACGATATCAATCGTAATACTACTAATCTGTCCAACATTATTAGACACATTTTATATCGAATATGAAGGGAGTTCTTTTTGGCATATAATAACATATAACAAAAATGGAGCAGGCATTCCGTACATAACTTTTGCCCCGTTTTTTATCGCATATACATGCGCAATAATATCATTGGCAATAAAAGGGAAAAAATCATATTATTTCAAAACAGCTGTCTATACCATTGTTATGGTATTATTCCTTACAAACACCTTTTTGCTTCTTAATTTTGGAACAATGATCAATCCTACCATATTGACCTTAATTATCGAAACAAATTCTAATGAATCAAAAGAATTCATGTATTCATTCCTTACGACAAAAGAGACTATAGTTACAATAATTATTACAACTTCAATAATTTTATCTATCATTGTATTAGAGAAGAAAAAAAATAAACTTAACATTATATTCAACAAATACACCCATTTCCCATTTTTTATCATCATATGCTATCTTTTATTTAGGTCAATCCAAACTATATATTCTTTTACAACCATGTATAGATGTCAGACAATTGGAGAAATTGAAAAATGGGCCTCAGATTTTCAAGTCAACACCAACACGATTTCTGCCACATTATACTCACTTTATGATTTAAAAATTAGCCAAAAAGAACTATATAACATAATCAAACACACTCAAACAGCATATTCCTCATATGCAAAATGTACAAATACTGATTTTATAGACATCATTTTAGTAATCGGAGAATCATACAGTAAGTACCATTGTCAATTATATGATTATGAAATAAAAAATACTCCATATTTGATGAAACAAAAAGAATTGGGCAATTTATTTGTGTTTTCAAATGTGATTACTCCATATAATTTAACAAGTTTTGCAATAAAAAACATGTTAAGTACAAATGATTTGTCAAAGGGACAAAAATGGGCTGATTATCCACTCTTTCCATCTATCTTCAAAAAGGCAGGTTACAAGGTTTACTTTTGGGACAATCAAATGGACAAACTCAAAGGAGGAGCCTCAGATTTTTCATTAAATGGCATTATTCATAATTCCAAAATCTCAAACATCTCATATGATTACACAAATGATAGAAAGTACGTCTATGACGAAGGTCTTATTGAATCATTCAAACAATCATACAAAGGAATGGGTAAAAATTTAATTATCATTCATCTTATGGGACAGCATATTGTAACATCAGAAAGATACCCCCATGACTCATTTGAAAAATTCACTAGTCAAAATATTAACAAAAAAAATCTCTCTCAAAAACAAAGGCAGACCATTGCAGAATACGAAAATGCAACACTATACAATGATTATATCCTTAATTCTATAATAGAGTATTTCAAGAATCACAACTCTATTCTCATATATTTATCCGATCATGGTGAAGAAGTGTATGATTACAGAAACGTAATTGGCAGAACTCATGAAAAGATCAAAACAAAACAAGCGCTAAAATATCAATATGAAATACCGTTTATGATATGGTGTTCAGAAGAATACAAACGAACAAATGGAGACATTTTGAATCAAATTAAAAATTCGTCTGACACCCCCTATATGTCAGATAAACTTCCGCATTTACTATTTCACATAGCAAATATTAGGACAGATTATTATCAACCAAAAAGTGATATCTTAAGCCCTACATACAAATTTCAAAAGAGAATTGTACAAGATGATATTGAATATGACAACTGATTCAATGTAAGTATCAGGCGAAATTCTAAAACAGAATAATTAGCTCTTTTAATTCGGAAAAAGTAATCATTGCTTAAAAAACAATATAATTGTAGAAAAAAATATGTTACCAAAGATTTCTGTTATAATTACAATATATAATTGTGAACGATATATTGAGACATGTGCCCGTTCCTTATTTGAACAAACACTTTCTGAGCTTGAGTACATTTTCGTTAATGATGCGACTCCAGATAACAGTATGACTGTTTTAAAAAGCATATTAGTAGATTATCCACACAGACTATCATATGTAAAGAGCATCAATCTAGAAACTAATGGCGGGGTAGCACATGCAAGACAGATAGGTATTAGCCAAGCATCAGGTGAGTTCATTATCCATGCCGACAGCGACGACTGGGTTGACAAAGATATGTATGAAAACCTTTATCTTAAGGCAGAAGAAACAGATGCGGATATCGTTGGATGCAATTTCCGTCATGAGTTCTCTGATATCCAGTATGATTTCCACCAGCAATATGCGGATAATATGGAGGAAAACATAAGCAGACTTATTAATGGCAAAATATTTCCTTCTCTCTGTACCTCACTTACCAAAAGAAGCCTTATCACCGACAACAACATATCCTTTCCAATTGGGTTAAATATGGGAGAAGACCTATTATTCAATTTACAGTTATATCTGCATGCCAAGAGAATAGTTAGAATGGACTGGGCTCCTTATCACTATCGACATACAGAAGATTCCTCATGTGTTCAACGCACACGGAAGTCAATTGATAGTGACATTGCTATTGCTGGCATGATAGAGCAGATAATGAAGGAAAAAAATCTATATGAAAAATATGCAAAAGACATTGAATATAGAAAGTTTTTCTCGAAATTGCCTTTGATGGCAGACCTATACAACAACAATAATTACAAAGATTGGCTAAACACATATCAAGAAACAAACAAAAACATTTGGAAATATGACCAACTTGATTGGAAAAGGAAAACAGAATTGTGGTTTGCAGCTAATCACATGCTGCCAATGGCTAAAGGGTTTAAGCTGCTATTAGAATTGCAACATAAGGTTAGACACCTTTGATTTTCAATAATTGATTAGCCAGTTTCACAACTGCATTCTTTATCGTCTGTGATTTACTGATTCGCGGAGCCATTTTCAACAAATCAGGATGAATAGATGCAAGTAATCTATAATCCTCTAGAATCCTTGGAGGGAAAAATTCCTTTAGGACCTGTTCACGCTCTTTGCGATCCAACTCAAAATTAGTATTGCTGACCCCCTCCATATCCACGTCTACTACAATTGTATCTGTATAATAGAAAGAACAATTATCCATCACTAATGCTTCAATAAAAAACTTCCAGTCAGAAACAATCCTATACTTCTCATCATAGGGATGACGCAGTGCGACCTCTCTACGAATGAAAGATGCCTGATGGTCAATGGCCCATTTATATAAATCCAACATCGTAACTCCACCCTGACCTACATTTCTCACCCCATTCTCAGCATGGTTACCTGTAATGATATCAGCATCAATGTCCATAGAAAAAATCTTTTCAAGAACATCAGATGAATGAAAACAGTCACCTCCATTCATAAAGTTCACATATTCTCCCTTTGCCTGACGAAGTCCCTTGTTCATTCCCGGATAGATTCCACCATCTGGCTCAGAAACCCAATAATCAATATACTGTTCATATTTCTTAATGACATCCACACTATCATCCGCAGATCCACCATCAATAACAATAAATTCGTAATCACGGAAAGACTGGGATATCACACTATTAATCGTGCGTTCAAGGCCTTTCGAATCATTAAAATTGACCGTTATTATTGACAATTTCATACTCAATATATTTTTATTAGGCAAAGATAGCGAATAATTTCGAAAAAAGATGTATATTTGCAGAAATATTATAAAAATGGATGTTATTCCACATAACATAACACAGAAATTCAACAGGTTCTATAGGCAAGCCATTGTTAAAGAACAATATCCTATGCTAACTTCTCTCAGCAGAAAAGAGTTGAGAAGAGCTGATGCATTAGGCGTCGTATTCATGCTTCATCATATTTGCGACAAGGATAAGACCAGAATTCCGACAAACGAAGACCTAAAGATTTCGCCAAAGTTCCTCGAAAGGATTATTCTAAGATACAAATCCAATGGGTTCCGATTCATTTCACCTGACGATTTAAGTCTAATGATTTCACAAAAACAATATCCGGAACGACCTTTCGTAGCGTTTACCATTGACGATGGATATCTTGACAACTATACACTCGCATATCCTATATTCAAACGCTACGAAGTTCCATTCACCATATTTGTAGCCACAGACTTTATTGACAGGAAAGCAATATTATGGTGGGATACCATTGAGGAGTTGATATTACAAAACGACAGTATTACAACATCTGATGGTATAACATATCCATGTAAAACATTCCAACAACGATGGGACACCTTTAGATTATTACGCGAAAAAATACTCTGCTTCAATCAGGATAATCTACTTGAGCAATTAAAACAACTATTCAACGATGATAGCATTGATTGGTATGAACCTGTAAAAAAACAAGCAATGACTTGGGAACAAATCAGCACCATCAGTCAAGATCCCCTTTGTACTATTGGTGGACACACTGTATCACACCCTGCGTTGAATCAAGTATCAGAGAACCGGTTTAACAATGAAATCAACGGATGTATTACAATATTGCAGTCCATGATTCATCGCGACATCCATCATTTCGCATTTCCATACGGCTCTAGTAATGAAATTGGGAATAGAGAAATAGATATCATTTCGAACTATCATTTCAAAACGGTCTTCATGGCTAATGGAGGATGCATAACCAAGAACAACATACAACATAATAATCAACTACCCCGAGTATATTTACACGAATAACTATACATTTGATATGAACAAGAAAGACTACGACCTACTGATTGTTGGTGCTGGCATCTATGGTGCCACCGCAGCATATAAAGCCAAGCAAGAGGGCAAGCGATGTCTTGTTATAGATATTCGTCCACACCTTGGTGGTAACATCTATTGTGAAAACGTTGAAGGTATCAATGTGCATAAATATGGTGCTCACATCTTTCACACAAGCAACAAGCGCGTGTGGGAATTTGTGAATGGCATCGTAGAGTTCAATCGCTACACGAACTCCCCCATTGCCAACTATCAAGGTAAACAGTATAACTTGCCGTTCAATATGAATACGTTCTACCAGATGTGGGGCGTTCTGACCCCTGAAGAAGCTCGTCTAAAGATTGACGAGCAACGTCAGGAGGCATTGACAAGGATGCAAAATGACGGAATTACGGTACCAAGGAATTTGGAGGAACAAGCCCTGTTATTAATTGGTAAGGACATTTATGAAACATTGATTAAGGGATATACAGAAAAACAATGGGGGCGCAAATGCACTGACCTGCCTGCTTTTATCATCAAACGCCTGCCCGTTCGGTTTGTTCATGACAACAACTATTTCAGTGATCGATACCAGGGT
>JAEEGL014531702.1_pt1 | contig 18777 bp, 15 predicted proteins | sample 9134231 | NCBI WGS metagenome assembly JAEEGL01 (sample SAMN16246548, study PRJNA631951) | gut metagenome | biome: gut microbiome; feature: rumen; material: fiber-attached | host: Bos | place: Iran: Karaj | collected 2018-10 | reverse complement strand
GTTCTTGAGTTCCAGCTCTTCTATTGCGGTGATGGCTTTGGCATAGATGGCATCAACCTCGTCCTCGGTGACAAGTTCCTCTTTGTAGAAATCGAAGGCCGTGTCCAGTTCGTCGCAAAGGGTCTTGACTTCGGCATAGCCTTTGAGCCACTTTTCGAGGCCTTTGACGAGTTTCATCTGCGCCTCGGCACGTTTCTGGTCGTCCCAGAAGCCTGGGGCTTGGGTGCGGAGCTGCTCTTCTTCGTACTGTATCTTTTTGCCTTCTATGTCGAGGTAGCGGTTGAGTTGCTCTGTTCGGTCTTTGACTTCTTTGAGTTGGTCTAATGTTATCATTTTATGGGGTTAATAGGCTTAATGGGGCTAATGGGGAAACCTTGAATTTTTCATTTTTCCCTTTTCATTTTTCATTTCTCTTCGTACATCTTGTCGATTTGTTCTTTGTAGAGTTCGTTGAGGACGGGGCGCTTGACTTTCAGGGTGTTGGTCAGTTCGCCGCGCTCCATGCTGAAGGGTTCGGGCAGGAGGGTGATGCGCTTCACTTGCTCGTAGGAAGCGAGGTCTTGCTGGATGGTGTCGATGCGGTCCATGATGAACTGCACAATCTCCTTGTTGGCACAGAGTTCTTCCCTCGACGAAAAAGCGATTCCGCGTTTGGCAGCCAGTTCTTCGAGCAGCTTGTATTCGGGGATGACGAGTGCCGAGACGAACTTGTGCTGGTCGGCAATGATGACAAGTTGGTCGATGTAGCGGTCAACACAGAACTTCGATTCTAGCATTTGCGGGGCGATGTATTTGCCGTTGCTCGTCTTGAAAAGGTCTTTGATGCGTTCTGTCATGAAGAGTTCGCCGTCCTTCATGTAGCCGGCATCGCCAGTGTGGAACCATCCGTCCTCGTCGATGGCCATTGCCGTAATCTCGGCTTTGCGGTAGTAGCCTTTTGTGATGGTGTCGCCCTTTAGCAGAATCTCGTTGTTCTCGCCAAAAGACACTTCTACACCATCCAGAGGACGTCCGATGGAACCGAGTGTAATAGGCTTGTTCCAGCGGTCGCAAGAGACGGTGGCGGTGCTCTCGGTCAGTCCGTAGCCGGTAATCATCAGGATGCCAGCCGAGCGCACAAACTCCTCGATAACAGGCGGAATGGCGGCTCCGGCTGTGGGGAAGAAGTTGCCGCGCTCCAATCCTAATGTCTTGAGCAAGAGGGCGATGACTGTCTTTTCATAGAAAAGAAAGCGCATCTTGAGAGCCAAAGGCGGCACAAGTCCCCGCATCTTGTAATCGACGTTGTAGGCTTTGCCGGTGCGAAGTGCGTCCTCCAGCATCCGTCGTTGGATGGGCGAGGAACTGTTCATCTTCTCTTGTACGCCGCTATAGACCTTTTCCCAAAAGCGAGGCACGGCACACATACAGGTCGGGTGTACTTCGCGAAGGCTCTGCAGGATGTCGGCAGGTCGGCGGTTGACGGCCAAAGTGCAGCCCGTCTTGATGCAGAGGTACGACCATCCGCGCTCGAAGACATGGGTGAAGGGCAGGAAGTTCATGATGAGGTCTTTGTCGGAAAGCGGCAAAGCTCCCACATGCCCTCGGAATGCGGCATTATACATTCTGTGTGTCAGCATCACGCCTTTGCTGATGCCCGTCGTTCCGCTGGTATAGAGGATGTTGGCAAGGTCGTCCTCATTTGATTCTGAAGTAAGTTTGGCTATCTCTTCCTCGTGCCCATTCCCTTCGCCCAAAGCGAGAAACTCGTCGAAGTAGAGGCTCACATTGTCCTGCGGGTCCTTCTGGACAGTTGGGTCGAAGATGATGAGCTTTCTCATGGAATGCTCTATCTTGAGAATGCGGTAGGCGGTGTCGTATTGGTATTGTTCGCCGACAAAGATGTAGCGAATCTTGGCGTCGCTGACCATATACTTGACCTGTGTCTCAGAGGCTGTGGCGTAGAAGGGAATGGTGATAGCCCGAATGCCGTAAGCCCCGAAATCAACGTACATGCACTCTGGCATATTCTGCGAGAAGACAGCGATATTCTCCTGGATGCCGACACCCAATTCAAGGAGCGAAGCAGAGACGCGGCTAACGGTTTGGGCGTAGCTGTTCCACGAGATTTCTTTCCAAGTCTGTTGTTCATCATCGCGATAAAGCATAGCGGCTCTATCGCCATACTTTTCAGCCTGACTTTGGATGAGAGAGGGTAGAGGACTTGGATTCTGCATTATAAATTCAAATTTATTAAATTCAAAATTCAAAATGATTTGAGCCGTAATTCTCTTTTTAACAGCACAAAGATACAAATAAATTAAGAATTAAGAGTGAAGAGTGAAGAATTATTTGTTTTTTTTCGTAACTTTGTCGTCGAAACTATCAGCTTTTGAGTTATGGTAAAGATAAAGGAGATTACCTGCAACAGTCCTATTGAGGCTGAGGGATTCCGTGCTGTCCTGCGGGAAGCGGGAATAGAGAACGACCTCTACGACGAGTCGAATAGCAAGGTGGCTCGCGGCATTCTGGACCAGAGGACAGATGTTCTCGTGAAAGAAGAAGACTACGAGGAAGCCGCTAAGCTCTATCAATCGTATCTGTCCGAGCAGCAGAATGTTGCGCCTTGGTGCCCGAAGTGCGGAAGCGAGAATGTGATTCTCAAAAAGAGCATGTGCATCACAACCCGACGAATACCTCGCATCTTGGCAGCTTTGCTCGCGTTTATTCCTATCGGCAGCTGTACGGCAAAAAAGTATGTCTGCAACAATTGCGGACACAAGTGGGAATGTTGAACGCTCAACACATAAAGTCCGATGCTTACTGAAATAATGACAGAAAAGGCTGTCGAATTGCTTTGCAGGCTTATCGAAGTGCCGCGAATCAGCAGGGAAGAGAAGGCTGCTGCCGACCTCTTGCAGGACTATATGCAGGGCGAATTGGGGCTTTCTGTACAGCGGTCGGGCAACAACCTCTGGTCTGTTCAGCCGAACTTCGACCCCGAGAAGCAGACCTTGCTTTTGAACGCCCATATCGACACCGTGAAACCTGTGGCCGGTTGGCAGCGAGACCCCTTCAAAGCAACAAGAGAAGGTAGCCGCATCTATGGGCTTGGCAGTAACGATGATGGTGCCAGCTTGGTGAGTCTCTTGCACGTCTTTGCTGCTCTAACAAAGCACTCCCCCAAAGGGGGAGCGGGGAGGGGGCTTTATAACCTTGTCTTTCTGGCAAGTGCCGAAGAGGAGGTCAGCGGAAAAGGTGGCATAGAAAGCGTCTTGCCATCAATCCAAAAAATCGTAAATGGGACTCCGCGACAACAATCGCGCCTTGGTTCTAAAGAATCCAAGAAATTGTCAAATGGTAAATGGATTGATGTGGCATTGGTTGGAGAACCAACGGGAATGCAGCCGGCTATTGCAGAGAAAGGCCTGATGGTGCTCGATGTAACGGCTCACGGAAAGGCGGGTCACGCTGCTCGGAATGAAGGCGAAAATGCCATTTACAAGGCTCTTGAGGACATTGATTGGTTCCGCACCTATAAGTGGGAGAAAGTTTCGCCCTTGCTTGGGCCGGTCAAAATGACTGTCACCATCGTGAATGCCGGTACGCAGCACAATGTCATTCCCGACACCTGCACCTTCACCGTTGATGTCCGCTCGAATGAGTGCTACACAAACCGCGAAATCTTCGATGAAATCTGCAAAAATGTAAAGTCGGAGGTCAAGGCTCGCAGTTTCCGCCTCGGTTCTTCAAGCATAGATGTGAACCACCCCCTTGTTCAAAGAATTATTGACCTTGGCGGCAAGCCCTTCGGTTCGCCCACTTTGAGCGACCAAGCTCTCATGCCCTTCCCCAGCCTCAAGCTCGGCCCGGGCGACAGCCGCCGCAGCCATTCCGCCGATGAATTCGTGGAAATAAGCGAAATCCAGCAAGCAATCGAGACCTATCTCGAACTGCTGAAATGATTCCCTAAAATGGGCCGTTTCAAAACTTAACGTGGGTAAAAGCCAAACGTAACGTGTTACGTTGGCAAACGCAACACGTTACGATTGCCAACATAACACGTTAAGTTGGCCGAAGACCTTAAGGTCGCGCCCGAAATCAAAAACACTCTACACTCTACACCAACGGCTGTAAAGAGTTGATTCCCAATGAGTAGCGAGGTGTAGAGTCTCTACACCACTCTACACCCACTCTTCATCCATATATTTTGCTGAATATCAACAAATTGGAAGCACGGGTGTAGAGTGTAGAGTGTTTTTGTTTTTCAAATGCATTTTACTCATCACTCATCAGGGCAGCCTGTAATCATTTGATAATTAGCTAGTAAGACCCCTGATGAGTGCCTGACGAGTCATCAGGACACTCGTCAGGGTCTATGCTATTGAAAATCTTTGCGTTAACCCCAAACCTGACGAGTGACGAGTGTTTTTGATTTTATTTGAAACTTTTTTCTTGAAGAGAATGTTGGAATAAAAAAGAAAAAGTCGTAACTTTGCAAACGAAAATAACACAAAAAGAGTTTTTAATGCCATATAATGCCATATCACTTTTCTCTGGCGCAATGGGGCTTGACCTTGGCATAGAACGTGCAGGGTTTGACATTCGCGTTTGCTTGGAAATGGACAAGTGGGCTGTAGAGACCATACGTGCTAACACAGACATTCCCGTTATCAATGCAGATATTAACAAAGTTTCAACAGAAGAGATTTTGAATGTCGCAAACTTACGGCGCGAAGATGTAACACTTGTTGTCGGCGGGCCTCCCTGTCAGGCTTTCTCTACTGCTGGTAGGCAGCGAGGGCTGGCTGATTTCCGAGGTAATGTCATATTACAATATCTGCGTGTAGTTGCTGACATACGACCAGAGTATTTCATCTTGGAGAATGTACGTGGCATATTGTCTGCAAAATTGAATGCCGTTCCCGAAGAGTACAAGGAGTATGAAAACATTAAGGATTTCAAGGGCAGCGTGCTTGAATTCATCACTTCGCAGTTCAAAGAACTTGGATATAGTATCAGTTATGCCCTATTGGATGCTGCCAATTATGGTGTTCCAGAACGCAGGGAGCGTGTCGTAATCATTGGCCATATAGGTGCGCGTGTTCCTATTCCAAGCCCAACTCATTCTAAAGGAGGTATTCACGGCACTCAGCCTTGGGTAACACTGCGTGATGTAATTGGAGACTTGGAGTTACGACAGGACTTGCGCTATATCCCCCTCCGCGCAAAGAGCGTGGAGTATATGCAGATGCTCGGAGAAGGGCAAAACTGGCGTGACCTTTCACCCGAGTTGGCAGAACAGGCTATGGGAAAAGCCTACCACCTGACAGGTGGCAAAACAGGTTTCTTGCGCAGACTCCGTTTTGACGAACCGTCACCTACTCTTGTAACCAGTCCCACAATGCCTGCCACTTTATTATGCCATCCAACTCAGCTTCGCCCTCTTTCCATCGAAGAATATGCACGTATTCAACAATTCCCCGAAACATGGCAGTTCAGAGGACGCATTGAAACCATATACAAACAAATAGGTAACGCTGTTCCTGTTGGTCTTGGATATGCTGTCGGTCGCCAAGTTATGAAATCAATACTCGGGGAACTTAGGTGGAATGAGGAAGCTAACAATCGTATTCCTTATTCTAGATATTCCAATTCTATGGACGACGAAGCCTTGCGCCTTTTCGAGCCGGAAGCAACTTATTCAACAAAACATCATAAAATGAATACAATTATCACCCTTGTGGAAGAATATGTGAGAGAACATATCTCTGAGTTCCACGAATCAAGAATCAAGAAACTTAAAGAATTAAAGCTGAACGACATCCTCAAGAAAAAGAATCCATATCTTTTCAAGGCGAAGTATTTGGAGAAGCCATCGATATTAGTTGAAAATCTAGTAGAGGCTGCCATGTCCTCTTCTGAAGAGACATTGTTTGGTGATTGGTTAGAGAAGCTGGCCATCTTCATTGCAAGTGACATTTTTGGAGGACGAAAGAGTGCAGTCGAAGGCGTAGACCTTGAAATGGATAAAGATGACATTCATTATCTGATAAGCATCAAGTCTGGCCCAAATTGGTCTAATGCCAGTTCAATGAAGAAACAAAATGACAACTTCAAGAAGGCTAAACATGTATTTCGAACAAGTGGAAACAAAACACTTTGCGAAGCCATTATTGGATGCTGTTATGGTAAGAAGTATTCATCGGATGAAACAAAGATAACCATCTGCGGTCAAAGATTTTGGCAGTTCATTTCTGGTTCTGATACATTGTTTACAGATATTATAGAGCCGCTCGGAACAGATGCCAAAGCAAAGAACGAAGCTTATACGAAAGAGTATAACAAACTTCTTACTCGTCTCACCCGCGACTTCATCGCCCAATACTGCAAGCCCGATGGAGAAATCCAGTGGGATTTGATTACGCAGTTCAATGCAGGAATCCCAAAGCCAAAGAAAGGAGAGACGGGAAATAATAGATGATTTAATCATATGGGTCTTTGGGGCTATCCTGTTTGCTCTTGATTGATAGTGAAGAACACTAAATAGTGTATGAGGACACTTCTACAAACTATAAACGCGCACAGAATAAAACGACCGTTTTTGTCAAATCTTACAAGGTTGCGAATGGGGGGAAATAATAGGGAGGTCTGTTCTAACAGGCAAGCCTTTTTGTCCCTTTCTTGTCTGTGTCGGCAAAAAGTAGAACCTTTGCAGCAGTAAAAAGAAGGTAAAACTTGCTGATAAGGTATGCTGTTGCTTTTCCTTATTTGAGCAGACAATATGTATGAAAATCAGGATCGCTACTTCCGATTTTCAGCGAAAATCCGAAGTGGTACTTCAGATTTTCTGCGTTTTTCTTGTTGGAATGAATGTAAATTGCTACCTTTGCAGCATCAAACTTCAAAAAGATGCTTGAAAGGATTCTTAAACTACAGGAAGTCGCTGATGACAGTTTGTTTTTGTGGGGAAGTCGTCAGACGGGAAAGAGTACGTTGCTGAAGGCCCTTTTCCCCAATGCCCGTTTGTATGACCTGCTTAAGACTGATGTCCGAATGGCCTTCCAGCTACGCCCAGCACTACTGCGCGAGGAATGCGAGATGCTGGATGAGGGCGAACTGGTTATTATCGATGAGGTGCAGAAAGTACCGACACTACTTGACGAGGTGCATTGGCTGATAGAAAATCGTGGGTTGCGCTTTATCCTGAGTGGCTCAAGTGCCCGCAAGTTGCGTCGCAGTGGTGCGAACTTGCTTGGCGGAAGAGCTTTGCGAAGAACCTTGTTCCCTTTGGTGAGTGCAGAGATTCCCGACTTCGACCTCAATCGCGCTTTGAATAATGGTATGTTGCCTCGGCACTATCTGGCGGCAGACCCGTCGAAACGCATACAAGCTTACATCGGTGACTATCTGCAACAGGAAATTGTGGAAGAGGCTGTAGTGCGTCAGTTGGATGCTTTCACGCGATTCTTGCAAGTGGCTGCCCTGAGCGATACGGAGATTGTAAACTATACCAACATTGCGCAGGATTGCGGCATCTCTGCTAAGACGGTAAAGGAATACTATGCCATCTTAGAGGAAACGATGTTGGGATTCTATCTTCCCGCTTTTACTCGCGTAGTGAAGCGCAGACTTATTCAGTCACCCAAGTTCTATTATTTCGATGTGGCTATCCCTAACCATTTGTTGCATCGTGTACCTCTACGACCAGGCACAGACCATTATGGTCATGCGCTTGAACATCTGGTTGTTCAGGAGCTTCGTGCTTTCCTCTCATATAACTTTGGTGAGGACAAGACTTTGAGCTATTGGCGCACACTTGACAACAAATATGAGGTTGATGCCATCATTGGTGATGCTGAAGTCGCTATTGAAGTGAAGTCGTCTGACAATGTTTCGTCACACGACACAAAAGGTTTGAAGGCATTTGGAGAAGAGCATCCTCAAGCCAAGCTTGTATTGTTGTCGATGGAAGAACGTCCAAGGATGCTGAATGGTGTAGAGGTGTGGCCTGTCGCACAATTCCTTGAGAGATTGTGGGGCGGAAAAGTCTTTTAACAAATCTCAATTATTTTGAGCCTTATCGCTTTTCCTTGAAGAAACGCTGCATGAGTTCGGTGCATTCGTCGGCCAAGATGCCAGAGGTTACTTGGGTGCGAGGGTGCAAGGCTTGGGGCGCAAAGCGGGTGTAGCCGCGCTTTTCGTCGGGCGCTCCATAGACAATACGGCTGATTTGCGACCAGCCGAGGGCACCTGCACACATTATACAAGGTTCGACCGTAACGTAGAGCGTGCAGTCATTCAGGTACTTGCCGCCAAGATGTTCTGCCGCCGAGGTGATTGCCTGCATCTCGGCATGAGCGGTAACATCGTGCAGAAGCTCAGTCAAGTTGTGGCTCTTGGCGATAATCTTGTCGCGACACACCACGACGGCACCAATGGGAACCTCGCCCTGCTTATAGGCTTCATTGGCCTCTGCCAAAGCCTGTTTCATGTAGATTACGTCTTTTTCCATCACTTAGAGTTCATAGTCCATAGTGCATAGTGCATAGTTAAGAATGAACTTTTTTGCCTTTCGATGTGCAAAGTTAAAGTTTTTTTGTAACTTTGCGAAACAAAACACCAGTAATAATTCAAATGTTTAATAAGTTCAAGGTTTAAATCGTAAAATAGTTAAATGGTAAATAAATTGTAAATCGTAAATTGTCAAATTGTAAATTATAGTGATGAACAACAAAGAATACCTTGTTATCAGCCGCAGTAACGGCACTACGAAGACTGGGTCGCCTTATGCTTCGCTTAAGGTGGCGAACCTCGAAGAGACTATCAATGTGGCGGTTTGGGATATGCCTCCAACGGCAGAGCCGCAGGTCGGTGGACTCGTCGTCTTCTATAATATGAAGGACAACGACGGCAAGAAGTCGTGCGACTTGCGAGACTTAAAGGCTATGGGTGAGCCGCTGCTCGACCATCCGCTCTACAATCTCTTGCCTCGCCCCATTCGCAGGGATGTTTGGGACGCAACGATTCAGAAGCTGCTTGGCTATTGCTCGGACAAGACTTTGATGGGGATTATCGAGGAGTTTGCCAATCGTTTCTATGAGCCGTTCAGCATCTATCCCGCGGCCACAGCCATGCATCACGCCTATCCTGGCGGGCTGTTGAACCACACGCACCAGATGCTCCGATTGCTCGAAGGGCTTTATCCCTGCCTGCCTTATGAGGTGAAGGTGGAGCATTGCATCCTAGCCATTCTCTTCCACGACTGCGGCAAGATGAATGAGTACAGCAAACAGGGTGAGAGTCAGCCCGATATGTATCTGCTCGGACACATTTACATCGGGGCACATTGGCTACAGAACATCCTCGACGGCAAGGGCTTCGACAAGGAAGAGACGAAGCGAATCGTGCATTGTGTCTTGGCTCATCACGGTTCAAGGGAGTTCGGAAGTCCCGTTGTTCCTTGCACTCAGGAGGCGATTGTCGTGAGTCACATCGACAATCTCAGCGCCAAGACCGATATGTGGGAAGGTGCCGGCGATATGGAATATATGAATGCTTTGGGGACGAAAAAGGTCGCTCCGCTTTAGTCCATAGTCCATAGTCCATAGTCCATAGTTCATAGTCCATAGTTGACTTCGTCGAGCTAAAGCTTCATAGTCCATAGTTGATAGTCCTTAATTATTAGACTTTTCAACTATCAGTATGCCTTTCCCTTTGGGAAAGTGGTTCTACGTGTACGACAACATGGGTTTCTTCTCCATATCTTTGTCTCAGCAAATCTTCCACTTCCGATGCCTTGTCGTGAGCTTTCAGGAGGGGGATGCTTCCATCCATAAGTATGTGAAGCTCAATGGCGTAATGATTCCCGATGCGGCGGGTTCGCAGGTCGTGAGGCTCTTCCACATCTGGCACAGAAGCTGCTAACTGCAATATCTCCTGCTCCACTTCATCGGAAAGCGAGTGCTCCATCAGGTCGCCTAAGCCGCCTTGAAGCAGGCGGACAGACACTTTGGCAATGAAGATGCCGACAACGACAGAGGCCAAAGGGTCGAGCACCGTCCAGCGGTCGCCCCCGAACCCTCCAAAGGAGGGAAGCAAGATGGCTCCGCCGATGCCGATGGCTGTGCCGATGGAGGAAAGCGCGTCGCTGCGATGGTGCCAAGCATTGGCTTCGAGAGCCTGCGACTCCAATTCCTTCGCCTTCACTATCGTATAGCGAAAGACCCCTTCCTTCATCACGATTGACACCAAAGCCGCCCCAAGTGCCAATATGCCAGGCGCTTCCAACTGTCCGCCTCTCGCCCAGAAGACAATCTTCACGATGCCTTCATAGACAATGCCAGCGGCTACCATAAGCAAGGCCAAAGAGACAAACATCATCGCCAGGGTCTCGTACTTTCCGTGCCCATAGTCGTGTGACTTGTCTTTGGGCTTGCCGCTGATGTGGACGAAAACCAGCACGATGACATCTGTCACGAAGTCGCTGAAAGAATGGACAGCATCGGCCATCATCGCGGCACTATGTCCCACGATGCCTGCTGCAAACTTGAAGAGCAGGAGCAGCACGTTCACCGCTCCCCCCCATAGCGTTACCTTATATATTTCCCTGTTTCTGTCCATCACAAATTATGAACTATGGACTATGGACTATGAATTATGGACTATGAACTATGAACTATGGACTATGAATTATGGACTATGGACTATGGACTATGAACTGCCAATGTCTTGGAGCTTTAGCCGTTGGTCAAGGTCAAAGAAATAGTGCGGATGGCTGATGCGCTTCTCTTCGGGAGGCAGCTGCATATAGTCCCCGTAGAGCTTTTGGAGGTAGGAATCATAGTCGCGGGGAATGATGAGCGAGGTGTCTTCAAACGGCACTTCTATGACATCCTTGAACCATTCCGACTGGAAGATGCGGCCTTCCCATTGCGTCACACACACACATTTTGGCCCTGCACCATTATGCTTGTACCCTTCCTCAAAGCGCCAGAATGCATCTAAGTATTTCTGGGGACAACGCCCCCGCCACTTGCTCAGGACTTGCACCCCAAGCCGATGCACATCGGCCTTGCAGAGAGCGTGCCACATATCGTGGAAGGAGTAGTGGCTCACCGCATTCAGGTACTTGTCGAAGAAGTGGTGGCTGCGATACTGACGTGCCGTAATCACCTCGTCCGGCTCGTCGAACTCGTCAAGCGGGAAGATATCTATGCTGACACCAAAGAGGAAAGGCAGGTGCTTGAACTCCCAAACCGTGCTCCTGAGGTCGGCAATCTTGGCAAAAGGCATATAGTAGCCGGGCGTGTCCAACCAAAGGAGTTCGTAGCCGCTGCCCTGGAACTCGTCCTTCATGCCCAGCAGACGTTCATAATCCTTGCGGGGCATATAGAGGTCGATGTCGTCGTCCCAAGGGATGAAGCCCTTGTGACGGACAGCACCAAGCACGGTTCCTCCACAGCCGATGTAGCGGAGGTTGTGCCGCTGGAAAAGTTCCTTGGCAAAGCGGAACACTTCCAACAAGCGAACTTTCAGAGCGTCAGCCTCTCCTGTCATCTGTTTAGTCGAAGAGATTAAGGAACTGTTCGGCACACCACAGCTGCCACTTCTGGTTGCCGGTCAGCGTGTCCATGGGAATGTCGGAACGGAACTCGGGACGCTTCGGCCCTTCCCAATCCTTGAAGACGGCATCAACGGGACGCGGCATAGGAATTTTGAAAGGTATCTCCAGGTCGGGATACTTGATGGCATACAAGCCTCGAACCAGATACTTTGGTTCGCCGTTCCTTACACGCTCCATGTCCAAAGGCTCTGCCATCACCAGCTTGGCGTAGGGGTCATAATAAGGTAAACCTGCCACACCAAAGGCGTTCAGATAAGAACCGCTGCTTTCGATGGCAAACACTTCGTCCATAAACTTCATGAAGTCAATGTGCTCGGCATCAATGCGATAGTGCTCATACAGCTCGTCCTGCGGGACAGGATTCTTCAGTACAAGTGACGGCTCAAGGAAGGTGTAACGCTTCACGAACCCGTCGAATGTCCATTCGGGGGAGATGAGCTTGTCCATACCGCCAAAGATGAGGTCGGCACTCTCACCCACAAGAATCATCTGCACCCCATCCTTCTTTGCCATGATTGCAGCCTTGTAAATCTGAGGCTCGATGCTATGCACGGGGGCACACTTCGCGGCCATAACGATGGAGGTGTACTTGCGGTAGTCTTCCATCGTTATATCCACAAGATGATGCACCAGCCCCAGCTTCTTGCAATAGGTCTTGGCACGCTCCACATCCTTGTCGAAAACGCCACTTTCGGAGACAAAGGTATAGGCGTGGCTGCCCGGCTTGAGGTATGCAGCGACGTTGGCACTGTCCATTCCGCCGGAAAGGAGGATGCCGATGTTGTCGTAGCGGCTGTAAAGCTCGTCAATCTGCTTCTGAATCTGTTTGTCAATGTCCTCCGAAGTCTTTACCGGAATGCGCTCTGCGTCAGGAATAGCGCAATAGTTCTTGTGATGGAAACCCTTGTAGAAGTCCATCCCATCCTTCCATATATAGCGAAATGCCATATAGGAACTTAAACAAAAGTCTTTGTTAACCATAATTATGAAGTTTTTTAATCCTTGTCTCTTACTGCCTTAAGTGCCTCCGTTATCTTTGTTGAAGAAACGCCATGAGTGTATGGGAAATAGATAATCTTGATGCCAGCCTCGTGAAAGGCTTTCTCATACTCCTGCCACTTCTCTGTGCCGTACCAGTCGTCGCCTACGAACAAGATGGTCGCTCCAAGCTTCTTGCACATGGTCAGCTTGTCCATGTCGTACTGCGGAACAGCCGCATCCACACACTTGATGTTGCGCACAATCTCGATTCGGTCGGAGAAGGGAATCATGGCGTGCTTCCCTTTGTAAAGCACCAACTCATCCACCGTTACACCTACAATCAACTTGTCACACAGAGCTTTAGCGTTCTTCAGTAAAGTAAGATGCCCTATGTGGAACAAATCAAATACTCCAGCTGTATATCCAATTACCATATCTAAAAAGTTAAAAGGTTGAAAAGTTACAAAGTTAAAAGGTTAAAGGGTTGGGCGCCATCTTCCGCTCAGCCAGGGAATGCGCTCAACAAGCGGAACCAACAATGTGCAGATGCAGAAGACGGCAGGAATGAGGATGAGCACATCGTCGGGCTTGTTCCAAATGCTGCGGCCAAAACTCAGGTGCATAAACTTATAGTAGTAGAGCATTGGGTAGTGGGAAATGAAATAGACCATGCTGTGCTCACCAATATAGCAAACGACAGGAATCCTCGGCAAGTTTATGCAGGAGAGTAAGCCCGCCAATCCGCAGATAGCAAGAACCATATTCAATAGGGTTGGAACAAAGCTGCCGCTGAAGGTGTTTGTTGACATAGTATATTCGCCGTGCCAAATAATGTTCAAAGCGACAAATGTCAATATCATGCAGACGGAAGCCCAAAGCATCGCCCTACGCGAGAACCTGTTCATAATGTGCCTCCACAACATACCAAGGTAGAAAAAGAAGACTCCCATGAACACATTGTTTGTACTCATCCACAAGGGATTGCCTTGCAGGTAAAGCACATACCCAATCAGCGGGAAGAGAACCACCACCCAATGCAAACTCCTTACCTTCTCTATGAAATAAACAAAGAGGTAGGTGACAAAGAACGAAAACAAGAACCAGGTTGGTCGGTTGCCGTAGAAACTGCTTGTCTGCCAGATGTGTTCCCAAACCAAAGGCTCGATAGGCTTGTGATACCTGTCGAGCAGGAAGGGCAGGAATGCAAAGTAAATCGCCATTCCTGTCAAGCCGGAAGATATATAGGGAATAAGGATTCGCCTTGTCCTATCCACGATGTAATCCTTTGTTCCCTTGCCAGTGATGCCTTTGTTGAAGTAGCCGGCCTTGAAGAAGAAGAAAGACATGAAGTAGAAACTCCACTCCATAACATGCTTCCACCAATCGACTTCTCCAAATCCGCAGAAGTCCATGATGTGGAGGCTTATCATACGAATGATGCAAAGCCCACACAGGAAGTCGAACACATGATTTCTCTCTTTCACTCTGCAAAAATACAAAAAAACGAATAAAAGAAGTAAAGAATAACATATAAATATGTATAATGAGCTTAAAACATCCTCTCTTTATAGAGAAACAAGTGCTTCAGAGGCGTGCATCTTCAGCAGACGTTCAACGCCAAGGCTGATAGACTTCAGTCCGAACTCCTCTGGCTTGACTTCTTCCCACGGCAACCAAAGCACTTCGCCCGCATCGTCCATCGCTGTGGCCCCCTTTGTGTCGGTCACTCGGCAAAGGAAGAACAGGTCTATGGTGTGAATGTCCAATCCGCCGTATGGGTAGATGTTGGGAATGGAGAACAGGAACTTCATGCTATCTACGTTGAGGCCAGTCTCTTCTTTCACCTCTCGTATCACGCCCTCTTCGCTCGTCTCATAGCAGTCGCAGAAGCCACCGGGAAGGTCGAGGGTTCCCTTTGCCGGTTCCTTGGCTCTTCTTACTGCCAAAAGTTCGTTCTTTTCGTTAACGATTACTGCCACGGTCGAGGAGCTGGGGTTGAAGTAATAGACAAAACCGCAAGCCTCGCAACGCTTGCTCTTAAAGTTGTTCTCTACAAACCTGTCGGAGCCGCAAAGGGGGCAAAAGCGGAATTTAGTCAAGGGATGTTGTGCCATATTTGTCATATTTTTGTCATTTTCGATTTGCAAACATACAAAAAAAGCCACAAAAACCAAGCGTGCAAGCGGGGTTTTGTGTGTTGTTTACAAAAAAATGCGTAACTTTGTAGCATGGAAAATATGTCAAACATTAAAATAATATGCTTATGAGTGTTCTTTCAGAGTGGTTCAACCAGTTAGACCCAGTTCTAAAAATGTATTGGGGAATTGCTATTTTTGCTTCTATCGTTGTTGTCATACAAATGTGTATGTCTTTCCTTGGCACGGGCGATGTAGATACAGGCGATGTTGATGTGGATTTTGATGCTGATACAGATGCCGATGCAGACAGCCTCGACCACGCCGGAGCTATGCATCTCCTCTCCATCCGTAACGTCTTCTACTTCCTGTTGGGATTTGGATGGACAGGCATCAGCCTTTGGAATACCATTCCTAACCGCATCGTCCTTGGTGTTGTGGCTGCGTTGGTGGGTTGTGTCTTTGTTTCCATCTTCCTGTTCCTGTTCCGCCAGATGATGAAGTTACAGAGCAATGGTTCCTTCGACATCAACGATTCTGTAGGCAGGGTGTGTGATGTCTATCTGCGCATTCCCGCAAAGGGTCAAGGACTTGGAAAGGTGCAGATTAGCTTCAACGGTTCCGTTCAGGAGTTGGATGCACGTTCCACAGGCGAGCAAATTTCTTCTGGTGCCAAGGTGCAGGTCGTGCGCGTAATAGATAATAAGGTGCTGGAGGTTGAGCCAGTTTAACTTAAAGAAAATGAATGTTTAACTAAATAAATTAAAATCATGTTTGAAAATCCCCTAACTTTAATTGTCGTTGGTGCGATTCTGTTCGTCGCCATTGTCGCTTTCTTGGCCAATCGTTACAGGAAGTGTCCGGCAGACAAGATTCTTGTCATCTATGGTAGTGGCAATGGCGCCAAGAAATCTGCCAATTGTGTTCACGGTGGTGGCGCTTTCGTGTGGCCTGTCATTCAGGACTATGCCTACATGAGCTTGACGCCTATCGGCATTGATGCCAACCTGACCAATGCCCTGTCCCGTCAGAACATTCGTGTGGATGTGCCCTGCCGCTTTACTGTTGGTATCAGCACCGACCCCGAGTATATGAATGCCGCTGCTGAGCGCTTGCTTGGTCAAAGCGCCAATCAGATTCAGGAGATGGCTCGCGATATCCTCTTCGGTCAGCTTCGTCTGGTTATTGCCACGATGAGTATCGAGGAGTTGAATTCCGACCGTGACAAGTTCCTTGAGGCCATTACCTCAAACGTTGAGGTGGAACTGAAGAAGATAGGTTTGAAGCTCATCAACGTGAACGTAACCGACATCAATGACGAAAGCGGATATATCGAGGCTCTCGGTCAGGAAGCCGCAGCAAAGGCTATCAACGAGGCAAAGGTTCGTGTGGCAGAACAGGAGAAACTGGGTCAGACGGGTAAGGCCAAGGCCAACAACGAGGCCAAGGTGAGCGTGGCTGAACAGGACAAGATTGGTATGATTGGTGAGGCTGAGGCTCAGAAGGAAATGCGTATCCGCACAGCTGCCGCCAACGCTGATGCTGTGAAGGGTGAGAACCAAGCCAAGGTTGAGATTGCCAATTCAGAGGCTATGTTGCGTGAGGCAGAGGCAGAGGCAGAGCGCAAGGCTACGGCTGCCGAGAAGATTGCTGCTGCCAAGGCTTTGGAGGAGGCATACGGAGCCGAGCAGAAGGCAGAAATGGCTCGTGCAGAACGCGAGCGCAGCACACAATCTGCCAACGTGATTGTCGCTCAGGATATTGAGAAGAAGCGTATCGTCATTGCTACCGAGGCAGAAGCCGAGAAGAAGCGCGTCAATGCCCAAGGTGATGCTGATGCCATTACCACAAGGGCTAAGGGTGAAGGTGACGCCATTGCCATCAAGGCAAAAGGCGAGGCAGAGGCCGTGAAGATTAAGGCACAAGCTGAATCTGAAGCGATTGCTATCAAGGCCAAGGGTGAGGCTGAGGCTACCTACGCCAAGATGAGTGCTGAGGCTAAGGGCTTGTATGAGATTTTGACCAAGCAGGCCGACGGTTACGACAAGATGATTCAAGCCGCAGGTGGCGACCCGAACAAGGCCTACACGCTCTTGCTCTTGGAGAAACTGCCAGAACTCGTCAAGACGCAAGTCGAAGCCATCAAGGGCATCAACATCGACAAGGTAACCGTTTGGGACAATGGCGGTGGAGGTGCCGACGGCAAGACAAGCACGGCCAACTTCCTCTCCGGTCTCATGAAGAGTGTGCCTCCTTTGAGCGACCTTTTCGACCAAGCCGGTATGTCTTTGCCTGAGTACTTGGCGAAGAAAAAAGAGGAAGCACCAGAAGAACCCTCAAAGAGTGAAGATTAGGGACGTTCCTCATCTTTTTTAGGTAAAATTATCATTAAGAGGCGTATGGCTGTTTGCTATGTGCCTCTTTTTTTGTATCTTTGCAAAGCAATATGGCTTATGTGAAGTCAAAATGACTCTAAGAGAACTTAAAATAGGGCAGTCGGCCACCATCCTATCGGTTGGCGGCGAAGGAGCACTTCGGCAGCACTTCCTTGATATGGGTATGATTCCCGGAACCCAAGTGACGCTGCAGAAGTATGCACCCCTCGGCGACCCGATGGAACTGCGCATTCACGGCTACGAACTGACCTTGAGGCTGGCAGATGCGGAGAAGATAGAGGTGGAAGCCCCCTCCCCACTCCCCCTTTGGGGGAGTGCCTCAAAGGAAGATGGGGGCAACGGGAGCACTCCCCCAAAGGGGGAGCGGGGATGGGGCTTTCCGCACCCTGGCTTCGGTGAGGAAGGCCGTTACCATGACGAAGATGCATTTCACCCCATTTCATCGGCAATAAAAGGCCCGCTTTCCTTTGCTCTTGTCGGCAATCAGAACAGCGGAAAGACAACATTGTTCAATCAGCTGACGGGCAGCAAGCAGCACGTAGGCAACTTCCCAGGCGTGACGATTGACCGCAAAGACGGCATCATCAAGGGTCATCCCGACTGCACCGTCACCGACCTCCCCGGTATCTACAGCCTTAGTCCCTACACAAGCGAAGAGGTCATCAGCCGTCGCTTCATCCTTGAGAACAAGCCGAGCGGCATCATCAATATCGTGGATGCCACCAACATCGAGCGTAACCTTTACCTGACCATGCAGTTGATGGAGCTTGGCATCCCGATGGTGTTGGCACTCAATATGATGGACGAGGTGAAGAGCAATGGCGGAACTCTCCGCATCAACCAAATGGAGAGAATCCTTGGCCTTCCTGTTGTCCCCATTAGTGCCATGAAGAATGAGGGTGTGGACGAGGTTGTGCGCCACGCCATCCATGTGGCTCGCTATCAGGAAGGGCCGGCTCGTCAGGACTTCTGTAGTCCCACGGAACATGGGGGTGCTGTGCATCGTTGCCTGCACGCCATTATGCACTTCATCGAAGATCACGCACAAGCCGCCGACATTCCTGTCCGTTTTGCCGCAAGCAAGTTGATAGAGGGCGACAAGCTTGTGACTGAGGCTCTTAAGTTGACACAGAATGAGCAGGAAACTGTGGAACACATCATTTGCCAAATGGAAGAAGAGCGTGGTCTTGACCGCTGTGCAGCCCTTGCAGATATGCGATTCCACTTCATCCTTCAGGTCAGTCAGCAGACCGTAGTGCGTCCCGAAGAAAGCAACGAGCACCGGCGAAGCGTCCGCATCGACAAGATTCTAACTGGTCGCTACACAGCCATTCCATCCTTCTTGCTCATTATGGCGGCGGTCTTCTACCTCACTTTCAACACGGTAGGAGCGTGGCTTCAAGACCTCTTTCAGGTGGGTATAGACCGCTTTACTGCTTTCTCTGATGCGACTTTGACGCAATGGAACATTGCTCCGCCGATTCATTCGCTCATCATCGACGGCATCTATTCCGGCGTAGGCACCGTGCTTGTCTTCCTGCCGCTTATTGTCTGTTTGTTCTTCTTCCTCAGCATGTTAGAGGATACAGGCTATATGGCGCGTATCGCTTTCGTGATGGACAAACTGTTGAGAGGCTTGGGCTTGTCTGGTCGCAGCATT
>JAEEGL014176695.1_pt1 | contig 18777 bp, 17 predicted proteins | sample 9134231 | NCBI WGS metagenome assembly JAEEGL01 (sample SAMN16246548, study PRJNA631951) | gut metagenome | biome: gut microbiome; feature: rumen; material: fiber-attached | host: Bos | place: Iran: Karaj | collected 2018-10 | reverse complement strand
CTATGTCAAATGGCAAATTTAATTCATTATATGGTTTTAAATAGTCCTTTAGAAGTTACTGAATTACATCATCATACAGATGCGTTGTTTCCAGATGATCGAAGAAGAGTTCCATTTGGTACAGGAACTAGTGTTTTCTTTAATAATGTTGATTATCGTTTTAGAAATAATCAAGATTTTGATATTCAATTATTAATATGGATTGATAATGGCGAATTATGTGGTGAATTAAGAGGAGAGAAAGATTTACCATATAGATATAAACTAGTAGAAGAAAATAATCACTTTAGAAAAGAAGATGATGAATATTATCGTATCTCTCAAGTTTATAAAATAACTATTGATAAAGAAACAAATAAAGAAATTAATAAAGAATTAATTTTAGATAATCATTCCAAAGTAATGTATGATTATGATTTAATACCAAAGGATTTGATTAGAAATGATTAATAAGATAGAAGAATTTTATGGAAATAATAACATTGCTTATAAAGTAAATAATAATAGTATTACTTATGATGAACTATATAAAAAAGCAAAATATTATAGTGATTTACTTATTAGAGAAGGGACTTCTCCAGTAATAATATATGGTCATAAAGATATAAATATGATGATATCTATTATTTCTTGTTTACTAGCAAGACGTTGTTATATTCCTATAGAAGATTCTATGCCAATAAATAGAATAAAAGATATTATTAAAGTTTCAGAATCTTCTTTATTTATAAATAATAGTGAAATAGATATCAATATTGATAATTTAAAATTAGATGATTTAATTAAATATCAAAATCATGATATAAAAGAAAATAGTAATAATTATGCATATGTAATATTTACATCAGGTACAACTGGTAATGCTAAAGGTGTACCAATAACTTATGATAATTTAGATAATTTTATTAATTGGATTAGTAATACATATCCATTTAATACATATAAAAATATTAATGTCTTAAATCAAGCTAGTTTTAGTTTTGATTTATCAGTAATGGACTTATATTATAGTTTATATAATGGACATAGTATTTATTCAATAACAAGATCTAATCAAAAAGATTTTAGTATGTTTGATACGATTAAAGATATTAATTTAATGGTTATAACACCATCATTTATGAAATTATGTTTATTAAATCCAGATTTCAATAGTTCAAATTATCCAAATTTGAAGTGTATCTATTTTTGTGGTGAATTACTAACTGTTGATTTAACTAAAAAAATTAAAGATAGATTTAATAATGTAATTATTTTTAATGCTTATGGTCCAACAGAAGCTACTTGTGCTGTATCAGGTTTAATAATAGATGATAAGATGTTAGATTATGAATTATTACCAGTAGGTTTAAGTAATAATTTAGCTTCACCAATAGAAATAATTAATAATGAAATAGTTATTAAAGGCAAAAATGTCTTTAATGGATATTTAGGTGGAATTGTTGGTGGATATTATAAAGAAGATAATATAAATTGTTATAAAACAGGTGATATTGGTTATTTCAAAGATAATTATCTATATTGTAATGGTAGAGTAGATAATCAAATTAAGTTTAATGGTTATCGTATTGAATTATCTGATATTGAAAATAATTTATTAAAAATAGATGGTGTTATAGATACTTGTGTTATTGCAAAGAAATCTAATAATGAAGTTAAATTGATAAAAGCTTTTGTTGTATTAGATAAAAATGATACTTTATACGTTAAAGAAGAATTATCAAAATTAATTCCTCAATATATGATGCCAAAAGTTATAGAAAGAATAGATAAAATGCCCATTAATAAAAATGGAAAAGTTGATAGAGAGGTATTAAATAATTTATGATAAATGTTAGTGAAATATTATATACTTTAACTGAGGATAAAAACGTTTATAATAAAGATTACGATTTAATAGAAAGTGGACTTTTGGATTCTTTTGCCTTTATTGCTTTATTAGGTGAATTAGAAGATATTGGAATTGTTATTCAACCAACAAGAGTTCCTTTAGAAAGATTTAAAACAGTTAACGAAATAGAAAAATTAATAGAAGAAACTAAAAAGAGTAGTAACTTAGCTTAGGGAATAAATTATGAGTAAGGATAAGATAAAAATATTTTTTAAAACATCAATATCATCTATTATTAGTGCTGGTGTTGATTTATTGTCTTTTTATATTCTGTCTAATGCATTTAAGAGAGAATACTTTTATATTGTCCTTGCAACTGTAATAGCAAGAATAATCTCAGGTACAGTTAATTTTATAATTAATAAGTTTTATGCTTTTAAATCAACTGGTAGAGTAAGAGTAGAGTTAGTATCATATGCAATACTATTTGTTATTAAAATGGTTTTAAGTTCATTAATTGTTGCTTATCTATCAACTAAGTTTTTAGATATTAGTGAAACGTATATAAAGATTATAGTAGATACATTATTATTCTTTAGTAGTTTTTATATTCAAGATAAATATATTTTTAATGAAAGTAAAAGAAAAAGAAGTTCAAAATGAACTTCTTTTATTTTTTGATATGTTATTTAGTATTTTTATTACTTTTAGCTAAATCTTCTTTCATAGCATTTAAGAAGACAATAGCAGACGTTTCGTCTTTTTCTTTCCAGTTATTATATACTTGTTCAACGATTTCATTTGATAATGGCATTAATCTTAGAGCAAGTTCTTCGGGTATTATAGGGTAAAAGTTTTTTAACTCTTTAATGCGATCGATTAATTTTTGGAAAGTTGTAACATCATTAGCATGAATAAATTCGTTTACTAAATTGTGATAAGCTCCTTCAAGACGTAATTCATTAGTATCTAATCCACAAGAAGCAAGAATTGGTCTTAAGAATATTAAGTCACTTTCTACTTCATTATAACCAATTAATGGTAGTGGTAAATATTGTCTTAATTGTTTACGATCTTTCTTTTTATTAAATGTTTTTTCACTTGAGTTATCAACAACCCATCCATCATGGATATCAGATAAAACTTCTAAAACAAATTCTTCTCTTTGACCTTTTAATAATTCTCCAACTTTTGAGAAAATAGGGGCATCTTCAGGTCCATTGTATACAGCTTCACTAAAAGCTTTTTTGTCTTCTTCGCTTAATCCTAATTTTCTTGAAATACTATCAACAGCATGATTAACTGAATTTTTAGCCCAAACACTATTTTCTAGTTCATCAACTGATAATGTATTAATCATTTCAATGGCTTCGCTTTCAGGCTTACCATTCCATTTTACTAATGCATATAATGCAATTTCTTTATATGGTACTCTCATATTTATTCCTCCAATCTATATTTTAAAGAAATATCTTTAAATAATCAAGATTGTTAACTAAATTCACCTCCTTCTACTTTACAAGAGTCAAAAAAAGAGACTCTTGCATATTATTGCAAAAGTCTCGCCCGATTTAAAAATCTCTCTTACCGGAAAAAAAACGTGTTGACGATAAGAGAACAAGGACTACTCCCTTTCAACGATTATTAATTATATCATAATTGTATAAAAATGTCAAGTAAAACTTGATGTGGTGTCAATAGTCTGCTATAAGATTATTATGAAAAAAAGAAGTAAAGTTATTATTACATCATTATCTTTAGCAACTTTGTTGTTTGTATACTATAACATTGATTATAAATATGAACCAAGTTATAAAATTGTAGGGGAAATGAATAGTATCAAACCATATGCCGTTTATTCTAAAGGTAGTGTCTATATATTAAAGAATAAAAATCAAATTAAGAGATTAAATCTACTTGAGGATGATATTGTTATTATTGATCAAAGAAGAGGAGATAATCCTAATATGCAAATAATATCTTCGTATAGCATTACTGATCGAAATACAAGAAATGAAATAATAGATATTATGCAAGAATATAATATAAGATATCCCAGTGAATGGAAAAGAACAACCGAATCATTAAGACTAGAATGGTTTGTTCATAATTTTCTATATGGTTTTGATTATAAACTTGATCATACTACAGATGTTGACTTTGATAATAATGATGAAGATAAGTTTAATAAACCATTTATTAATCACTTATTAAAAATATAATTAAGTGATTTTTTTATTTTATTATGTTATATTAATAATATGAAAAAGAGTATTGTTTATATTGAATTTATTTTATTATTAATAGCTTTTAGTTGTTGTTTTATACCTTGTTTAGTATATAACAAAGATATGCTTATTAATATTTATGTTTTTGATGCTAATAAGATAATGGGTTATTTATATATGATTATCTTGATAATTGGTATTGTATTAAAACTATTAGTTTTTCTTAATAAAACAAAATTTAAAAAGAGTGTAACTAATTATATTAATAATTATGGTGCTATAACTTTAATGCTTGTATCATTTGTCTTATATTTATTATCTTGTTTATATCGAAAGAATATATTATTACCATTTGGTTTAGGCTTTTATATTTTAACTGTTGCAACAATATTAATGATATTATTATTCATTACAAAATTATTTATTTATAAAAAAAATAGAAAATAAAACTTTTTCTATTTTTTTATTGAATAGAGATATAAAAATGTGGTATAAGAAGATTAGAAAAGGAGAAAAAGTATGGATCAATTAAAAGATATAGTTAAAAAGTATGGATTCTTTATTGCACTTGGTGGATTAGGATTAGCATTTATTTCAATTTTCCTACCATTTGTATCTGCAAATCTTTTAGGATACACTGCAACTGCATCATTCATTAAGGATGGTTTCTGGGCTGTATTAGTATTAATACTAATTATATTAGCATGTGGTATTACAGCTATTGAAGCATTTGCAAAACAAGTATTCGATGCTGCTAAAGATAAAACAGTTGAATTACTTATTAACTATTTACCAATTGGTTTTGCTGGATTAGCATTACTAATTACATTTATTGAAGGTATGAGAGCAGTTACTTCTTATACTCATTTAAGTGTTGGTTTCTATTTTATGATACTAGGTTTACTTGTTGCTGCAGCAACATTAGCATTCAAGAGATTTGTGCTAAAAGAAATGTTTAAGTTTGATAACATTCCTGATAAAGTTGTACCACAAGCACAACCATACCAACAACCACAAACATTTCAACAAACTAAACCAGTTGAACCTGAAAAGAAGGAAGAAAATAAGTAATTGAAAAAGAAGTAATTTTTATTACTTCTTTTTTAATTTTATTGAATTGAAATTCTATTTTTGATATCATTATTTTAGAGAAGATAAGGAGATAATTATGGAAGAGAAAGAGAAGAAAAGCAAAAAGAAAATAATTATTCCAATTATTATAGTAGTTGTATTATTACTAGTTGGATTATTGTTATTTTTCTTACTAAAAGGGGATAAAAAAGTTACTATTACTTTTGATAGTGATGGTGGAACAACTGTAGAAAAGCAAGAAATTAAGAAAGGTGGAACTATTACTTTACCAACTAGTACAAAAGAGGGATTTAATCTAGATGGTTGGTATATAGATGAGACTAAAGTAACAGGAACTACAACATTTGATAAAGACACAACAGTTAAAGCAAAATGGACTACAGGAGAAAAGAAAACTTATACAATTACATTTGATTCAAAAGGTGGAACTGAAGTTGCACAATTAAAAGTTGAATGTGATACAGAACTAACTTTACCAGCAGCACCTACAAAAGAAGGATATAATTTTGTAAGTTGGGTTGATAAGAATGAGACTCCGATTTTAGATAAAGCATTATTATCTTGTGAAGATGTTACTTTATATGCAAATTGGGAAAAGAAAGAAGATAAAAAAGAAGAGAAAAAATATTATACAGTTACTTTTGATTCAAAAGGAGGATCTAAAGTAAATCCTATTAAAGTAGAATGTGGTAAAACATTAACATTACCATCGAATCCAACAAGAAGTGGATACAACTTTGTATCTTGGTATGATAAAAATGGAAAGACTATCTTAACAGGAGCACTACTAAGTTGTGAAGATATTACACTTTATGCTGATTGGAAAGAATTAGAAAAAGAAACTCCACAAAAACAATATAAATGCCCATCTGGTTATACACTTGCGGGAACAAAATGTACTATGGAAGGAACAGTAAAAGAAACTTGTCCTGAAGGTACAAAAACAGATGGAACATTATGTATTAAAACAAGTGATTCTAATGGTGGAACAAGACAATGTAAATCATATACAGTATCAACTAATGGTAAAGGAAACACATGGACTGGAAAAGGTAACTATTATATGGTAGGTAACTCATATGGAAAATGTGCATACTACAAATGGGATGGTTATAAAACCAAAGAACAATGTGATGCAGCTAATGACATTTATCATAAAACTACTTGGGTAAGTGAACTAAATGGTTGTTTTGCAGAAACATATATTACATTCCCTAATGGCGAAACTTCTTATGAAACTGTTTGTGCTAGTGATTATCAATATTATACTTCTGATCAATTATCTAGTAAGTTTGGTATTCATGATAATGCTAAATGTTTAAAGAAAGTAGATAAAACTAAATATTGTGATGAAGGATATACATTAACAAGTGGCAAATGTATTAAAACAATAGATGCAACTTATGAATAGAAATAAAACGGATTTATTCCGTTTTTTTCTTTTTAATAATAAATTGTTATGATATACTTTTATTGGGAGAATAAAATGAGTAAAGAAAAAAAAGAAGAAGTTAAAGAAGAAAAAGTTGAAGTAAAAGGAGAAGTTGTTGAACCTACTCCAGTAGCTGTAGCAGAAAAAGGTCATAAAGGTTTAACAGCATTATTCTTTATATTATTTTCAGTTATAGTATTAGGTGTATTAAGTATTATATTAATTCCTAAATTAATTTATAAAGGATTAAAAGTTAAGGAGAATTTAACTTTTGAAATTAATAGTGAAGTTAAGTATTCTGATATGTTTGATGTAAGAAAGAATACTAGACTTGATGATCCGGATGCATTAGTAGATACATCTAAATTAGGTGAACAATCTCTTGATGTTGTTTACTATGAAGGCAAAAGTCAAGAAATAATAAATGTTAAGATAAAAATAGTTGATACTACAAAACCAGAGATCAAATGTGAAGATAAGATAGAAGTTTATGTTGGTAATGAATTTAATCCAAATTCATATTGTGAATTTACTGACAATTCTAAAGAAGAGTTGATACCTAATGTTTCAGGAGACTATGATACTGATAAAGAAGGAGAATATAAGATTACTATCTCTGTTAAAGATTCTAGTGGTAATGAAGCTACTAAAGATACTATTTTAAATGTTAAGAAACCAGAATTACATTATGATGGATACTATGTTTATAAAACAAATGAACGTTGGGATGAATTCTCATTCAAAGAAGATGGAAAAGGTGGATATTATCCTTGGTTCTGTCCAGGATCTGGTTGTGGAGCTTATGGAGAAGAAGGAACATATACAATAGAAGGTAGTACTATTATACTTCATACAACAACACAAAATAGTGAAGGTGAAGTATCTACTATTGATGAAAAATATGAATTTGTATATGTAAATAAAGAAGAAATTAAACTTCGATATAAAGGCCAAGAATTATCATGTAAATGGCAAAAAGAATATGATAAATAAAAGTGACTTAAAGTCACTTTTTTTGTTATAATTAGGGTGGTGATAGAATGAAAATAATAGAGTTTGAAGACAAGTATCGTGATGATATGATCTTCATGGTTTTAAGCGCAAAGAATGCCTTAGGACGTGTACCAAGATTAAATGAAGATTTATTAGATATCAAAACTAATTATTTTGATAAAGGTCATCCTTTTTGGATAGCTTTAGATGAATTTGATAGAGTAATAGGATGTATTGGTACTAAAACAAAAGAAGATGGTAATATCTATTTATCACATTTATATGTTAAGTTTGATTTTAAAAGACATCGTATTGGTAGTAAGTTACTTGAACTTGCTGAAAACTCTGCAAGAGAAAGAGGTTATAAAGAAATCCATGTTCATTTAGGTAGAGAATATTTAGAAAGTCATATCTTTTATCCAAAACATGGTTATGTTGAATATAAAGAATTATATTTGAAAAAAGAATTATAAAGGAGAGAGTATATGTATTGTAATAATTGTGGTAATTATGTAGTTGATGGAATTTTTTGTCCTAATTGCGGAACTAAATTAGTTGGTGATAATCCTATTGTTAATAGTGAACCAGAACCACCTAAAGAAAAATATACAGTTACAAAATCAACATTAAATTTTCATGGCAAATATTCAAAGAGTAGTTCAGGATACGCATCATTTAGTGCAGTATTAAGTGAACATACAATTATTAGTTCGAAAGCATTATCTTTAATATTTAAATATATTCATACATATAATTCAAGTAATTATATGCCAATGAGTATTTATTATGTAGATCGTGATACTAATATTACTTTTACAGTTAATATGACCACTAACGAAGCTACTTTTGACCTATTAAGTATTAAAGATTCAAGAGGTCAACAAAACTTCTCTCGTTCTATTAAGTTTATTCGAGATATTAATCAAGGAACAATGTATTATCAAATGGAAATGGATGTTCTTAATGAACTATTTGGTATGAATATGAATAGTTTAATGAGATATGATTATCCAGATGGTACTGAATATAAAATGTAATAAAAAAGAGTTGATTGTTTCAACTCTTTTCTTTTACTTTAAATTTAAAATTGTATTTAAATCTTTATCGCCTCTACCTGATAAGTTAACAATAATAGAGTCTGTTTTTTTATAGTTTTTTGCTATTTTTAAAGCATAGGCAATAGCATGAGAACTTTCAAGTGCAGGTATTATACCTTCAAGTCTTGTTAATAGTTTAAAGGCTTCTACAGCTTCTTTATCTGTAATACTATCATAGTGAACTCTTCCTATTTTATTAAAATATGCATGTTCTGGTCCAATACCTGGATAATCAAGTCCTGCAGAGATAGAGTAGGCATCACAAACATTTCCTTTATCATCTTGCATAATATATGTTTTCATACCATGTAGTATTCCTATCTTATTATTAGCGATAGCTGATGCATGTTTATTTGTTTTAATACCTTTACCAGCTCCTTCAACACCATAAATCTCAACATCTTTTTCTTTAATAAAGTCTGCGAATAGACCAATACTATTGCTTCCACCACCTACACAAGCAATAATAGCTTTAGGTAGTTTACCTTCTTGTTTTAAGATTTGTTTTTTAGCTTCAATTCCAATTATCTTTTGGAAGTATTTAACCATTTCTGGATATGGTGCTGGTCCTACAGCTGATCCTATTAAATAAAAAACATCTTGATGATCAAGTAAATATTGGAAAGCAACATCAACAGCATCTTTTAATAATCCTGCTCCTTGTGTTACTTCAACTACATCAGCACCTAACATTTTCATTTTTTCAACATTAACATGTTGACGCTTTACATCTTCAATTCCCATAAAGATTGTGCATTTAATACCAAATAATGCACAAACGGTAGCTGTTGCTACACCATGTTGACCTGCACCCGTTTCAGCAATAACATGAGTTTTGCCCATTCTTTTAGCAATTAATACTTGACCAATTGTATTATTAATTTTATGTGCTCCTGTGTGATTTAAATCTTCTCGTTTAAGATATATTTTAGCTCCACCTGCATATTTAGTTAAATTTTCTGCTAAGTAGAGTGGACTAGGTCTACCTACATATTGCGATAGATAATACTTGTATTCTTTTACAAACTCCTTATCTCTTTTTGCTTTTTTAAATTCCTTTGCTATTTCATTTAATTTTCCTTTTAATTCTTGTGGTACATATTGTCCACCAAATTCTCCATAATTCATAATTTTCTCCTTCTTTCTTAAATGTTTTTTCTTTTATTAAATCTCTTTTTATTCTTTTCCAATCCCATTCACTTTCCATATGCACCACCTCCTTTAAACACAAAAAAGACATATGTTTTGGGATAAACCATACATATGTCTTTAGAGTCTTAATATAAATTCTAATTAATTAACAATCACGACAAAACAGTATGGTCTAAATTATTCCATACTTCCCACCAATTATTTAAATTAACATTATTTAAATAATTCATAGTTTGTCTCCTTGTTAAAATTAATGTATCACAATTATTTTATAATTGCAATTACTTTGATTGAGTGATTAACCAATCTATTATATTTGTACCATTATAGAATGCTTTTTGTGATGAATGAGTAATTCCTTGAAGTCCAAATTGTTTTAGGTTAACACCATTCTTTTGTAAATATTCTATTTCTGGTTGATCTCTTTCATAAAGTGGTTCTGCTGTACCTAAGAATACTGCTATTTTCATATTCTTCATTTTTGTATAATCATGATTCCATGGATATGATGGAGATAGTGGAGCAGCGGCAGCTAAGAAACCAGGATACCTGACAATGAAATCAAATACAGCTTGTCCTCCCAATGAATGACCTGTCATCGTTATTCTATTAGTATCAACATTATATTCTCTAACAACTTTATCTATTAACCCTTTTAAGTTATCAAAACATGCTGTCCATTTTTTACTTCCTGCTGAACACTGTGGAGCTAAGAATATAGCTTGTTGTTGGAATTTACCTTGTTTCATATTATTAGTAAAAGCACTAGATCCAGCTAAAGTATTTTGAATGTTACTTCCAAACTCACCAAGTCCATGTAAATGAATGACTAATGGATGTTTTGTATTTAAACTCATGTTATCTGGATAATAAATAATATAATTCATACCATTGTATCTTAGATTTTGATTATAATTTTTAGCACTATGACTTTGATAGTTTTGTTCTTTAATAACAGGCCAAGATTCATCAATCTTTTGACAAGTTATTTTATTAGTATTTCCAGCCTTGTCATATATTGTTACTGTAACACTACTTGCAACTTCATTAATAGTAAAAGTATTTGATGTTGAATCTTTTGATTTACCATTAAATGTATATTCATATTTTTTTATACTACCATCATCACTAGCATTAACAACAATAGTTGTTTTTCCGTTATCTATTGTATTTTTACAAGTTCCAGTTGGTTTCTTTTTATCAATGTTATCTATTTTTACTTTCTTTTCAATTGTTGAACCATCTATTCTTCTAATAATAAAAGTATATTCATTATTTGATGTTACTTTATAATCAACTGTTTTATTTTGTGTAACACTTCCATTTGGTAATTGAATTGATGATAGGCAATCGCCAGTTATTTTAATACTTATTGTGACTTCACTATTAGTTAAATCTTTTGGACTATAATCAACTGTTACATCTAAATCTTCAATTACTTTAATAGTTCTTGTTCTTTCTGTTTTTATTTTTTCACTATTTACTACTTTATATGTAATAGTGTATGTTCCAACAACAGTTGTATCGACTTTTCCTTCCATTGTAACTCTATTAGTTAAATCACCTTCAACTGAATCATGAGCTGTATAACCAGGTTCTTTATATTCTTGACCTTTTATAACAATTACTTGTTTATCGCCTTTTAAGGAAAGAGTTAATATTGAATTTGATGAAGGCGGTGTAGGTTGTTGTGGTGTTGGATCAGTTTGTTCATTATTAGTAGGTGTTTCAATTTTATCTTCTTTGCTTGTTAGTAAAAGAATAAGAACAACTGCAATAAGAAAAATGAAAATAAAAATAGTAATATCAAAACTATTTTTTTTCTTTTTAGCTACATTTACACCTGTATGCATATCATCACCTAGTATAAGTATAACACATATACAAAAGAATTAGGTATTAACATTATTATATGTTATAATGAATATATAATAGGAGATGAGTTGAATGGATAACGAAGAAAGAAAGACTATATATAGAGATAATATTTCTGAAAGACAAATATTTGAATCAAAAGGTCTTACTAATGAAGAATATATAATTAGAAGATTTGAAGAAGAAACAGGAATAAAATTTGATCCATCAAAACATGAAATAATTGTAGAGAATAATGCATATGATGATGGTTATGATAATCCATTATCAACTTTTTCTATTGTTGAAAAGAAAAAAACAAAAGTTAAACCGCCAATAAAAACAGGACCTGGAAATGGTCCAGGTAGAGGAGGATCAAGACCACCACGTGGTCCAATTAGTGTAGATGGTCCAATATTCCCACCAGTAGGTGGTGGGGTAAATAATCCAAATCCACCTGAAAGAGAACCTGGTAGAGGACCGCAAATACCAGAGGAGCCAACAAATGTTGGTGGACCAATATTCCCACCAATAGGTGGTGGAGAAAACAATCCAGAACCTCCTGAAAGAGAACCTGGAAGGGAACCACAAATACCAGAAGAGCCAACAAATATAGGTGGACCGATATTTCCACCAATAGGTGGTGGAGAAGATAATCCTGAACCACCTGAGAAGGAACCAGGTGATAATGAACCAGAACCTCCTGAAAAAGAGCCTGGCGATAACGAACCAGAACCTCCTGAAAAAGAGCCTGGTGATAACGAACCAGAGCCACCTGAAAAAGAGCCTGGTGATAATGAACCAGAACCACCTGAAAAGGAACCAGGAAAAGAACCTCAACCACCACGTGGTCCAATAAATGATCCGATTCCACCAGGTGGTAAACCTATTCCAACGCCACAATTACCACCAATCTTAAGATCTCCAGATGAAGGACAAAAAGAAAAAGATAGATTGGTTCAAGATATGTTGGATAAATATTATGGAAATCCAAGTAAACGAAGAGAATATATTAGAAGATATAAAAGATTTAAAAGTCATGTTATAGATAAAAAATTTCAATATGTTGATCAAAATGGTGCTTTAAAAAATGGAACTTGTAAAACAATTGATACATCATATCCTGAATATGAAGAAGATGCTCAATTCTTACAATTAAAAGAATATGGAGCTAGATTAGAAAGATTAACAAGAGCAACATATGGTGATGTATCTTTATATAGAATTATAATTAATGATTATGTTAGATCGGGTCAACCACTTGGTATGAGTGAAGAAAATGCAATAAACCTTCTTTTAGCGTTGGATCAAGAATATGTAGAAACTAATAATTATGCATATAATGCTCATCAAGCAACTAATGAAAATTTAAAAACATTAGGTAAACATGGTGAGAGAGTATCATATATTCCTATGTCTAAAGAAAAAACAGCTAAAGCTGCCCTTGGTAATGTTGTAGCAACTTTAGTAAATGGTGGAATATTAGTAAGAAATTATACAACAGCTCCTATTCATCGTTTAGTTGGAAAAGGTGTTGTAAGTAAAATTCATGGTATGATTTTTGATCCTAAAAAAAGTCCAGCAGGTGTTTATGCTGGTCAAAGAACACATCGATATGAAGCTAGAAAAGTATATTTTCAAAGTTTATACTTACAAGGATTAGAAGAAGAAAATGCAAGAAGAATTGCTAATAATCAACCTCTTGTAAAGAGTAAAGGTTTAGTATTTGCATTTAAACCAAGATTCCAAGCAATATTTAAATATCAAGAAGGTAATAGAGCTGTACTTAATGCAGGTGCTCATGATATAGATATGGCATATGAAGCAATTCAACAAGAAAAACAAAGAGTTGAAGGACAAAGGTCAGCATTAATATGGCAAATTAATCAAAAATTACAAGAAATACAATATGTAAGGACAAGATTAAGTACAAACAAAGATGAAACATATACTACTCTAGAAAGAGCTAAAGACGAAAGATATTTAGGTAATCTAGAGAATGAATTAATAAATTTACAACAACAATTAAGATTACTTGATTTTTCTGATAAAGATATTATTCAAACAGATGCTATTTCACTTTCTACACATGATATGGCTAATAAAGAAAATGTAACAAAAGTAGTTACAGGTGTTAAATTAGCTGCTAAACTTGCTGCTGGATACTTTATTGCTAAAAGAATTAAAACAACAAAAGTTGAACAAGAAGAAATCATTGTTTCAAAAGATAAAGTTGTTAAAACAGATCCTACATATGAAGTCATAACAGAAGGGGAAGAAGTAGTTCCTTATTCTGTAGATTATAATAATGTAACATTAGGCGATTTATTAGAAGAATCTGATGTTGATACAGTAACACGTGTTGCAGCAAATGCTAATAAAACAGTTAAAGCAAAGGGTGATATAATTAGAGGAATATCCTTTAAAAATGGTCATTTATCTGTAGGAGATAAAGAGTCATTTGTAACTAGCAATATAGTAGATGCTGAATTACAAATAAGTCCTAATGATAGATTATTAGATGTTTATGCAAGAGCACTTAATAAAATTAGACATACTGATGAATGGACTGAAGCTAGAGTTATAGAAATATTAAATAATAAAAATGATCCATTACATCAAACTGTAATAAATGATTTAGAGAGTACATCACTTTGGTTATCGTCATCATATGAAGGAAAACCAAGAGGGTGGTTTAGATTAAGTGATGTCATACATGTAAATGATGAAGTTGTTAAACCTGTTGAACGTGTTATTGAAATTCCTGGAGAAATACAAATTATCCCTGAATTTGAAAGAATAATACGTGAAATTCCAAAAGAAGTAATCGATTGGAGATGGGATGCAGCTCGTAAGATGATATTAATTAGTACTCTTGAAGATTTAAATGAAATATTAAGAAGAACTAGAGATAAAGAAGAAGTTCTTGGTGAAAAATCTTATGCAATGCCTTTAAAGAATCAAGAAGTTTTAAGAGAAACAAAAGTACCAGCACATCAAAGAGATAACAAGAAAAGATATGGTAAGAGACATTACACTTATGATAAATATCACTTTGTAGGTACCAAAGATGGTGATCGTGCTTCAGGTTATAATGAAGCTGGTATGGGAACCCCTGGTGATGTAGTTGTAAGTTCAAGGAGGAGATAAATATGGATAAAGGTAAGATCATGACATTAACTGATGAAAATGGTAATGCTGTTGATTATGAATTATTAGATTTAATTGAATATGAAAATGATATTTATTCTGTATTTTATCCTACTGTTCCTAATGATACTGAAGTTCTAATTTTAAGAATAGAGAATATCCCAGGTACAGATGAAGCCAAATATGTTGTTGAAACTGATGATAAAAAAGTTTTAGAAATATATGAGATTTTTAAAGAAAAATATGATGGAAGAATTTTGTTTCCAACATCAAATGAATAAAATAAAAAGCACTAACAATTGTTAGTGTTTTTTTGGTCATTTGTAATACATAATATGAACTATGATATAATTAGATATAGAGGTTGATGCTATGAAAACAAAAATAAATAATATTGAAATACTACAAGGTGACTTAACAGAAATGAACTTGGATATTATCGTTAATGCCGCAAATCACACCTTACTTGGTGGTGGTGGAATTGATGGTGTAATCCATTATAAGGCTGGCCCAGAATTATTAGAAGAATGTAAGAAATTAAATGGATGTGAAATTGGTTCTGCTAAAATGACAGATGCTTATAATTTACCTTGTAAAAAAATAATTCATGCATGTGGGCCAATGTTTTATGGTCATGAAGAAGAAGCACCAATCAAATTAAAAGAATGTTATAAAAAGTGTATTGAATTAGCTGAAGAATATAGAAAAAATAATAATTTAGAAACAATAACAATTGGGTTCCCATGTATATCAACAGGAATATATGGTTATCCAAAGGATGAAGCTTGCAAGATAGCTATTGAAACAGTTAAAAAGTATTCAAATGAAAATATTGAAGTAAAATTTGTTTGCTATGAAGATTTAGATTATGAATTATATATAAATTATATTAATGGTATAAATAAGGGAGTTTTTGAATTATAAAAAAACACTAACAATCGTTGGTGTTCATAATAGTATTATAACAATAGTATGTATGTTATAATTTATGCGTGAGGATGTGATATAAATGAGCATTTATGAAAGACTACAATCTTATCAAGATGAAAAATATAAAGAATTTCAAAGCAAAATTGTTCCAAATATTGATAAAGAAACAATTATAGGTGTTAGAACACCACAGATGAGAAAAATTACTAAAGAAGTATTTGGTACAAAAGAAGCAACTGAATTTTTACAAATTTTACCACATCAATATTATGAAGAAAATCTTATTCACTTTTTCTTAATTTCAAAGATTAAAGATTTTGATGAATGTGTTAAAGAAGTAGAAAGATTTCTTCCATACATTAATTGTTGGCCAGTTTGTGATCAAGCTACACCTATAGTATTTAAGAAAAATCATGATAAACTACTTCCTTTGATAAAAAAATGGATAAAATCTAATCACGTTTATACAGCTCGGTTTGGTATACGTATGTTAATGAATGAGTTTTTAAATGATGATTTTAAAGAAGAATATCTAGAATTAGTTTCCTCTAAAACTGGGGATGATTATTATTTAAAAATGATGGTTGCTTGGTTCTTTGCTACCGCTTTAGCAAAGCAATATGATGCAACAATAAAATATATAGAAAATAGATGTCTTGATCCATGGATACACCAAAAAACAATACAAAAAGCATTAGAGAGTTATAGAGTATCTGATAAAAATAAAGAACATCTAAAAAAATATAGATAAAATAGTTTAGATTTTTTTGATATCTTGAAAAAAAACACTAACAATCTAGTTAGTGTTTTTATTATCAAATGGCACGAGTAGTTGTCGGTTGTACAACTAAAAATAGGCCTTTTGATTGCTAAGACCATTATACTATGAAATGAGATTTAAGTAAATATGTCGATATATGGTTTAAAACTATTTAAAGAGCACTTATAAGCAGTTAAATATATAAAATGATTAAATATACTAGTTTCATAGTTTGTTGATGTATGATACTTTAAAATGAAAATTCACCAGAGGTGGCTTTACCGTATACGGTGAACCCGATACAACAAAATAATAATAATAAAAAAGATAAAATAGATAAAACACCAAAAAGTGAATAATGCTGTTTTGAACCTATTCAAAGTGAATCAATTCAAAATAGCTCTATATACTAAATACTAATAAACTAAAGATAAAATAGATATATGTCTTATTTCTCTATTTGATGTTAAAAAAGTGTAAAGATATGATATAATTGTATATAGTAGGAAGATAGGTGTATAGATATGAGACTAAGAGGTGGAGAAATAAATAATGGAGTATCATTTTTGTATAATGATTTATTAAAAATTCATGATGCTTTTATCAACCACAAATTAAATTCATGCTTAACAACTATTAACTATAAATCATTCAATTATGACTATGATGAAGAAAGTGAATTTATTCACTCATTTGTTGTTAAAATAGAAAAAACTGACGCAGAAACATTTGAAGAATTAGATGAAAATATTGAATTATATAATGAACCTGTATTCTATAATGATATAAAAACCAATCAAGAAGAAGAATGTAAAAGCATCTTTATAAAATTTACAGATTTAAAAAACATAATTAGAATTGCTATAAAACCATTCTCACTTAAAAGCAATGGATTAAGTCGACCATATTCAAATCCAGTTGAAATGTACAGAGATATTGATAATGACAATTGTTTTGTTGAAGTTGATATTAATAATAAAGAAATTGAAATTGAAAACAATTATGATGAGCTATTATTAACATATAAAGAATACTTTGAAAATGAACTTAAAGAATTAGAAAAAAAGAAAGAAGGAGAAATGATTCAAATTGACCTTGAATCATATCGTTCCAATTTTAATGAATTTCTAGATCTATCTGGAGATGAAACTCAATATATAATTCCAGTATTTGACAAAGTTGATAATTACAAAAGTGTAGCGCTTAAAATAATTGATGATAAAAAGAATATTAATTCATATCGTTATATGGAAATTCAATTATCAAATTTATCAAAAGAAGAAAATAATAGTTCAATTGAAAAACTAAAAAAAGATGAAATCGTTTTACCTAACAATGTTAAACTGTGTTCTATTATTCTTAGTGATAATCAAGAGGAAAATAAAGATATATTAAAAAGAATTATTAATGACTCAACAATAAAATGCTATATTGGTGAAAATATTGATGGAGATAAAGTTCGTATTAAAAGAATTATCTATGGAATTGATAGAGTTTTAAATGATAGAGTTGTTAATAAAAAACTAATAAATATAATATGTGCAAATGATATTCTATCACATTATAGTAAAAAAGATATGAATTCATATGTACCAAACGAAGAATATATTAACTACCTAAAAGAAACATATCCAAAACTAAAAGATAATATTCCTCAATTACAAGCTATAGATAAAATAATGCAAATGGAGAACAATAATGTTCCAATAATGTTACTTCAAGGTCCTCCAGGAACTGGTAAAACAGAGTTAATTCTTGCTCTTGCAAGAGAATTATCAAAAGCAAATAAAAATACTCTTATTTCATCAAATGTACATGTAGCATGTAATAATGTTAGAGATAGATTAAAAAATCAAAAAGAAATAATTTTAAAAAGATACACTTCATTTGGAAAAAATGAGGATAATAAATATCTAAATGAAATCATAGAAAATCAATTAAGATATCTTAGAAATCAAGTTCTTGCAGGTTATGAGTATAACGGAAATACAATTGATTCCATTGAAGAATATGATAATCTTTCTGAAAACTATGAAGACTATCAAAATAGAATAAAACAAATGGATAAAAAATATACTGAAGAATCGAAGTTTTTTGAAAACTATAATAAAGTTAAAGATAAACACGATTCTTTGGGAAAAGAAATTGATGATAATAAAAAAAGAATCTTAGCTAATGAAAAGAAAGCAAATGAATTAAATCATACTTTAGAAAATCTATCAAAAGAATTATTAAGTATCACAAAACAAATTGATGAT
>JAEEGL010227748.1_pt1 | contig 18777 bp, 12 predicted proteins | sample 9134231 | NCBI WGS metagenome assembly JAEEGL01 (sample SAMN16246548, study PRJNA631951) | gut metagenome | biome: gut microbiome; feature: rumen; material: fiber-attached | host: Bos | place: Iran: Karaj | collected 2018-10 | reverse complement strand
TTGTAGTTGATGAACTCTCCCTCCAGACGCCGGGAGATCAGGACGGTGTCGCCGATCGTAAAGCTGATGTGCTTGCTGCCGAGCACGATGCTGACGGGATCGTCGGTGTCGCCGCAGAGCTTCTCCAGGTCGGAGAGCGCGCTGCCGGGGACGATGAAGCTGCACTCCGCGCCAGCTCCCTCCACCTTTTCCCGGCGCAGCGCAAGACGGTAGCCGTCCACGGAAACGATGGTCAGCTCTCCGCCGCCGATCTCGAACAGCTCGCCGGTATAGACCGGGCGGGATTCGTTGTCCGAGACCGCAAAGATCGTCTCCCGGATCATCTTGCTCAGAATGTCCTGCGGCAGACGGACGCCGGTCTGGCTGTCCAGAGACGGCAGCTCCGGGTAGTCCGCCGCGTCGGAGCCGATGATGTTGAAGGAGGCGTTCTCGCAGTTGATGAAGGTGTTGTTGTTCTCCGACGAGATGACGACCGTGCCCTCCGGAAGGGAGCGAACGATGTCTCCGAAGATCCGCGCGCCGAGCACGATGCTGCCAGGCTCGGCGACGGACGCCTCTGCCTTCGTATAGATCGCCTTTTTGAGATCATAGCCGGTCATCTTCACGCTGTCCGTTCCGGTCTCGATCAGGATGCCCTCCAGCGCGGGGATCGGGCTCTTGCCGCTGGTCGCTCTGGCCGCGATGCTGACGGCGGCGAGCAGCGCATTTTTTTCACATGAAAACTTCATCTTTTCATCCTCCCGGTCGTTTTGTTTTTCTTGATAAGAGAGATAGAATTATATATTACGTAGAAGTTTCTATTAGAAGCGCCCTGCTGTGGAAAACGGGGCAGGACGTCCGCGCGGCGGGACGATCGTCTGTGTAAAAAAATGTGGACGGTTTTCCGCTTTTTTGACAGGCGTTTTTGCGGGAAAAGTTCTCCATCCTTTTTCCGCAGGTTTTTTTCCGCTTTTGAACCGCGGCGGAGGAAAACCGTTCAGCGCTGGCGGGAGTGGATATTGCTCGTGATGTCGCGGATCGTGCCGGAGAGCTCGCGGTCCGTGTTGATGGAGTTTTCGATCTTTTTGATCGAGGCAAGGATCGTCGCATGGTCGCGGCCTTCGAAGTAGACGCCGATGTTGTTCAGCGAGAGATTTGTGATCGTCCGGATCAAATAGATCGCGATATGGCGCGCCATGGCGACGTTTTTCGTGCGGCGCTGCCCCTTGATGTCCTCCACGCTGATCTGGAAGTAGCGGGTGGTCTCCGCGATGATGTCCTCCGGCGTCGGGACGTAGTTGCCGGTGCGGACGATCACGCCGATCGCCTTGTCGACGACGGCGCGCGTGATCGGCTCCTCGTCCACGACGCTGTGGGCCGTGAGCCATTTGACGACGCCCTCGATCTGGCGGATGTTGCTCGTGATCTTTTCCGCGATATAGCCGACGATATCGTCGCTGAGCTGCATCCCGAGATGGCCGGCCTTGTCGCGGATGATGGCCATGCGGGTCTCCAGGTCGGGCGGCTGGACGTCGGCCATCAGACCACCCTCAAAGCGCGTGCGAAGGCGGTCGTCGAGCTGGGCCATGTCCATCGGCGGACGGTCGCTCGTCAGGACGATCTGGTGCCCGGCCTCGTAGATGTTGTTGAAGGTATGGAAGAACTCCTCCTGCGTGCTCTCCTTGCCGGCGATGAACTGGATATCGTCGACGAGGAAGAGATCCACGTTGCGGTATTTCCTGCGGAATTCCTCGGCGGTGCCCTCCTTCAGAGAGTGGACCATGTCGTTCAGGAAGTCGTCTCCCTTCACGTAGAGGATCTTCGCGCCGGGGTCCTTCTCGTGGATCGCCGAGCCGATGGCCAGCAGCAGGTGCGTCTTGCCGAGGCCGGAGTTCCCGTAGATGAAGAGGGGGTTATAAGCCTTGCTGCCGGGGTTTTTCACGACGCCGAGTGCCGCCGCGTGGGCGAACTTGTTGGACGGGCCGACGATGAAGTTGTCGAAGGTGTAGCCGTCCATCTCCGGGAGCGTGTTCTCCTCGTGCTTTTTCAGCTGGTAATCCTCCAGCTCGTCGCCGGCGAGGACGACCAGGTCAAAATCGCAGGAGAAGAGATCGTGCAGCGCGTTCTGGATGATCGAGGCGTAGCGCTGCTGGATGATGTCCCGCTTGAAGGCGCTGGGAGAGCAGATCACAAGACGTCCGTCCTCCAGCTCGATCGGCTTGCAGTCGGCGAACCAGGTGTTGATCGTGGTGGGCGTCAGCTTCTCGGAGAGATCGTTCAGAATGCTGTTCCAGATATCGTCCAGGGAGTTCATTTTTCTTTGCTCCTCAGTTCCAGAATCGGGAGGCAACAGTCGCCCCCATATTAAATTCAGTTTACCATGCGGCAGCGGAAAAATCAATAGTTAATTATAATTATAGTATACCCTTTTTCGATGCGTACCGCGGGAAAGAGCAAAGCGCCGGGTCGGACGAATCCGACCCGGCGCTCCGTGAAAAAAGAGAGGAATATGGAAAATAGAGAGGTATCAGATCAATAGATCCTGTTCTGGTCGAACAGGCGGATATCGACGTCAAAGGTACTGCCGTCGCGCCAAAGCGTGAGCGTCAGCACGTCGCCGACGGCGTGCCGATCGCGGATCGCCAGGACGTCGTCCGCGGTGCGCACCTCCTGCCCGTCGACCTTCAGGAGCACGTCGCCGACCTTGACGTCCTGTCTGGCGGCGTCGCTGTCTTCGGCGATGTCGCTGATATAGAGCCCCTCCGGGACGCCGTACTGCTCGGCCATCTCCGCGGAGATCTGGCCCACCGTGATGCCGAGGCCGGGACGGCCGGCGACCTCGCCGGTCGAGAGCAGCTGATCAGCGACGGACTTACAGGTCGTGGAGGGGATCGCAAAGCCAAGACCCTCGACGGCGACCTCGGAGTAAGCGCTCCCCATCTTCATGTTCGTGATGCCGATCACCTGACCGTGGCGGTTGATGAGCGGCCCGCCGGAATTGCCCTCGTTGATCGCGGCGTTCGTCTGGATCAGCGTCATGTTCCTGCCGTTCATGGAGATGTTGCGGTTGATCGCGGAGACGATGCCGTCTGTCATCGTGCCGGAGAGCTCCGCGCCCAGCGGGTTGCCGATCGCTACGACCGGATCGCCGACCGCGAGCTCGCTGCTGTCGCCGAATTCGGCGACCGGCAGGTCGACGGCGTCGATCTTCAGCACCGCGAGGTCCGTCAGGTTGTCCTCGCCGACGAGCTTCGCGTCGAACCTTGCGCCGTTCGCGAGGATGACCGAGGCGCGATCGGTGTCGCTGACGACATGCTGATTCGTGAGGATATAGCCGTCGGAGGTGAAGATCACGCCGCTGCTCCAGTAGTAGCCGATGCTGCCGTTCTCGCGCGTCTCGATCCCGACGACGGAGGGGGCGCACTTCTCATAGATCTCCTGCAGCTCCAGGACCGGGAGGTCCGTGGAGGAGCTCAGCGGGAGCGTCACGTCGCCGTTTGTCCCGACGCGATCGATGCGGCTGGCCGGCAGCGGGGTACTGCGCTCGATGCTGTTGAACAGATCGCCGATGGTGCCGCCCTTGCCGTCCTCGTCGCCGCCGCCGCGGAACGAGGGGCCGTCGCCCGTCCCCGGCAGCGGGAGGGTGAAGTCGAACGTCCACACGTCCCGGTCGGGCAGGAGTGAGAAATGAAAGTCGTGCCTGGAGAAAAACAGCGCGCTGGCGACCAGCAGGGCGAGGACCGCGGCCGCGATGATGGCGATGAGCCAGCCGCGGCGTTTTTTTCCGACGCGCGGGGTCTCATAGTTGTCCTGATACCAGGCGCTGTGCATTTCGCTTTGTGTCATTGAAGCGTCCCTCCCTTGAGGTCACGTGGGTCGTTGGATCCGGCAGCGCGGCGGGCGCCGCGGTGCGGTCATTTTACTTTCAGCGTCAGCGAGAAGACGAAGTCCGTGACGCCGTCCCGGCTCGTCACGGTGATGTCCTCGCCGTGGTTGTTGAGGATCGTCTTGACGATATAGAGGCCCAGGCCGTAGCCGTCGCGGTCGCGCGAGCGGGACTTGTCCGTCTTGTGGAAGCGGTCGAAGATCAGCGCGAGCTCGTCCGGCGGGATCGTATCGCCGTGGTTTTTGATGGAGAAGTAGGCCTTCTCCCCGCGCTTGAAGAGGCTGACGCCGAGATCGCTGCCCGGCGTGGAGAACTTGATCGCGTTCTCCAGCAGGTTGTAGATGACCTGGTTGATCGCGTCCGCGTCGCCGTAGACGAGCATCGGGTCCTCCGGGATCATCAGATCGACGTTCAGGCTGCGCGCGGTGATCTTCTGCTCGAAGAGCACGAGCGTCTTCGTCAGGACGTCCACCGCGTCGAAGCTCTGCCGGAGCAGGGTCTCGCGGCCGGCGCTCTGAATGCGGCTGAGCTCCAGCATGCTGCGCACCAGGCGGTTCAGGCGCTTCGTCTCGCTGGAGATGATCGAGAGATACTTCGCCTGCTGCGCCTGCGGGATCGTGCCGTCCAGGATGCCGTCGGCAAAGCCGGAGATCGTGGTCATCGGCGTCTTCAGCTCGTGCGCGACGTTCGCCACAAAGTCGCTGCGGCGCCGCTCCGAGTTCTCCAGCGTCTCGGCCATCTGGTTGAACGAGGCGGCCAGCGCGCCGATCTCGTCGTTGCGCTTTCCCTCCGTGACGCGCACGGAAAAGTCGCCGTGCGCGAATTTCAGGGCGGCGTCCGCCATCTCGTTGATCGGCCGGGCGTTGAGGCGCGCGATGAAGAAGCTGAGCACGAAGGCAAGCAGCAGGATCGCGAACGCGGTGATCAGGAAGACCTGCAGCAGCGAGTCCCAGGCGCGGATGATGGACGAGGTGCTCGATGCGGCGAACACATAGGCGAGGATCGTGCCGTCCGGCGCCGGAACGGGCAGCGCCGCGACATAGCTGGCGTCGCTGTAGATGCCGTCCAGCCGCGTGAGGGCGCTGTAGCACCCGCTGCTCTCCAGGCTGCGCATGACCTCCGCGGGGACCGACAGGCCGAGGTGGCCGCAGTCCAGCGCCGTGTCGGAGCAGACGAAGATCACGCCGTCGTCCTGCGTGAGGAAGCAGTGGTTGCCGGTGCTCTTGGCGATCGAGGAGAGGGTGATGCGGAAATCCCAGTCCGTCAGGTCGCCGTCGCGCGCATAGGCGGACGCGTAGCGGCTGAGCTCGATGACGTTGCTCTCAAGGGCTTCCTTTCGCTCGCCCAGGACCCGGTCGCGGCCGATCAGGACGAAGGCGGCGCCGAGGATGATGAGCGAGAGCATGACCGTTCCGGCGAGCAGGATGAAGTTTTTGAACGAAAAACTGCGCAAGTCCTTACGCCTCGAATACCTCAAACTTGTAGCCGACGCCCCAGACGGTCTTCAGCGACCACTTGTCGCTGACGCCCTCGAGCTTTTCGCGCAGGCGCTTCACGTGGACGTCCACCGTGCGGCTGTCGCCGAAATAGTCGAAGCCCCAGACCTCGTCGAGGAGCTGGTTGCGGGTGAAGACGCGGTTCGGCGAGGAGGCGAGGTGGAACAGGAGCTCCATCTCCTTCGGCGGCGTGTCCACGCGCTTGCCGTCCACGACGAGCTCGTAGGAATCCAGGTCGATCACGAGCTTGTCGAAGGTCAGCCGCCGCGCGCCGGGCTTCTCCCCGGCGTCCTCGGTACGGCGCAGCACCGCGTGGATCCGGGCCAGCAGCTCCTTCGTCTCGAAGGGCTTCGTGACATAGTCGTCCGCCCCGAGCTCCAGACCGTTCACCTTATCCGGCGTCTCGCTCTTCGCGGTCAGCATGATGACGGGCGTCTTGCTCTCCGCGCGCAGCGTGCGCAGGACGCCCCAGCCGTCCATGACGGGGAGCATGATGTCCAGCAGCACCAGGTCCGGCTGGAAGCTGCGGAACATGTTGATCCCCGCGCCGCCGTCCGAGGCGGTGCAGACCTCGAAGCCGTCCTTTTCCAGATAGAGCCGCAGCAGCTCGGCGATATTGACGTCATCCTCGATGACCAGGACTTTTCGGGACATAAACGATCACTCCCGTCGTTTTTTCGCATCACAGCGTATTATACCGCCGCCGGGCGGCGGAAGCGTGAACAAACTGTAAAAAACGCGCCGCGCGCGGCGAAGGACGCCCGCCCCGGCAGGGGCGGGCGGGGGATCACTTCATGTCGGCGAGACGCGCGTTGATCATATGGGCGAAGCTCTTCAGATCGTCGCGCGCGCTCAGCCCGAAGCGGCTGAAGATATAGGAGGAGACGAGCCGGTACTGCACCTTCTCGGTGAAAACGACTTTCGTCTCGCACGGGCCGGTCGGCGTCAGCTCCAGGCGCATATCGGAGATGAACCCGCGCGCCTTCATGCGGATCGCAAAGACCTCGTTGACCTTGAATTCGGTCATCTTGGTGAAGACCGTGTTCGGGGCCGGCTCGGTGTTGTCGAAGTCAGCGTCCTCCAGGGGGTCGAGACGGCGCCCGTCCTTGCTGCCGATCGCCTTCCAGACGAGCTCGACCGGGTAGAGGTAGTAAGCGGTGCGCTTTGCGGATGCTCTCATCATGGGCGCGTCCTCACTGCTGCAGCGCGGCGCGCATGAAGTAGTTGACCGCGCGCTCTCGCGCGAGCGACGTGGGGAACCCGTGGCCGGGGTAGACCTCGCAGTCGCCGGGGATCGCGGCGAGACGCGCCAGGGAGCGCATCATGTCCTCCGTGCTGCCGCCGCGGAAGTCCGTGCGGCCGCAGCTGTCGCGGAAGAGCGTGTCGCCGGAGAAGAGGGCGCGGTCGCCGTCCGCGGAGGAGCAGAGCAGGCAGACGCTGCCCGGCGTATGGCCCGGCGTCTCCAGCACGGCGAAGGCGAGGCCGTCGGCGGTGACGATGTCGCCGTCGGTGTAAAAATGCGTGCCGGCGGGCGCGGAGAAGGCCTCCTCGCCGCTGCCGATCGCGCTGCCGTTGTCCTTCTCGTTCATCCAGAGCGGCGCGCCGGTCTCCTCAACGAGCGCCTCCACCGCGCCGACGTGGTCAAAGTGGCCGTGCGTCAGCAGGATGAAATGGCAGTTGAGCCGATTCTCCTCGAGATAGTTCAGCAGGACGGCGGCCTCCGCGCCGGGGTCGATGACGACGCAGCCGCGCGTCTTTTCGTCGGTCACGATGTAGCAATTGGTCTCGATCGGTCCGACGGTCAGGGTCTTGATGAGCATGACGAGCCTCCTTCGCGTTTTCTTCGGCGCACGGGACAGGCGCCGGGGTCAGGTCTCCAGCAGGATCGTCACCGGGCCGTCGTTGACGGAGGCGACGAGCATGTCCGCGCCGAACTCGCCGGTCTCCACGCGAAACCCGCGCTCCCGGCACAGGGCGATGACCTTTTCATAGAGCGGGACGGCCGTGTCCGGCCGGGCGGCCTCGGTGAAGCCGGGACGGCGGGAGCGGGTGTCGGCATAGAGCGTGAACTGGCTCACGATCAGCAGCTCGGCCCCGGCGTCGGCGGGGGAGACGTTCATCTTCCCGGCGTCGTCCTCAAAGACGCGCAGACCGCAGATGCGGTCGGCGATGCGCGCCGCATCCGCCTCCGTGTCGCTGACGCGGACGCCGAGCAGCACGAGAAAGCCCTTGCCGATCTCGCCGCGGACCGCGCCGTCGATCGTGACGGAGGCGGAGCGGACTCTTGTGACTACAGCGCGCATGGATCGTTCCTCCTGTTGTTTTCCATCGTGTTTCAGCCGCTGCTCCGCAGCACCTCTCTCACGCCGCTGACGGCGGAGAGCTTCGCGATGATCGTCGAGAGCTCGGTGAGATCCTTGACCTCCAGCGAGAGGTTGACACAGGCCTGGCCGCCGCCGATATCGCGCGCGTTGAGGGAGTGCACCCGTGCGTTGAGCGAGTTGAGGACGGACGCGATGTCCATGACGAGACCGTTGCGGTCGCGGCTGTTCAGCGTCAGCGCAGTGAGATAGTTGCCGGGCGTCTCGTCGGCCCAGGCGGCCTCCACCCATCGGCCGTCCTCGTTCGGGTTGAGACGGGAGCTGATGTGGTTCTGGCAGTCCGAGCGGTGGACGGATACGCCGTAGCCCCGCGTGATGAAGCCCACGATGTCGTCGCCGGGGACGGGCGTGCAGCAGCGGGCGAATTTGATGAGACAGTTGTCGAGGCCGGCGATCAGGACGCCGTTGACCGCGTGCTGCGGCTTCTTCGCCGCGTCCTTGCTGTTGCGCCGCTCCGCCGCCTCGCTGAGCTTTTCGAGCGCGGTCTTTCCGCCGGCGGCCTTTTGTGTGCGCAGAACGTCGTCGCGCAGGCGGTTCGCGGTCTTCGTCGCGGTGATGCCGCCGTAGCCGACCGCGGCGTACAGGTCGTCCAGGGAGACGAGCGAGAGCTTTTTCAGCAGCGGCGGCAGCACGTCCGCCTCCTGCACCTCGGCCATCGTGATCCCTGCGCGCCGCAGCTCCGCGTCCAGGAGCTCGCGGCCCTGCACGATGTTTTCGTCGCGCCGCTCCTTCTTGAACCACTGCTTGATCTTCGTGCGCGCCGAACCGCTCCGCGCGATCTTCAGCCAGTCGCGGCTGGGTCCGGTCGAGGCCTTGCTCGTGAGGATCTCCACGATATCGCCGTTCTGCAGATGATGGTCGAAGGGCACGATGCGGCCGTTGACCTTCGCGCCGACCATCGAGTTGCCGACGGCGGAGTGGACGTTGTAGGCGAAGTCGATCGGCGTCGCGCCGGCGGGCAGCGAGGCGACGTCGCCCTTCGGCGTGAAGACGAAGACCTCGTCGGCGAACATATCCACCTTCAGTCCGGAGAAGAAATCCTCCGCGTCGCTGTCCTGCTGGCTCTCCACCAGACGGCGCACCCAGGCGAACTTCTCCTCGTCGCCCTCCCGCAGCCCGGCGGTGCCGGACTTGTACTTCCAGTGCGCGGCGACGCCGTACTCCGCCACGCGGTGCATCTCCCAGGTGCGGATCTGCACCTCGAAGGGGATGGCCTCCGAGCCGATGACCGTCGTGTGGACGGACTGGTAGCCGTTCGGCTTCGGCGTGGAGATGTAGTCCTTGAATTTGCCGGGGACCGGCTTGAACATGTCGTGGATGTGACCCAGGACGTTGTAGCAGTCGGAGACGTCCTTGACGATCACGCGCAGCGCGCAGATATCGAAGATCTCCTTCAGATCCAGCTTCTGGGTGTACATCTTGCGGTAGATGCTGTAGATGTGCTTGATGCGGTGGTAGACCGTGCACTCGATGCCGTTTTCGCGCAGGCGCTTGCTGATCTTCGCCTCCATGCGGCACATGAAGTCCTCCAGCGCGGGCATGCGGGCGGAGAGTGCGTCCGTGATCGCCTTATAGCCGATCGGATCGAGGTAGCGCAGGGAGAGATCCTCCAGCTCCCACTTGATCGTCTGCATGCCGAGGCGGTGGGCGATCGGGGCATAGATCTCCATGGTCTCCAGCGATTTCAGCCGCTGCTTTTCCGGCGACTGGTAGTCCATCGTGCGCATATTGTGCAGGCGGTCGGCGAGCTTGATGAGGATGACGCGGATGTCCTTGCTCATGGCGAGGAGCATCTTGCGCATGTTCTCCATCTGCTCGTCCTCGCGGGACGTGTAGTTCACGCGCGTCAGCTTGGTGACGCCGTCCACGATGTCCGCGACGTCGGGGCCGAACTGCTTGAGGATCTGGTCGTAGGAGATGGCGGTGTCCTCCAGCGTATCGTGCAGCAGCGCGGCGACGATGGAGTCCTCGTCCAGACCCATCTCCACGATGATCTCCGCCGAGGCGACCGCGTGCGTGACGTAGGGGGACCCGTCCTTGCGCTTCTGGTCGCGGTGGCCCTCCGCGGAAAGCTCGAAGGCAGAGCGGATGCGCGCGAGGTCCACGCTCATGCCGGACTTCCGGATCATATCCGCGAGGTCGGAATAGCTTTTTTCGACCTGCGGGTCAAAAACCTGTGCCATCGGTGGCTCCTTTCCGCTGATCACTGCGCGTCCCGGACGCGGGCGAGGAAGCCGGAGCGCTCCAGCTCCGTCTTTTCCGCGTTGGAGACACATTGCACGTCGAGCGACGCGCCGTCGAAATGAAGCGTGACGAGTCCGAGCTCCGCAAAGACCCGCAGGCAGATGCAGAAGGTCTCCTCCCGCATCCGCGGGGCGAGGGCGTCGGCGAGCGCGGGGAGCGCGTCCGAGGCCGCGCCGCCGACGCCGCACAGCGCCCGCCAGAGGGCGGCAAAGTCGCTTCGTTCAGGCGCATATGCGGCGCATCCGGCCGGCGTCTCGCCCGCCAGCAGCGCGCGCGCGAGCGAATCGTCGTGGGCGCGCAGGTCGGAGACCAGCAGCTGCACACTGCGGCGGCCGCGGAATTCGTTGATCTGCGGGCAGAAGGCGACGTCTGCGCGCTCCCCGACGCGCAGCGGGATCGAGTTCGCGCTGTGAGAGAAGTAGACAGCCTCATAGCTCTGGCAGAAGCGCTCAAAGCGCAGCCGCAGGTGTCGGCCGCCGCCGATCGGCGTCAGCTCCGTCAGCCGCGCGCCGAGCAGAGCGATCTGCGGGCGCGGGTTGCCGGTCCCGCAGGGTTCAAGCTGCGCGAGATCCTCCACGCACTCCATCGTCAGCAGCTCCGGCGAGTCCGCGACGAGCTCGATATCCAGCGCCGCCGCGCCCTCGCCGGGGTGCGCGCGGTAATAGTCCGCGAGCGCGGCGCGGAAGGCGTCGATGTTCTCGCGCCGGATCGTGAGCCCGGCCGCCAGCGCGTGGCCGCCGAAGCCCTCCAGATACTCGCTGCAGGCGTTGAGCGCCTCGAAGAGATTGAACCCGCCGCAGCTCCGGCAGGAGCCCTTGCCTCGGTCGCCGTCCAGACAGATCATGACGGCGGGCACGCTGAACGCCTCGGTCAGACGCGACGCCGCGATGCCGATGACGCCCTGGTGCCAGTTCTCGGCCGCGAGGACGATCGGCGCGTCCGGCGCCGCGTCGCCGAGCATGGCGAGCGCCTGGTGCCAGATGTCCGTCTCCAGCGCCTGCCGGTCGCGGTTGAGCTGGCAGAGGTTGGCGGTACAGTCCGCGGCGCTGCGCGCGGAGGTGGAGAGCAGGAGCTCGGTCGCGCACTCCACCTGGCCGAGACGGCCGGAGGCGTTCAGGCGCGGCGCGAGCGTGAAGCCGACATTCGTGGCGGTGATGCGGCGGTCGCCGAGACCGGTCTCCTGCAGCAGGGCGCGCAGGCCGGGCTGCGGGTCGTGCTCCAGCTTCTCCAGACCGCGCTTTACGATGTAGCGGTTCTCGCCCACGAGGGGCATGACGTCAGCGATCGTGCCGAGCGCGACGAGGTCGGCGTAACGGGCGAGGATCGGCTCCGCGTCGCCCTCCAGCGCGCACAGCAGCTTGAAGGCGACGCCGACGCCTGCGAGGTCCCGGCCGGGATAGGAGCAGTCCGGGCGCTTCGGGTCCACGACCGCGATCGCCGCGGGGAGCTCCCCGTGGCACTCGTGGTGGTCGGTGATGATCATGTCGATGCCGGCGGCGGAGGCGAACGCGGCCTCCTCCGCCGTCGTGACGCCGCAGTCCACCGTGACGATCAGCGTCACGCCGCGGCCGCGCAGCGTGGTGATCGCGTCGCAGTTGACACCGTAGCCCTCCTCGAGCCGGTCGGGGATATAGAGCTCGCAGCTCAGGCCGCGGCCGCGCAGGTAGTCCGTCAGCATACACGCGGAGGTGATGCCGTCCACGTCGTAGTCGCCGTAGACCGCGACCTTCTCCTTCGCGTAGATCGCGCGCGTCAGGCGCATGACGGCCGCCGGCATGTCGGCCATCGTCAGCGGGTCGCAGAGCCGGTCCGGACTGCAGTCCAGAAACCGCTTCGCCGCGTCGGGGTCGCCGAGCCCGCGCGCCCGGAGGATCGCCGCGAGCAGCGGCGAAAAACCGGCCGCAAGCAGCGCCGGAGGGATAACGGTCCCGCCCGCCGGGAGATTCCACTTCAAATCAAGCATCGTTCCGTTCCGTACCGGTGCGCCGGCGGGGTGGTAGGCGCACCGATCCAATCTTAATTATTTAAGAAAATATTATAGCATACAATCCCGCGCGGCGCAAGAGCGCGAAAAACCCGCCGGGCGCGCGTCGCATCCGGCGGGAGGTTCGTTTTTCTCAGAAATCGGCGTTGCCGGTCGTGCGCGGGTGCAGCTCCACGTCGCGGATGTTGCTGACGCCCGTGAGGTACATCACCATGCGCTCGAAGCCGAGGCCGAAGCCGGCGTGGCGGCAGGTGCCGTAGCGCCGCAGGTCGAGGTACCACCAGTAGTCCTCCTCCTTCAGGCCGAGCTCCTTCATGCGCGCGGTCAGCAGATCGAGGCGCTCCTCGCGCTGGCTGCCGCCGATGATCTCGCCGATGCCGGGGACGAGGCAGTCCGCCGCCGCGACGGTCTTGCCGTCGTCGTTGAGGCGCATATAGAACGCCTTGATCTCCTTCGGGTAGTCCGTGACGAACACCGGGCGTTTGAAGATCTCCTCAGTGAGGTATCTCTCGTGCTCGGTCTGCAGGTCGATGCCCCAGGCGACGGGGTAGTCGAAGCTGTGGCCGCTCTTCTGCAGCAGGTCGATCGCCTCGGTGTAGCTCACGCGGCCGAAGTCGCTGGACGCGACGTGCTCCAGGCGCTCGAGCAGCCCCTTGTCCACGAAGCGGTTGAAGAAGTCCATCTCCTGCGGGCAGCGCTCGATCGTGCGGCGGATGATGTACTTCACCATCGCCTCCATGCACTCCAGGTCGTCGTCGAGGTCGGCGAAGGCCAGCTCCGGCTCGATCATCCAGAACTCCGCGGCGTGGCGCGCGGTGTTGGAGACCTCGGCGCGGAAGGTGGGGCCGAAGGTGTAGACGTCGCCGAAGGCCATCGCGAAGTTCTCGCAGTTGAGCTGGCCGGAGACGGTCAGGGAGGTGCGCTTGCCGAAGAAGTCCCTGCTGTAGTCTACCGCGCCGTCCTCGGTGCGCGGGGGGTCGCTGAGGTCGAGCGTCGTCACCTGGAACATCTCGCCGGCGCCCTCGCAGTCGGAGCCCGTGATGATCGGCGTGTGGACATAGACGAAGCCGCGCTGCTGGAAGAACTCGTGGATCGCCTGCGCGGCGACGGAGCGGACGCGGAAGGTCGCGGAGAAGAGATTCGTGCGCGGGCGGAGGTGCTGGATCGTGCGCAGATATTCCACCGTGTGGCGCTTCTTCTGCAGCGGATAGTCCGGCGCGGAAACGCCCTCGACGGCGATCTCGTGCGCGCGCAGCTCAAAGGGCTGCTTCGCCTCCGGCGTGAGCGTCAGCTCGCCGGTCACGATCAGCGCGGCGCCGACGTTCTGCGCGGCGATCTCGTCATAGTTGGCAAGGCTCTCGCGGGCCATCACGACCTGCAGCGAGGCAAAGCAGCTCCCGTCGTTGAGCTCGACGAAGCCGAAATTTTTCATATCGCGGACCGTGCGGACCCAGCCGCAGACCGTAATGGTTTTGCCGCCGAACGCGGCCGCATCGGCAAAGATGCCGGAGATCTTCTGACGCTTCATGGGGAATACGCCCTTTCATTGGATTGATGAATCTGTATTATACAGGACGCCCGGGGAGATTGCAAGATGAAGATGGCGAATCATGGAAAAAAGGCGGTCCCGCGCGGGCCCGCCCTTGTTCTGCCGTACGCATTACGCGGTGGCCTCCGGCTTCGTCTCCGCCCAGGCGCAGACGAACGTCCGGGCGGCCTCGATGACGCGCTCGCCGCTTTTCAGCTTCAGCGAGATGCACGGGCTGGAGCCGGCCTCGATCTTCACGCGGCCGCGGAAGCGCGGCTGGGCGTAGAGCGCGGAGACGCGGGCGAGATCGAAGTCCGTGACCGCGAAGCGCAGCGAGCCGGCCCTCTGCGAGATATCGGAGACGCCCGCGCGCGTCGCCTCGCCGCGCAGCAGCGCGACGTGGATCAGCGAATTGACGGCGGCGGGCGGGTCGCCGAAGCGGTCGATCAGCTCGTCGGTGAGGTCGTCGGCGTCGGCCTCCGTGCGGATGAGCGCGATGCGCCGGTAGAGGTCCATGCGCTGTTCCGGCGAGGCGACATACTTCTCCGGGATGTTTGCGCTGACGGCGAGATCGGCGGAGCAGTCCGCGCGCACCTCCGGCTTTTCGCCGCGCTCCTCCAGGACGGCCTCCTCGAGCAGCTGCAGATACATGTCGTAGCCGACGTCCACCATATGGCCGCTCTGCTCCGCACCGAGCAGGCTGCCCGCGCCGCGGATCTCCAGGTCGCGCATCGCGATGCGGAAGCCGGCGTTGAACTCTGCGAACTCGCGGATGGCGGACAGGCGCTTTTCCGCGATCTCGGTGAGGACCTTGTCGCGGCGATAGGTGAGGTAGGCGCTGGCGCGTCGGCTGGAGCGCCCGACGCGGCCGCGGATCTGGTGGAGCTGGGCGAGGCCGAGCTTATCCGCGTCCTCGATGATGAGCGTGTTGACGTTCGGGATGTCGATGCCGGTCTCGATGATCGTCGTGCACACCAGCACCTGCGTCTCGCCGTTCACCATGCTCTCCATGACGCCGGAGAGCGCCTCCTCGTCCATCTTGCCGTGGGCGACGCCGACCGTGACCTCCGGCAGCAGCGCGGAGATGCGCGCCGCGGTGCGCTCGATGCTCTCGACGACGTTGTGGAGGTAGTAGACCTGCCCGCCGCGCTGGACCTCGCGCCGGATCGCGTCGGCGACGACGCCCCAGTCGTGCTCCATGACGAAGGTCTGCACCGGCGCCCGGTCCTGCGGCGGCTCCTCCAGCGTGGACATGTCGCGCAGGCCGCTCATCGCCATGTTCAGCGTGCGGGGGATCGGCGTCGCGGAGAGCGTCAGCACGTCCACGCCGCGGCTGATCTCCTTCAGCCGCTCCTTGTGGCTTACGCCGAAGCGCTGCTCCTCGTCCACGACGAGCAGGCCGAGCGCCTTGAAGCGGATGTCCTTCTGCAGCAGCGCGTGCGTGCCGATCACGATGTCCACGCTGCCGTCGGCGAGTCCGGCCTTCGTCGCGCGCACCTGCGCGCTCGCGCGGAAGCGGGAGAGCACCTCGATGCGCACCGGGAAGCCGAAGAAGCGCTGCACCGCCGTCTGGTAGTGCTGCTGTGCGAGCACGGTGGTCGGCACCAGGATCGCGGCCTGCAGCCCGTCCAGCACACACTTCATCACCGCGCGCAGCGCGACCTCGGTCTTGCCGTAGGCCACGTCGCCGCAGAGCAGCCGGTCCATCGGCGCAGCGGACTCCATATCCCGCTTGATCTCTGCGATCGCGCGGAGCTGGTCGTCCGTCTCCTCGTAGGGGAAGGCGTCCTCAAACTCCGTCTGCCAGGGGGAGTCCGGCGCGAAGGCGTGACCGGGCAGACGGCGCCGCTCGGCGTAGAGCTGGATGAGCTCCCGCGCCATCTCCTTCACTGCGGCCTTCGTGCGCGTTTTCGTGCGTGTCCAGTCCGTGCCGCCCATGCGCGAGAGCTTCACCGGGCGGTTCTCGCCTGCGCCGATATACTTGCTGACCATGTCGAGCTGCGTCGCGGGGACGTAGAGCGTGTCTGTGCCGGCGTAGGAGATCTTGATATAGTCCTTGTCGACGCCGTCAAAGCGCATCTGCACGATGCCGGCAAAGCGGCCGATGCCGTGGATCTCGTGCACGACCAGGTCGCCGACCGAGAGGTCCGTGCAGCTCTCCAGGCGTTTGCGGTCGGCGGGCAGCTTCTTTTTCGCCTTCCGCGCCCGGCGGGGACCGGCGGCCATGATCTGCGCGTCGGTCAGCACGGCGAGCGCGCTGTTCGGGTACTCGAAGCCGCCCGAGAGCGATCCGACGGCGACGGCGCAGCTGCCCTTTGCGATCGGCGCGGAGACATGGGGGATGAGCGCCGCGGCGATGTCCCGCTCGGACAAAAACTCCCGCATCGCCTTTGCGCGCCGCTCGTCCCCGGCGAGGACGGCGACGGAGAAGCCGCCGGCGAGATAGTGGCGGATGTCGTCGAACGCGGTCTCCAGATTGCCGCCGTAGGCGGGGAGCTGCTTGGCCGTCACCGAGACGATCGCCCGCGGCTCCGGCACATAGCGGCTCTGGGTGAAGTTGTCGCCCATGACCACGGGGTAGTCCGCCAGGCGCTCCGCCGCCGCCGCGAAGGGAAGGCGGAAATCCGCCCCCGCGCCCAGGAGCGCGCCGCTTTGCAGGAGGACCTTCACGTCCTCGTTCAGCAGCTTCTGCTGGTCGTCCGCCAGCTTTGCGGTCTTCGGCGGCTGATCCAGGAAGACCAGCGCGTCGTCGGGCAGATAGTCCAGCGCGCAGGTGAAGCGCGGACAGATCAGGGGGAAGTAGCGGTCCGCGGCGGGCAGCTCGCCGGTCTCCCGGAGCCGCAGCGCGTCGGCGCGCAGGACCGCCGCCAGCTTTGCGCGCACCGGGGAGCGGCCCCGGGCGGCCTTCGCGGCTTCGGCCTCCAGCGCGTCGGACAGACCCTCCTCTCCGCCCGGGGCGAGGGCCGCCAGCGCCTCCGCGGCGGGCAGCACGCGGCAAAGCGCCGTGTTCTCGGTGCGCCGCTGGCTCGTCACGTCAAAATAGCCCATGGAGTCGATCTCGTTGCCCCAGAACTCCATGCGGACCGGCTGCGCGCCCGCGGGGCTGAAGACGTCGAGGATGCCGCCGCGCCGGGCGTACTGACCGACGCTCTCCACCTGCTCGCGGCGGACGTAGCCGCTGTGCAGCAGCTCGCATTCCACGTCGGCGGGGTCGATCTCCTGCCCCTGCCGGAGCTCAAAGGAGAGCGAGCGCAGCGCGTCGCGCGGCATCGTCCGGAGCAGGAGCGCCGCGACGGGGATGACGGTGACGGGCGAGGCGTCTCTTGCCAGCGCGTCCAGCGCGGCGATCCGCCGCTGCTCCGCGCCGCGGCTGGCGCTGTCCGTGACGTAAAAGACGGGGTCCCGGGCCGGCAGCAGCGCGACCGGCTCGCGCAGGAGCGACGCGAGGTTCCTGCGCATGGTCTCCGCCGCGATGTCGTCCGGACAGATCACAACGAGCGGCTGCGCCGTCCGGCGGCGCAGCGAGGCGGCAAAGTGCGCGCGCGCAGCGGCGCCGAGGCCGCTGACGAGCACCGGGCTCTGCCCGGCGTCCAGTGCGCGCGCGACCGGCTCGGATTCGGTTGTCCAGAAAGGGTCAAGGTTCATCATTGCCATGCTGTGCTCCCGGCGAAAAAATGCGGAAAACGGTCATAGCCAAGTATCCGGCGGGGCGCTTGTACCCCTCCGGAACCTGGCATGACGCGATCTGTTTTACTATATTATACGCGCTTTCCCGGCGGGATGCAAGCCCCGCGCCGGCCCGGTTCAGCGCGGACGGCCTCGTTTTCTTCGCAGCGCGCCGATCAGCAGCGCGAGCAGGGGCAGGGCGAAGACCAGCGCGGCGTTCAGCAGCGGCACGACCGTCTCGGAGAGGAGATCGAAGGCCCGCCCGCTGACGGGCAGCAGCGACGCGGCGAGCGCGAGCGCGGTCCCGAGCGGGAGCAGCCAGCGCCCGCGGGAGAGGTCCGTGCGCCGCATCGCGCCGTCGTCCGCGGGGAAGCCGAGCGCCTCGCGCAGCGTCTTCCCCGCGAGCAGGAGCAGCAGTGAGACGAAGAGATAGTCGGAGAAGACCCACAGCGCGATCACGACGGGCTCCGTGCGCTCCAGCGAGCCGAGCACCGTGACGTCGCGCACCAGCATGAAGAAGGGGTAGGAGAGCTGCGCCGTGAGCGCCGGGCCGAACATGCCGATGCAGCTCGCCGTCATGCACGCGAGCATGGCAAGCAGCGCCGCCGCCCAGCCGGCGAAGTCCCGGAGGCGCAGCCGGCGCTCCAGGCGGTCGCCGCAGAAGCCGAGGACGGCCACGGCGGAGAGCGCGTTCACGGCCTGCGCCGCGCCGGCGAGGTCCGGGAGGAGGTCCGCGGCCGTCACGGGCAGCAGCAGCGGAAGATCGAGGTCCTTTGCCGTCAGCGCGAACACCGCCGCAAACACAAACACGGGACCGGCCCGCACGACCATCGCCGTCCGGGCGAGCGTTTTCAGCCGCCCGAGCGCGGCGATCCCGCACAGGAGCGCGCCGACGGCGAGGAACACCCAGGGCGCGGCGTCCGGATAGACCGTGGAGATGAAGCGCAGCGCGCCGGCCCGCAGCAGAAACGCCGCGTAAAAGAGCATCCAGAGCCCGTAAAGAGCGGTCAGCGCCCGCCCGGGCGCGCGCCCGAGGGAATCGCACAGGAGTGCGGAGAAGCTGACCGGCGCCGTGCGCCCCCGGCAGAGCAGCGCGGCGAAGCCGATTGCCGCCGCCGCGGGAAGGACGCTCAGCGCGGCGGCGAGCCAGGCGCTCCGCCCCGCGGTCTCCGACAGGACGCGCGGGAAGCGGCGGATCATCGGCGTGAGCGCCGAGAGAAAGGCGAGCGCGACGAACTGCCGCGGCGAGATCCGGTCCTGCTCCGCCATTATCGGCCGCCCCCCTGCACGCCGACCGGGTCCTTGAGGTCGTGGCTGTGGACGATCTCCGCCTGCGCGGAGACGTCGAACGTCAGGTCCTGCAGCCAGCCGTCCGGCAGCGCGGCGAAGGCGGTCCCGTTCCGCAGGCGCAGCGCCTGGCCGAGCCCGAGAAAGTCCGCGTCCAGGGCCTGCGAGCGCACGAGCACGTCGCGGAGGGACTCGCACGTCCGCGCGCAGAGCGCCGCCGATAGGCGCTCCGCCGCCGCGGGATCGGAGAGCGCTGTCCCGTCGCCGGAGAGCTCGGCGACCGCGGCGGTCAGCTTTGCGCGCACGCGCAGAGGGCCGGGCGTCCC
>JAEEGL010001771.1_pt1 | contig 18777 bp, 12 predicted proteins | sample 9134231 | NCBI WGS metagenome assembly JAEEGL01 (sample SAMN16246548, study PRJNA631951) | gut metagenome | biome: gut microbiome; feature: rumen; material: fiber-attached | host: Bos | place: Iran: Karaj | collected 2018-10 | reverse complement strand
CATCCCCCACATCACCGACGAGATCAAGCGGTTCATCTACGCCGTCGGCGAGCGGACCGACGCCGACGTGGTGATCACCGAGATCGGCGGCACCATCGGCGACATCGAGAGCCAGCCCTTCCTGGAGGCCATCCGGCAGGTGGGGCTGGAGCAGGGCCGGGGCAGCAGCCTCTACGTCCACGTGACCCTGGTGCCCTATCTCCACGGCAGCGGGGAGCACAAGTCGAAGCCCACCCAGCACTCCGTGAAGGAGCTGCAGGGCATGGGCATCCACCCGGACGTCATCGTGCTGCGCTGCAACGAACCCCTGGAGGAAAGCCTGCTGAAGAAGATCGCCATGTTCTGCAACGTGAGCCCCGACTGCGTCATCGAAAACCGCACCCTGCCCATCCTCTATGAAGCTCCCCTGATGCTGGAGCAGCAGAACCTCTCCGCCATCGTCTGCCGGGAGCTGGGGATCGACGCGCCTCCGCCGGAGCTGGGGGAATGGGCGGCCATGGTGGAGCGGGTGCGCTCGGCCGGGAAAAAAGTCACCGTGGGCCTGGTGGGGAAATACACCCAGCTCCATGACGCTTACCTCTCCGTGGCGGAGGCCCTCCGCCACGCGGGCTACGCCTCCGGCGCGGAGATCGACATCCGCTGGATCGACAGCGAGACCGTGACGGCGGAGACCGCGGAAACGCTTCTCGCCCCCTGCGACGGCGTGCTGGTGCCCGGGGGCTTCGGCAGCCGGGGCGTCGAGGGCATGATCGAGGCCGCCCGCTATGCCCGGGAGCATAAGAAGCCCTATCTCGGCCTCTGCCTGGGGATGCAGATCGCCGTCATCGAATTTGCCCGGCACGTCTGCGGCTTCGCCGACGCCAGCTCCGGGGAATTCGACCCCGATTCCGCCCACAAGGTCATCGACTTCCTGCCGGAGCAGAGCGAGCTCATCGACAAGGGGGGCACCCTCCGTCTGGGGGCCTGGCCCTGCCGCATCGTCCCGGGGACGCTGATGGCACGGTGCTACGGGCAGGAGCTCATCTCCGAGCGGCACCGCCACCGCTACGAGTTCAACAACGATTTCCGGGAGGCGCTGGCCGGGGCGGGCCTCGTCCTCAGCGGCCGGAGCCCGGACGGGAGCATCGTGGAAACGGTGGAGCTGGGCAATCACCCCTTCTACCTGGGGGTGCAGTTCCACCCGGAGTTCAAGAGCCGGCCCAACAAGCCCCACCCCCTCTTCTGCGGCTTCGTGAAGGCCGCCCTGGGGGAGGGCTGAGACAGCCGAGGCTTCCTGGGGGAGGCGCTTCGCAGGAAGCGTCTCCCTCAGACTGTAGACAAACCCTTGATTAAAGGTCTCAATACGCATGGGGGATGTGTGCAGGGGGACGGGAATCCCCCTGCACGTTATATCCTCGCAAAATCAGAAAGCATTTTCTGATTTTGCCCTCGGCGTGTCGACACTTTGTCGACATGCCGAGGGAGGCGCTTCGCAGGAAGCGTCTCCCTCCGTTTTTGCGCCCGGCACGTTGTGCCGTGTGCCTCCGGCCTGTATAATAAAAAACTGTTAACGTATGTGACGGTCGGCTCCGGTTTTACGCTATACGGAGTGAGGGCCGGTATCGACGGAAGGAGGGGGAAGGCATGGAAGATTCGGCAATCGTGGAGCTCTATCTGGCCCGGGATGAGTCGGCCATATCCGAAACCGCGGAGAAATACGGGCCGCGGCTGAGAAAGCTCGCGGATCAGCTCCTGCACGATCCCCCCGCCGCCGAGGAATGCGAAAACGACACCTATCTTCAGGCGTGGGAGCGCATCCCTCCCCACGAGCCGCGGACGTATCTGTTTCCGTTCCTGGGAAAGATCGTCCGGCACCTGGCCATCGACGCCTGCCGCAGGCGAAGCAGCGAAAAGCGGAGCGCCGTTTTCTGCGAGCTTACGAAGGAAATGGCGGAATGTCTGCCGTCGGGCAGAGGGGACGAGGCGGAGAGCGCCGCCGAGGCCGCCGAGCTGGCCCGGATCCTCGACGCGTTTCTGGACCGGCACCGGGAGGAGCAGCGGAACATCTTTGTCCGGCGGTACTGGTACTTCGACACCGTGCCGGAGATCGGCAGGCGCTACGGCTTCAGCCAGAGCAAGGTGAAAATGATGCTCTCCCGCCTGCGGGAGGAACTCCGCGCCGAGCTGGAAAAGGAGGGCTATACGCCGTGAAGGACGATATGCTTCTGGACGCCGTCGGCGGCATCGACAGCCGATTCGTGGAGGCTGCCGCGAAGCCGGGGAAAAAGCGCTTCCCCCGGCGGCTCGCGGCCTCTCTCGCGGCCTGCGCCGTGCTGCTTGTCGGCCTGACCGCAGTCTGGCCTAAGCTCCGACCCGCCGCCCCGCAGCCTGCGCCTGTCCCGAACCCCAACGGGACCGTGGAACGCGGCGAGGAGCCTGCGGTCTACCCCTTTCCCCACGTCCTCCGGCCCGGCGGCGAGGGCTATACCGCGCCCGAACCCGAACCGACCCTGAACCCGGCGCCGGCGGGGATCTCCATCCCCGCCATTGAGCTCCCGGAGCCCGGCGCGCAGGCGGATATGCTCGGCCTCATCGTCTACCGGGGCGGGATCTACACCCAGGCGGGCCGGTATGAGGGGGAGGCGGCGGAGCGCATCGAAGCCCTGCTGGGCGACTATCTCGGCTATGCCGCCGGCAGGATCGACGAATGGTCGACGCAGGAGGAATACGCGGTGGAATTCGCTTCCTCCGTCCCGGGGGACGTGTACGCGGTGAAGGGCTATGACACGGACTTCCGGATCTGTATCCGACAGGAGTTCACATACGGGAACGGTGCGCCCGGGCTTTTCGTCTGCTTCTATGAGCGTCTCAACGGCATCACCCTCACCGCGGGGAAGGATCTGTATGAGGAAAGGCTGCACGTCCGGGGACACGTCGCCGCGATCCAATGGCAGGCCCACGAGGACTGGGACTGGAACAGGGGGAATTATCGGGAAGCTCCCGTTTCTCAGGAGGACTGGGACGCCTTTCTGGACGCCCTGGACGCGGGCGGTTTCATCGACGCCTGGGCGCCCGACGGCTCCTTCTATGAAGGCCGCCCGGGCAGCACCATCTACGACACCCCGAACCAGGCGCACCTGTTCCTGGACATGGACGACGGCACCCGGATCGAGCTCCGGCTGATCGAGGGCGGCTACGTCCGGTACCGCATCCTGGGCGGGGGCCGGTACTTCGTCAGGATGCCCGGCGAAGCCTTCGACGCCATGTACGACGCCTGCGGCGGCACGCATGAGACGGACTGGTAACGATATTTCGAATCGGACCCGCTTCGCTGGGCTCCGATTCGATCAGGTTGCGCTCCGCTCCCCGCACTCGCTGTCGCTCGCACAGTCCGCTCCGCGAAAGGTATTTTTCGCGAGGCACATGTCCCCGCGAAAAACGTCTGATTCTATTCGCGCCTGCGGGCGCGAACTCTGCGAGGCTTTTCAACAGTATGAGGGGCGGGCTTCCGTTCGGAAGCCCGCCCCCTGAGGTTCTTCTTTTATTCAACGGTCACGGATTTGGCCAGGTTCTTCGGCTTGTCGATGTCGCAGCCGTTTTCCCTGGCTACGCAGTAGGCCAGCAGCTGCATGGGGATCACGGCCAGGACCGGGGTGAAGAGGGTGTTGATCCTGGGGATGAAGATCACGTCGTTTGCCTGGGAGACGATCTTCCGGTCCCCCCGGAAGGCCACGGCCAGCACCCGCGCGCCCCGGGCCTTCACCTCCACGATGTTGCTGACGGTCTTGTCCTCCAGGGCTTCGTTGCAGCACACGGCGATCACCGGCGTCCCCTCCTCGATGAGGGCGATGGTGCCGTGCTTCAGCTCCCCGGCGGCGTAGCTCTCCGCGTGGATATAGGAGATCTCCTTCATCTTCAGGGCGCCCTCCAGAGCGGAGGCCCAGTCGGTATTGCGGCCGATGAAGAAGAGGGAGGGGGAATCGTGGTATTTCTTCGCCAGGGCGGGGATGCCGTGGTTCAGGTCGATGGCCTCCTGGATGAGCTTCGGCAGACGCAGGATATCGTAGAGCAGGGCGGGATAGCGTTCCTCCGTCAGGGTGCCCAGCTTTCTCCCCAAGAACATACTGAGAAGGAAGAGTACCGCCAGCTGGGTGGTATAGCCCTTGGTGGTGGCCACGGCGATCTCCGGCCCCGCCCAGGTGTAGAGGGTCCAGTCGGCGGTCTTGGCGATGGTGCTGCCCACCACGTTGACGATGGCCAGGGCCTTCGCGCCCCGGGACCGGCACTCCTTCATGGCGGCGATGGTGTCCGCCGTCTCCCCGGACTGGCTGATGACGATCAGCAGGGTATGCTCGTCGATGAGAGGGTCGCCGTACCTGAGCTCGCTGGCCAGGACCGCCTCCACGGGGATGCGCGTCAGGGCCTCCAGGGCGTATTTCGCCGCGCAGCCCGCGTAATAGGCGCTGCCGCAGGCGGTGATCACGATCTTGCGGAACTGCCGCAGCTCCTCCTCGCTCAGGTCGAATTCCTCCAGCTTCACCTCTCCGTCCTTCAGGCGGGGGGCGATGGCGGCCCGGACGGCGGCGGGCTGCTCCATGATCTCCTTGAGCATGAAGTGCTCGTAGCCGCCCTTCTCCGCCGCCTCCACGTCCCAGGAGATGCGGGTGATGGGCTTGTCCAGTTTCTTCCCGGAGCAGTCGTAGACCGTGATGCCCTTCGGCGTCAGCTCCGCGAACTCCCCATCGTCCAGATAGATCGCGTTCTTCGTGTAGGATACGAGGGCGGTCACGTCGGAGGCGAAGTAGTTTTCGCCCACGCCCACGCCCAGGATCAGGGGGCTGGCCTCCCGGACGGCGAAGAGGGTGTCAGGCGCGTCGGCGCAGAGGACGCCCAGGGCGTAGGAGCCCTCCAGCCTCGCTACGGTCTTCATCACCGTGGCCTTCAGGTCGCCGCTGTCGTACATCTCCAAAAGATGCACGATGACCTCCGTGTCCGTCTCGCTGATGAAGCTGTACCCCTTGGCGGTCAGCTCCTCCCGGAGGGCGGCGTAATTCTCGATAATGCCGTTGTGCACCACGGCGAAGCGCCCGTCGCTAGACAGATGGGGATGGGCGTTCAGGTCCGTGGGAGCCCCGTGGGTGGCCCAGCGGGTGTGGCCGATGCCGGTGCTGCCGGGCACCAGCGTCCCGTCCCCGGTCTTCTCGCAGAGCTTTTCCACCTTGCCGCTGACCTTTTCCACCCGGATGCCGCCGCCCATGACGGCGATGCCGGCGGAGTCATAGCCCCGGTATTCCAGCCTCTTCAAACCCTCCAGCAGCAGCGGCGCCGCCGCCTGGGCGCCGGTGAATCCCACGATCCCGCACATAAGCGATCTCCTCCAAACAATGCGTTTTATTCGTCAGCCCAGCAGCTTCTCCAGCCGGGCCATGGCCTCCCGGGTGTCCGCCGGGTCTCCGAAGGCGGAGAAGCGGAACCAGCCCTCGCCGCAGGCGCCGAAGCCCTCGCCGGGGGTGCCCACCACCCGGATCTCCCGGAGCAGCCGGTCGAAGAAGGGCCAGGAGCCCTCCCCCGCCGGACAGGCCATCCAGATGTAGGGGGCGTTCCGCCCCCCCGTGTAGCGGACGCCCAGCCGGTCGAGAGTGTCTGCCATGATTTTCGCATTGCCGCGGTAAATGTCAAGTGTTTTTTGTATCTGTGCCTGCCCCTCCGGGGTGAAGACCGCCGCGCCGCCCCGCTGCAGGATGTACGAGACGCCGTTGCTTTTGGTGGTGCGGTTGCGCACCCACATCTCCCGGAGGGACATCCCGGCGCGCTCCAGCTCCTTCGGGACCACGGTCCAGCCCAGGCGGGTGCCGGTGAAGCCCGCCGTTTTGGACAGGGAGCAGATCTCGATGGCGCAGGTCCGCGCCCCCTCGATCTCGAAGATGCTGCGGGGCAGATCGGGCTCGCTGATGAAGGCCTCGTAGGCCGCGTCGAAGAGGATCACCGCTCCCCGGGCGTTGGCGTGGTCCACCCAGGCCTTCAGCAGGGCCCGGTCCAGCACCGCGCCGGTGGGGTTGTTGGGGGAGCAGAGATAGATGAGGTCCCCCTCCCCCGCCCCGGCGGGATCGGGCAGGAAGCCGCCCTCCGGGCTTGTGGGCAGGTGGAGGATCCGCCGCCCGGACATGACGTTGGCGTCCACGTAGGCGGGGTAGGCGGGCTCCGGGATCAGGGCGGGGCAGGCAGGGTCGAAGATATCCAGGATGTGGCCCAGCTCGTCGCTGGCCCCGGAGGACACGAAGACCTCGTCGGCGCCGATCTTGAGTCCCCTTTCACCGTAGTGGGCGGCCACGGCCTCCCGGAGGAAGTCCGCGCCGCATTCCGGCTGGTAGCCCCGGAAGGTGCCGAAATTCGCCTGATCCTCCACGGCGGCGTGGAGAGCTTCGATCACCGCGGGGCAGAGGGGGCGGGACACGTCTCCGATGCCCATGCGCAGCAGCTTTTCCCCCGGATGCTCCTTCAGGTAGGCTGCGGTCTTCTCCGCGATGCGGGCGAAAAGATAGGATTCCTTCAGTTCTCCGTAGTGCAGATTGGGCTTCAGCATATCTCCGTATCCCCCTCACAGACAAATTCACAGGGTCCCGTCATCTCCACGGCCCCCGATTCCGACACCGTAATCGTCAGCGTGCCCCCGTCCAGGACGACGGCGACGGGCGTTCCGGCCCGGCAGAGGCCCCGGCGCACCGCTGCGGCGGCGCTGGCGCAGGCCCCGGTGCCGCAGGCCAGGGTGACGCCGCTGCCCCGCTCCCAGACCCGCATGCGCAGCCGGTTTTCCCCCAGGAGCTGCACGAACTCCGCGTTCACCCCGCCTGGAAAGGCGGGGTGCTTTTCCAGCTTCGGCCCCAGCGCCGTCAGAGGCACGGCCTCCGCCTCCGGCACGAAGACCACCGCGTGGGGGTTCCCCACATCCACGGGGGTGCAGACCACCGTCTCCTCCCCCAGGGAGAGCGTCTTTTCTTCGGAGACGGCGGCGAAGCCCATATCCACCGTGACGGAGCTCACCTTTCCCTCCGTCAGATGGAGGGACAGCCGCTTCAGGCCGGAAAGCGTTTCGATCGTGAGCTCCGTTTTCTTCGTATGTCCCTTGTCACGGACATATTTCCCTACGCAGCGGATGCCGTTGCCGCACATCTTCGCCTCGCTGCCGTCGGCGTTGAAGATACGCATCCCGAAATCCGCATTTTCGGAGGGCGTGATCCAGATCATGCCGTCGGACCCGGGGCCGAAGTGCCGGTCCGAGAGGCGCACGGACCATTCCGCCGCGTCCTCCGGCGCGGGGCCGAAGACGTAGAGATAGTCGTTGCCCAGGCCCTGCATTTTCGTGAACTTCATAGAGTTATCTCCTTCGTGCTCGTCAGTACTCGATCTCGCCGGTGTAGACCAGGCGCGTGTCCCCCGTGAGGGTGACCCCCTCGTCCGTATAGCGGACGATGAGCTCGCCCCCCTTGCAGCGCACGGAGATGTCCCGGTCCCGGTCGCAGAGGCCCAGCTCCGCCGCGGCCACCGCCGCAGCGCAGGCCCCGGTGCCGCAGGCCATGGTCTCCCCGCTGCCCCGCTCCCAGACCCGCATCTTCACGGTTCCGGGGTTCACCACCCGCACGAACTCCGTGTTGATGCGCTCCGGGAAATACTTCGCGTTTTCAAAAAGGGGTCCCAGGCGCCCGATGTCCACCCCGTCCACCCGGGGACAGAAGACCACGGCGTGGGGGTTTCCCATGTCCACGCAGGTGATGCGCCATTCCTCCCCGCCGATCTCCGCGGGATAATCCACGAATCTCTTTCCCGGCAGGGAGAAATGGTGGGCGCTCATATCCAGGGAGGCCCGGCCCATGTCCACGCTGGCGGAGGTGACGAGGCCGTCCGTGGTGTAGACCTTCACACGCCGGACGCCGCCGGCGGTCTCGATGTCGATCTCCTCCCCCTCGGCCAGGCCCCGGTCGTGAAGATACTTCGCCATGCAGCGCAGGGCGTTGCCCGCCATGGCCCCCTCAGAGCCGTCGGCGTTGAACATGCGCATCCTCGCAGCCGCTTTTTCCGAATGCTCCATGAGAACCAGCCCGTCGGCTCCCACGCCGGAATGCCGCTCGCAGAAGGTGACGCAGAGGGATTCCGGGCAGGTGATGGATCCGTCGAAGTTCTCCATGAAGATATAGTCGTTGCCGCAGGTCTCCAGCTTGGCGAAGGGCAGCTTCCGCTTCTCCGTCCGCAGATGGCAGATGTCCGCCAGCTCCGTGTTGTACAGGGTGTAGCGGCAGGCCAGGATGTCCGCCAGGGCCCGGGCCGTGTCCAGGCTGGTGAGGCAGGGGATGCCCAGCTGCACGCAGCGGCGGTTGAGGCGGATGAAATCCCGGATGTAGGCAGGGCGGGCGGAGCCTGTGAGGATCACATAGTCGATCTGCCCCGTCTCCAGGAGGCGCAGCACCCTTCCGTCCTGCCCCAGCTTCCCCACGATCTCCACCTCCGTGCCCAGCCGCCGGATCTCCCCGGCGGTGCCCTCCGTGGCCCAGATGCGGAAGCCCAGCTCGTCCAGCCGCCGGGCAATCTCCACGATCTCCGGCTGGTCCCGCCGGTTGACGGAGATGAGAACGCCGCCGTGAGAGTGCTTCTCCACATGGTAGCCCGCGGAAATGAGGCCCTTGAACAGGGCTTCCCGCAGGTTTTTCCCCACGCCCAGCACTTCCCCCGTAGACTTCATCTCCGGGCTGAGGGCGGCGTTGGCGTCGGCGATCTTTTCAAAGGAGAAAACGGGCACCTTCACCGCCACGTAGGGGGGCCGCCGGTACAGCCCCGTGCCGTAGCCCAGGGCGGCCAGGGGCTGGCCCAGCATAACCCGGGCGGCCAGGTCCACCATGGGCACCCCGGAAACCTTGGAGATATAGGGCACCGTGCGGGAGGCCCGGGGGTTCAGCTCGATGACGTAGAGCTCTCCGTGATAGATGAGGTACTGGATGTTCACCAGACCCTTCGTCCCCAGGGCCAGGGCCAGCTTCTCCGAACAGTCGGTGATGGTCCTCAGCATCCGGTCCCCGATGGAGAAGGGAGGGTAGACGGCAATGGAGTCCCCGCTGTGGACGCCGGAGCGCTCGATATGCTGCATGACCCCGGGGATCAGCACGTCCTTCCCGTCGGAGATGACGTCCACCTCCAGCTCCGTGCCCATGAGGTACTGGTCCACCAGCACCGGGTTCTCGATCTTCCCCCGGAGGATGACCTCCATATAGGTGCGCACGTCCTCCTCCGTGTGGGCGATCACCATGTTCTGCCCGCCGATGACGTAGCTGGGGCGCAGCAGCACGGGGTAGCCCAGCTCCCCGGCGGCTGCCAGGGCCTCCGCCATGCCGGTGACGGCCCGGCCCCGGGGGCGGCGGATATGGAAGCGCTCCAGCAGAGCGTCGAACTGCTCCCGGTCCTCCGCCATGTCGATGCTCTCCGCACTGGTGCCCAGGATGGGGACGCCCCGGGAATCCAGGAACTTCGCCAGACGCACGGCGGTCTGGCCCCCGAAGGCCACTACCACCCCCACGGGCTTCTCCGCGGCGATCACCTGCAGCACGTCCTCCTCCGTCAGCGGCTCGAAGTAGAGGCGGTCGGCGGTGTCGTAGTCGGTGGAGACGGTCTCAGGGTTATTGTTGACGATGACCGCCTCGTAGCCCAGAGCCTTCAGCGTCCGCACGCAGTGGACGGAGGAATAGTCGAATTCGATGCCCTGGCCGATGCGGATGGGACCGGAGCCCAGCACCAGCACCACGGGCTTTCCCGAGCGGGGGAAGGCCCGGGCCTCGCAGTATTCGTCGAAGGTACCGTAGAAATAGGGGGTCTCCGCGTCGAATTCCGCGGCGCAGGTGTCCACCATGCGGTAGGCGGCCTCCGCCTTCGGGCAGGGCAGGGCCTCCGCCCCGCTGAGACGCAGGAGGGCCCCGTCCGTGTAGCCCAGGCGCTTCCCCTCGGCGTAGGCTTCCGCCGAGAGGGCCCCGGGGAGGCTGCGCTCGAACGCCGCCAGATGCCGGAGCTTATGGAGGAAAAAGCGGTCGATGCGCGTGATCTCATGGATCTCGTCCACGGTGACGCCGCTCTTCAGGGCTTCGAAGACGGTGAAGAGCCGCCGGTCGTCCGCCGCCTTCAGCCGCTCCCGGATGGGCGACGGATCGTCGGAAGCCCGGTTCAGGGTGTCCATGCCGATCTCCGCGCCGCGGACGGCCTTCATCAGGGCGGCCTCGAAGGAGGGAGCGATGGCCATGACCTCTCCCGTGGCCTTCATCTGGGTGCCCAGAAGACGGCTCGCGTCGGCAAATTTGTCGAAGGGCCACTTGGGGAATTTCACCACCACGTAGTCCAGGGCGGGCTCGAAGCAAGCGCAGGTCTTTCCCGTGATGTCGTTTTTGATCTCGTCCAGGGTGTAGCCCAGGGCGATCTTGGCCGTGATCTTGGCGATGGGGTAGCCCGTGGCCTTGGAGGCCAGGGCGGAGGAGCGGGAGACCCGGGGATTCACCTCGATCACCGCGTATTCGAAGCTCTCAGGATCCAGGGCCAGCTGTACGTTGCAGCCCCCCACGATGCCCAGGTGGGCGATGATGTCCAGGGAAGCCGAGCGCAGCATCTGGTATTCCCGGTCCGCCAGGGTTAGGGCCGGCGCCACCACGATGCTGTCCCCCGTGTGGATGCCCACGGGGTCCACGTTCTCCATGCTGCAGACGGCCACGGCGTTCCCCGCCGCGTCCCGCATGGTCTCGAATTCGATCTCCTTCCACCCGGCGATGGAGCGCTCGATAAGGATCTGGGTGATGGGAGAGGTCTCCAGCCCCGTGTGGGCGATTGCCCGTAGCTCCGCCGGGTCGTGGGCCGTGCCGCCGCCCCCGCCTCCCAGAGTGAAGGCGGGCCGGATGATGACGGGATAGCCGATCCGCTCGGCGGCGGCCAGGGCCTCCTCCTCCGTCACGGCGATCTCCGAGGGCAGCACCGGCTGGCCGATGGCCTCCATGGCCTCCTTGAAGAGCTTGCGGTCCTCCGCCCGGGATATGGCCGCGGCGTCGGTGCCCAGGAGGCGTACCCCGTATTTCTCCAGCACCCCGGCCTTGCTCAGCTGCATGGCCAGGGTGAGGCCCGTCTGCCCCCCCAGGCCTGCCAGAAGGCTGTCGGGCCTTTCGATGCGGATGATGCGCTCCAGGGTCTCCGCGGTCAGGGGCTCCAGATAGACCGCATCCGCCATGTCCCGGTCGGTCATGATGGTGGCGGGGTTGGAATTCACCAGCACCGTCCGCACCCCGGCCTCCTTCAGCACCCGGCAGGCCTGGGTGCCCGCATAGTCGAATTCCGCCGCCTGCCCGATGACGATGGGGCCGGAGCCGATGAGCAGCACGGTCTCGATGCTTTTGTCCAGCGGCATTACGGCTCGCCTCCTTCCATCAGGCGCAGAAAACGGTCGAAGAGAAAGCCCGTGTCCTTCGGGCCCGCGCAGGCCTCCGGATGGAACTGCACCGTGAAGGCCCGGAGCCCGGGGTAGTCCAGGCCCTCGCAGCTCCCGTCGTTGGCGTTCAGGAAGCTGAGACGGGCGCCGGGCACCCCCTCGGCCACGGCGTAGCCGTGGTTTTGGGTGGTGATGTAAGTCCTTTTCCCCTCCGCCTCCCTCACCGGCTGGTTCACCCCCCGGTGGCCGAATTTCAGCTTGTAGGTGCTGCCGCCGGCGGCCAGGGCCGTGAGCTGATGCCCCAGGCAGATGCCGAAGAGGGGGAGGGCCCCCAGCAGCTTTTCGATCTGGGCGATCTCGAAGGTATTTTCCGCCGGGTCCCCGGGGCCGTTAGAGAGCATGACCCCGTCGAAATCCCCCGCCAGGATCTCTTCCGCGGGGGAGGACGCCGGGAACACCGTGACGGCGCAGCCTCTGTTTCGCAGCTCCCGCAGGATGTTCTTCTTCATGCCGTAGTCCAGCAGGGCCACCCTGTATTTCTCCGCGCCCTCCGCCGGACAGACGTGCTTTTCTCCGCAGGTAACGGCCTCCACCGCCCCCGTCACCCGATAGCTTTTCAGGGCGGTCAGGTCCTCCGGGACCCGGTCGCAGATCACGGCGTTCATAACGCCCCGGGAGCGCAGGAGCCGGGTGATGTATCGGGTGTCCACCCCCATAAGGCCGGGGATGCCCTTCTCCTTCAGAAGGGCGTCCAGCGTCCCCTGCGCACGGAAGTTGGAGGGGTCCCCGCAGGTTTCCCGGACCACATAGCCCCGGAGCCGGGGCTCCCCCTCGAAATCCTCGGGGATGACCCCGTAGTTCCCTATGAGGGGGAAGGTCTGCAGGACGATCTGGCCGCAGTAGCTGGGGTCCGTGAGGGTTTCCAGATAGCCCCCCATGCCGGTGGTGAACACCAGCTCCCCCAGGCAATCTTCCTCTGCGCCGAAGCGGAAGCCGGGAAAGACCTGCCCGTCCTCCAGCACGAGATAAGCCTTTTTCATGGCGCGCCGCCTTTCATTCGTATTCTACCGTGGCGGGGGGCTTGGAGGTGACGTCGTAGAACACCCGGTTCACGCCGGGGACCTCGTTGACGATGCGGGAGGAGACCCGGTCCAGCAGCTCCCAGGGGAGACGCGCCCAGTCGGCGGTCATGAAATCCTCCGTGCTGACGGCCCGGAGAGCCACCGCCCGCTCGTAGCTCCGCCCGTCCCCCTTGACGCCCACGCTGCGCAGGTTCGTGAGGGCGGCGAAGTATTGCCCCGCGGCCCCCGTCAGTCCCGCGGCGGCCATTTCCTCCCGGAAAACGGCGTCCGCCTCCCGGAGGATCGCCAGCTTTTCCGCCGTCACCGCGCCCAGGATGCGGATGGCGAGGCCCGGTCCCGGGAAGGGCTGGCGGCTCACCAGGCTTTCCGGCAGACCCAGCTCCCGGCCCAGAAGCCGCACTTCATCCTTGAAGAGGCTCCGCAGAGGCTCCAGGATGCCCTTGAAGCCCACCTCCGCGGGCAGGCCTCCCACGTTGTGATGGCTCTTGATGACCGCGGCGGAACCCGCGCCGGACTCGATCACGTCCGGGTAGATGGTGCCCTGGGCCAGAAATTCGATCGTCCCCAGCTTCCGGCTCTCCTCCTCGAAGACCCGTATGAATTCCTCCCCGATGCGCTTCCGCTTTTCTTCCGGCTGACGCACGCCCTTCAGCCGCCGGAGGAAGCGTTCCCCGGCATCCACCCGGATGAAGTCCAGCTTTCGCCCGGCGAAGGCGGCTTCCACCTCGTCCCCCTCGTTTTTCCTGAGGAGGCCGTGGTCCACGAAGACGCAGGTGAGCTTCTCCCCCACCGCCTCGTCCAGCAGAGCCGCGCAGACGGAGGAATCCACGCCCCCGGACAGGGCCAGGAGCACCCGTCCTTCCCCGATCTGTTTCCGCAGGGCGGACACGGCGGACGCCCGGAAGCTCTCCATGCGCCAGTCCCCCCGGAGGGCGCAGACCTCAAAGAGGAAATTGCGGAGGACGGCCGTTCCCTCCTCCGTATGCCTCACCTCCGGGTGGAACTGCACGCCGTAGAAGCGCCGTTCTTCATCCCCCATGGCGGCGCAGGGGCAGGCTTCGCTCCTGGCAAGGGCCCGAAAACCTCCGGGGAGCCGGGAGATATAGTCCCCGTGGCTCATCCAGACGACGCTCCGGGTCGGCAGTCCCCGAAAGAGGGGACTGCCGACCTGAAATTCCGTTTCCGTTTTTCCGTATTCCCTGGCCCCGTCCGACTGGGCGGGGACCACCTCTCCCCCCAGGAGCCGGGCCAGGAGCTGGCAGCCGTAGCAGATGCCCAGGATAGGCACCCCCAGCCGGAAGACCTTCGGGTCGACGGTGGGGGCCCCCTCCTCATATACGCTGTGGGGCCCGCCGGTGAAGATGATGCCGGCGGGGCCGAAGGCTCTGATCTCCTCCATGCTCACGGTGCAGGGCCGCAGCTCGCAGTATACGTGCTGCTCCCGCACCCTGCGGGCGATGAGCTGGTCGTACTGCCCCCCGAAATCCAGGATCAGGATCCGCTCGTCCCTCATGGCTCCACCTCAGTTGGCCACGTACATCTGCCGGTAGGGGTTGGCGCTGTCCGGCGTCACTACGGTGAAGGGAGAGGACAGGATATGGGAGCGGTCCAGGCCGAAGAGGGCGCAGTATTCCTCCAGATAGTCCCCGATCTCCTCCAGGTCCTCCGGGGAGGCGGAACGGGCCGTCACCTGCTTCGGGAAGCGCAGGTCCCGGCAGTCGGAGCGGAGGAAGAGCTTGCCTCCGTGCATCCCCGTGCAGGGATAGTTGGAGACGATGGGCCGCCCGTCGGTGTGCAGGCCCAGCACGACGAGGATGCCCCCCGCCTGGTATTCCCCCAGGAAGGAGCCCGCCCGGCCCCCGATGATGATGACCGGCAGATGTTCCTTATAGGCCTTCATGTGGATGCCCGTGCGGTAGCCCGCATTGCCCCGGACGTAGATCTTCCCGCCCCGCATGGCGTAGCCCGCCGTGTCGCCGATGCTGCCGTGGACGAGGATAGTCCCGGCGTTCATGGTGTCCCCCACGGCGTCCTGGGCGTTGCCGAAGACCTCCAGCTCCCCGCCGTTGAGGTAGGCTCCCAGGGCGTTTCCGGGGATCCCGTGGATGCGGATCTTCCGATTCCCCATGCCCGCGCCGATGAAGCGCTGGCCCAGGCAGCCCTGGAGCTCGATATCCCCCTCCGTGCGCCGGAGGAGCCCGTTGAGCTCGGTGAATTCCATGCCCGTGGCGTCGATCGTGCGCATCATACCGCACCTCCCAGCTTCTCTGCTCTGTAGGCCCTCCCCAGGGGCAGCAGGGAGGGCGCCTTCTTCAGGGCCTCCAGGTCCACACTCTCCAGGGGCGTCCGCTCCCGGATGAGGGAAGTGTAGATCCCCGCCCTGGCCACGTCCCCGATGAGGATGAAGCCCGTGAGCACCCCGTCCTTCGCGAAGAGCTTTTTGCAGCCGTCCTCCGCGACCTCGGTATAGATCGGCTCCGTATAGCTGCCCGCGCTCATGATGTGCAGGCCGAAGAAGCCGATGGAGTTCATCTTTATGCCCTTGTCGAAAACCTCGGCGCCGCCGGCCATGTTGGCCCCGGCGCAGAAGCCCTGTAGAGCGGCGTTGGGCAGCACCGCCAGCACCCCCGGCTCCCCGGCGCTCACGTCCATGGATTCCGTGCAGTCCCCCGCCGCCCAGATTTTCGGCAGGCTGGTCTCCTGCTTTTCGTTCACCCGGATGCCCCGGCCCACATCGCCGCCCGCAGCGGCAAAGAGCCCCGTTTCGGGGCGGACGCCGATGGCGATGACCAGCACGTCGAATTCCAGGGTCTCCCCGCTCTGCATATGGGCCTTCTGCCCCTCAAAGCGGGTGACGGTGTTCCCCAGCAGCAGGCGGAGGCCGCTTTTGACCAGGTGCCGTTCCAGGATGGGGGCGCAGTCGGGGTCCAGGTTCGCGCTCATGGCGTGCTCCGCCAGGTCGCAGACCGTAACGCTGCCCGCCCGGTCCCGCAGGCCCTCGGCACATTTGAGGCCGATGAAGCCCGCGCCGACGACGAGCACCCGGCTCTCCTTCGTGACGGTCTGCTCCAGGGCCAGGGCGTCGGCCATGGTGGTGAAGAAGAAGCGCTTTTCCACCGTTTCCAGGCCCTCAAAGCGGGGCGAGAAGGGATGGGAGCCGGTGCAGACGCAGAGGGCGTCGTAGGGGAGCCTTGCGCCGGTGGAAAGGGTGAGCTCCCCGGCCGCCGGATCCAGCTTTTCCGCGGCCGCGGCGTGGAGCGCCGTCACCCGGTTTTTCTCATAGAAGTCCTCGCCCCGCCAGCTCATGCGCCGGAGGTCGGTCTTCCCCTCCAGATAATAGGAGATGAGGGGACGCCCGTAGTTGGACGTCTCTTCGGCGGCGACCAGGGTGATCTCCCCCTCCGGGTCCCGGCTGCGGATGCCCTCCACGCAGCTGACCCCGGCGATGCCGCCGCCCACGATGACGTATCGCTTCATACCGTTTCCTCCTCCCGCTCCTCATAGACGATGGCCCGGTTGGGGCAGCCGGCGGCGCAGGCGGGCTCCCCGCAGGCGTTTTTCAGGCAGAGCTCGCACTTCATGGCCGCCCCGTCCGGCCCCGGCAGCACCGCCCCGTAGGGGCAGAGCAGCACGCAGGTGAGGCAGCCCACGCACTTTTCCCGATCGATGCACACCGTGCCGCCCTCCTTGTGCAGAGCGCCGGAGATGCAGCCCCGGATGCAGATGGGGTCCCTGCAGTGGCGGCAGGAGACGGCATAGGTGACGTCCCCTTCCCCCTCCACCCGGATCCGGGGAAGGATGGGCTTCCCCTTCAGGGCAGTCACCATGTCCCGGGCCCCGGAATTGGCAAAGGCGCAGTTATATTCGCAGAGATGGCAGCCCAGACACCACTCTTCGTTCACATATACCCGTTTCAACTTGATTCCCCCTCATATCATCCCTTGGCCCGCTGCGCGGGCGGCCCTCGTCAGTCGCCCTCGGCGGCAGCTTCCCCCGGGGAAGCCGGGGAGCGTCTGCCGTGACCCTCGTCCCCGGTGCGGGGAGCGAAGCGCGGCCTCCTCAAATGAAATGGCGGCGCCGTTTCGTTTGACGTCACTCTCCCGCGTGGGACACGCCCAGGATACGGAGTTCGGTTTCGTTCAGGCCCACGCCCCGGAGCATGAGCCGGTTGCCCCGCAGGGCCTCGATGGAGTTGATGCCCATGCCCCCCATGAGCTCCATGATCTCCCGCTTCCAGGCGGTCATGAGGTTGATGAGCCGCTGGGAGCCGATATCCGGGTTCAGGCGCTTGGCCAGGTCCGGCCGCTGGGTGGCGATGCCCCAGTTGCATTTGCCGCTCTGACAGGTGCGGCAGAGGTGGCAGCCCAGGGCCAGCACGGCGGCGGTGGCGATGTAGCAGGCGTCGGCCCCCAGGGCCACGGCCTTCACCACGTCGGCGGAGGAACGGATGGAGCCGCCGGCCACCAGACTCACCCGGTCCCGGATGCCCTCCTCCCGCAGACGGGCGTCCACGGAGGCCAGGGCCAGCTCGATGGGGATGCCCACGTGGTCCCGGATGCGGGTGGGAGCCGCGCCGGTGCCGCCCCGGAATCCGTCGATGGCGATGATGTCCGCGCCGCTGCGGGCGATGCCGCTGGCAATGGCCGCGATGTTGTGGACGGCGGCCACCTTCACGATCACCGGCTTCACGTGCCCCGTGGCCTCCTTCAGAGACCAGACCAGCTGCCGCAGGTCCTCGATGGAATAGATATCGTGATGGGGGGCGGGGGAAATGGCGTCGGAGCCCTCGGGGATCATGCGGGTGCGGCTCACGTCCGGCCCTACCTTGGCCCCGGGCAGGTGCCCGCCGATGCCTGGCTTGGCCCCCTGGCCCATTTTGATCTCGATGGCGGCTCCCGCCTGGAGGAAGTCCTCGTGCACGCCGAAGCGCCCGGAGGCCACCTGCACGATGGTGTTGGGTCCGTACTTGTAGAAATCCTCGTGGAGCCCGCCCTCGCCGGTGTTGTAGCAGGTGCCCAGCGCCGTGGCCGCCCGGGCCAGGGAGGCATGGGCGTTGTAGCTGATGGAGCCGTAGCTCATGGCGGAGAACATCACCGGGATATCCAGCTCCAGCTGGGGGGTGAGCTCCGTTTTCAGCTTCCCGTTCCCGTCCCGCTCCAGCGTTTTCGGCTTTTTTCCCAGGAAGACCCGGGTCTCCATAGGTTCCCGCAGGGGATCGATGGAGGGGTTCGTCACCTGGGAGGCGTTGATGAGGAGCTTGTCCCAGTAGACCGGCAGGGGCTTGGGGTTCCCCATGGAGGAGAGGAGCACGCCGCCGGATTCCGCCTGCTTGTAGACCTCCCGGATGGTATCGGAATCCCAGTTGGCGTTCTCCCGGAGGCGGCAGTCGCTGCGGACGATCTTCAAGGCCCGGGTGGGGCAGAGGGAAACGCAGCGCTGGCAGTTGACGCACTTGGACTCGTCCGAAAAGACCCGGTCCCGGGCCGCGTCGTAGAAATGCACCTCGTTGGCGCACTGCCGCTCGCAGACCCGGCAGCGGATGCAGCGGTCGTCGTTCCGCACGACCTCGAACTCAGGAAAAAGGAAGTTGATCCCGCTCATCAACAGCACCCCTCTCTCACCCGGACGATGACCGGCTCCCCGCCGGCGGGGGCATAGAAATTCTCCGCTGCGGGCTCCATGGCCCGGATGGCGGCCTCCTCGGAGGCGATGAACACCCGGTCGCCCTTCTCCGCCGTCACCATGCTGCGGAGCTTCAGCCGGTCGTTGAGGGCCATGAGGCCCCCGTGGAAGCCCAGCACGATGGAGAAGGGTCCGGTGACCAGGAGGCTGGGGAAGACGGTGCGCAGATAGGTGAGCTCCCGCTTCTCCGCCTCCGGCATCCGCTCGATGGTCTCCCAGAAGGGAGCCGCGATGACGGAGGCCGTCTCCTCCAGGGTGAGGCCCTGCTTGCGCAGGAGGTAATCGGCAATATAGGTGATGACCTCTGTATCCGTCTGCAGGGTGCACTTGTAGCCGTACATTTCGATGCAGCGGCGGTTGGCGTCGTAGGAGGAGATCTCCCCGTTGTGGACCACGGTCCAGTCCAGCAGGGCGAAGGGATGGGCCCCGCCCCACCAGCCGGGGGTATTGGTGGGATAGCGGCCGTGGGCCGTACAGGAATAGGCCCCGTAGTCCTCCAGGCGGTAGAATTCGCCCACGTCGTCCGGGAAGACCACGGCCTTGAAGACCCCAATGTTCTTCCCGCTGGAGAAGACGTAGGCCCCGGTGATG
>JAEEGL015685151.1_pt1 | contig 18779 bp, 20 predicted proteins | sample 9134231 | NCBI WGS metagenome assembly JAEEGL01 (sample SAMN16246548, study PRJNA631951) | gut metagenome | biome: gut microbiome; feature: rumen; material: fiber-attached | host: Bos | place: Iran: Karaj | collected 2018-10 | reverse complement strand
TTCGCCATCAGACATCGCCTCCTCTCTTCCCTGTGAACAGAGGAATATCTCTCATTGTCAGTCTGTTCTGCGCGCGTACGATGTCCAGCGCTGTCCAGATGGTCATGAGGATAGAAACTATCCCTGCGCCGTAACACAGCATGTCGCTGTTCCTGTCCATCACATAAACTGCCGCACAGGCAAAAACAGCCAGTGTCGGCTTGATGAGAGTAAGGAACTTATAGAAGACCGTTGCTTTCTTCTTACGGATCCTTATATCAGTGGACAGTTCGATCACGCATTTAACTATCACAGTGGATATGATCACGATCGGAGCGATTCCGGCAATGACAGCTGCTCCGGGCTTTCCCAGCGCAGCCAGTATCAGTGCGAGCAGGATGATCACCAGGCCTGTAAGTATCGTTCCGAAAACAGCCATGCCCTTCTGCCAAGCGCTTCTGGTCACTACCTTATCCTCATTTTTGCCGGTATAACCTGCGTCATCTATATGCTTGCTCTGTCTGTAAGTCTCATCGAGCAGCCTGTCTGCCGTGAAATACGTTATGACCGAAAGGATCGATGCCACAGTCATAAAAGAGATCGGGGTTATGGTAAAGAACAGGTTCAGAATGACCGATACCGCACCGGCGACTATAACGCTGGCTGTGAGATACTTCCTGAAATCAATGGGTATGTCCACCGCCAGTTCGCCTGTGTCGCCGTTGACGGCGGCATAGCTTATCCTGTCTCCGTTCCTGAAAGAAAGGAACCATGCCGGAAACAGCGCCGACTTGGTGCTCTGCTTCACCTCCACGCTCTGAAGCACATCGGAGGCAACCACTGAGAGCTTGTCAGCTTTTATCCCGTCTTTCGACTTCATATCGCTTCGGGCGATCTTCTCATAATCCGGTCCGTACAGATCGGCAGAAACGTCATTGCCGTCCGCATAATATCCGGAGAGATACGGAAGCTGGAAATCTTCCATATACTTTGAACGGTACGGACTCAGCGCCCTGCTCATAGGATCCGGAAAAGAAGCGGATGCGTCTGCCGGTATCTCATCGTAATCCACTTCGGCAGGTGCCTCTATAAGGTAGGTTCTCGTGACATCGTACTTCTCTCCGTTTATCTTCTCTACCTTATTGCTTGTCGCCTTTCCCCTGTAAACGCCTTTTCCGGAATACCTGAACAGATGGAAAGGCATATAGATGCCTCTGAATTTTTCTATGCTGTCATCGTCACTCATCCAGTCCGGAGCGAGAAGAGTATTCTGTATCTTTTCCCTGTATTTCTTTACAGCAGCAGCCTTCTTGACCCGGAACGGGATTATGAGATCCGGTTTCTTCTCTTCCCTGATGCGGCTGTCCAGGACCAGCGGGGACCCGCAGAAACTGCAGAACGTTGCAACAGTCGCATCCGTGCTGATTATGCTGGCGCCGCACTGACTGCACACCAGCTCATTTGCCTGATACATGCCCTTGCTGTCCAGATAGTTTCTGTAGTCATCAATGCTCAGTATGCTGTCACAATATTCGCATCTTATGTCCTGGCCTTCGGGATCGAAACTGACCTCACCGCCGCAGTGAGGGCATCTCATTACAGTCATTGACAATCAGCTCCTTTCTGATCTTCTATTATCTGCTAGTTATAATCCTTTATCTCGATACCGAGATCAACATTTACTAGTTTCTTCATTGCATCCGGGGCGTCTCCCCTGAAATGGCCGTCCTTGAAGCAGCCTACGGAAACGGTTAAATCCGACAGGACATATACGCTTCCCTCTCCCGTGTCTCCGTTAAGTCCGCTGTTTATATCAGCAGAGACCACAAAGGCTCCGCTTCTGTTTATTGCCTCTATGGCTTCTCGCTCGGTACCCTCGGCTTCCCCGCGGAATCCGGTACCGAAGATGCAGTCCAGAACTGACGAGAATCCCGTCAGATCGTCCGGTCCGCTCCACAGCCTGTACGGAATGCCTTTCTCCCTGCAGATTTCAAAATAGTATCTTCCGTCCTCTGAGAACGAATCGCTCAGCAGGATCAGCGTGCAGTCTATGCCGTCTTCCGCCATCAGTGAAGCGGCGACATAACCGTCGCCGGCGTTGTTTCCCTTGCCGCATACGACTGCCACAGGTGCTTTCCAAGTGCAGGCGCGGAATATCCCTTCCCCTGCCTTTTTCATCAGTTCTCTGGAAGAAACGCCGGAGTCGAAAGCGGCTTTCTCACTCATTCGCATGGATCTGACCGATACGGATCCGGGTCTTTCCTTCATCTGCCCGCCCTTCTTTCAAAGACAGGAAGGACGTCCCTTATTATTCCGTTGAATCTGTCAGGGTCCCAGGCGCTCCTTCCTATGAACAGTCCGTCTATCCCGTTCCTTTCTATGATCTCGGGAGCATTGGACGGATTCACGCTTCCCCCGTAGAGAACGGGTATCTCGGTCCCCTTCTCTCCGAACAGTTCAACCAGCCCGTTTCTGATCACAGCATGCATGTCCTCTGCATAGGAAGCGCTCGCAGGTGTTCCGGCAGTCCCTATCGCCCACACAGGCTCGTATCCAATCCAGAGACTTCCGGATGCTTCCTCGGGACTCAGTTCTCCGGCAGCCGCCTTCAGCTGTTCCAAAACCGACTGAGCTGCCAGCCCGGATTCTTTCTGCTGTGCAGTCTCTCCGACGCACAGTAGAGCTGTGAATCCGTGATCGGCGGCCAGCCTTATCTTTGCCGCCTCCATTATGTCTGTCTCGGCGAACACATGTCTTCTCTCTGAGTGCCCGATGAGTACGAACCTGACTCCTATCTCCTCCAGCATGAGCGGTGAGACTTCTCCGGTAAACTGCCCTCTGTCTTCCCAGGCCATATTCTGAGCGCCGATCCGTATGCGGTCCCCGACGGCTCTTACAACTCTTTCGAGAGAAGTGAAGGACGGGATGAAAAAGAACTCAAGCCTGTCCCTTATATCATCTATGAGCTCATCCATCCTGCGGATATACTCTTCCGCTTCATTTCCGGTCTGAAACATCTTTGTGTTCGTTCCGATGTACAGCCTTCGTTTCACCTGTTTTTCAGCTCCTCGACCTTTTCAGCGATGGAAGGCTGAGCCTCCTCCATCATCTCCTGCCATCCGTCCTCATAATCAAAAGCTAGATCTTCCGGGTCCTCATCGGATATCCTTCTGCAGTATCCGTCGAGCATCGGGAAATCCTTTTCATAGCAATGGAAACTGTTTGCTCTGTGCGAATACGTTCCTATCTCCACTCCAAGCTGGTCCGCTATCCTCTTCTGGAGCATTATCAGCGCAAAGGCATTCATAAAAGTTGCCTTGCACGCATCATTTGATCTGAACATGACATCACAGTCGAGTTTGCCGTTCCTTATAAAAAACTGAAGATGCTGCAGACAGGCGGGATCATCACTGCCCATGTCGGTGCTGTTATCACGGACAAGGATGACTGCACGGCGGCTGGATGAGTTCCTTTTAAGTTCGCTTACTACAAAGCTCACCTGATCCAGCGGACTCACCATCCTGTTGTGATACGTATATGTCCAGTTGCCTCTCTCTATCTCAAAATCAAGTATGCCGTCAAGCATCTCCTGTCTGTACTGCTCCAGTTCGGTCGGTCCTCCGATGAACAGCTTGCTTATCATCGGCTCGCCTAACGGTTCCTGCACCTGAAAAGTCATGGACAGTTCCTTCTGCGTCGTATTCCAGTCGGCGCAGTCAGAGATCTCGCCTCTCTCCTTCAGTTCCATCAGCGCATTATGATATGCATCCGGAAGCGTCCTTCCGAAAACCAGTGCTTCTTTCATATCTGTACCCTCCGAACATCGCTTTGATATCAGATAAATAATATCACAGTTACAGTCGATGACTTCACGTAATTTATATGATTCGCGGCTTTTCCGTCATTGTGCAAACATTTTTCTTGTTTTTTTCGTCATTTTGCAGTTTTACCTATTGACTCCTATGATCAACAGCGTATAATTATGCGTGTTACTTGAATTAATTGCATTGTTTATGCAATCTATATGCATAATATGAACTGCAGCAAACATTTTATGCAAATCAGAATATTGGAAGGAACAGAAAATGAAAAAGGAAATCAAGAAACTCCTCGCGATGATGCTCAGCATTATGATGTTGTTTACACTGGCAGCCTGCGGCAAGAAGCAGGAAGATCCCGAACCGGAACCGGTTCCTGACGGCGGTGATGAGCCTGCGGCAGAATGGGTCTGGGAAGGCCCGAAATACAGCGAACTGGCAGCAGCATCCTTCAAAGCAGAAAACGTAACTATCCCGTCGGATCCTACCGGCGTCCTCGCCAAGGTCCTCAGCAGCGGAAAACTCGTCATCGGAACCTCACCTGACTATCCCGCAGCCGAGTTCGTCGATCCGATCACCGGAGAGATCAAAGGCAATGAGATGCTTCTTGCGAAGTATATCGCCAACAGTCTCGGAGTCGAACTTGTGATAGAAGCCATGGACTTCAGCGGTGTCCTGATCGCGGTAGACACCGGCAAGGTCGACCTCGGCGTCTCAGGCTTCGGCTGGAAGGCAGACCGCGCTGAACTGTATGAGCTTTCCGCCGGATATTCCGCCACTTCTTCAAATGATGCACACCACACCATCGTTGTAAGAGCTTCTGACCTTGATAAATACAACTCCCTCGCGGACTTCAGCGGCAAAGTAGTCGATGCCCAGGCAAGTTCTCTTCAGCAGATGTATGTAGAAGACCAGATCCCGGATGCAGATCTGCAGCTCATCACATCCCTTGATCAGGGCATCCTGGACCTGCTCGCAAACAAGGTCGATGCTATTGCTCTTGACTCGACCACTGCAAAGAACTACGCGGAGAACTCCAACGGACAGATCGTCTCGCTCTACGTTGAGAAGCAGATCGAATTCGACCTGTCTCTGTATGATGATTTCTCAGGAAACGTCATGGCAGCCAAGAAAGGCGAAACACAGTTCATCAGCGTAGTCAATGATATCCTGGCAGAGCTTCTGGCTACAGAGAACTACTATGAGGACAAAGGCCTCTATTCCTGCTTCTACTATGCGTCCTGCGACGAAGCCGGCATCCTGCCCGACGATGAAGAAGAATGACCTAAAATGATCTGATGATCTTTTGAATGGAGATATAAATGGGTCCCGGAATAATTGAGATATTCAAACTTTATTATCCGATATTTCTTAAAGGTGCTGTCGGAACGCTTAAATACGCAGCGATCGCAGTCGGTTTCGGTTCCATACTCGGCACCATAATCGGATTCATACATCTTTCCAAAAATCCCGTACTTAAAGCATTGGCTTCACTTTACTCGACCGTGATCAGGGGAACTCCCCTTCTCGTACAGATGTACATAGGCTACTACTTTCTTCCGCTTGCGATACCCGCTCTGAATGCCCTGAGCAGAGAGCACTGCGTCGTCCTGACGATGATACTCAACTCCAGTGCCTATGTTTCAGAGATCATCAGGGGCGGTATAGGCTCAGTCGATATCGGTCAGACGGAAGCTGCAAGGAGCCTCGGGATGAGCGCAGGCCATACAATGACCAGGATAGTCCTTCCTCAGGCACTCAAAGCCATACTTCCCTCTCTCGGAAACGAGTATGTATCCATGATCAAGGAGACATCGCTTGCAGGCACATTCGCTCTGTATGAACTGACATACACCAAAACGCTGCTTGCCAACAAATACCTCATCTGGCAGCCGTTGTTCATCATGGCGATAATCTACCTGATAATGACAGTCGTTCTGTCCGGTCTCGTAAGACTACTTGAAAGGAGGCTCTCCGCAGGTGACAGGAAATAACAGCGAAGTGCTTATAAAGGTCGTTGACCTGCACAAATCATTCGGAAAGCTCGATGTCCTCAAGGGAGTCAACACCGAGATACACAGAGGCGAGGTCGTTTCCCTCATGGGGCCTTCCGGAGGCGGCAAGTCTACTTTCCTCCGCTGCCTCAACCTTCTTGAAAAGCCTGAGAAAGGTTCCGTATTCTTCGAAGGAGAGGATATTACCCAGATAAAGAAGCAGAAAGAACTGGACAAGATCCGTCAAAAGATCGGAATGGTATTCCAGCAGTTCAACGTCTTCCCCCATCTCACCGCTATGGACAATATCACCATCACGATGACCCTGGAGAAGAAGATCCCCAAGGAGCAGGCTGAGAAAACAGCAATGGAGCTCCTTGAGAAAGTCGGTATACCGGATAAGGCAAATGAATATCCCGGCAAGCTTTCGGGTGGTCAGAAGCAGCGCCTTGCCATAGTGAGGGCGATGGCTATGGAACCCGACGTGATGCTGTTCGATGAGCCCACCAGCGCCCTGGACCCGGAGATGGTCAAGGAAGTCCTTATGGTCATCAAGCAGCTTGCAGACAGCGGGATGACCTGTGTGATAGTGACCCACGAGATGGGATTTATCAAGGAGGTCTCAGACAGGATACTCTTCATAGACGAGGGAACGATCCTGGAAGAAGGCACTCCCGAAGAGATATTCAACAATCCGAAAAGCGAACGCGTGAAAGATTTCCTCGGAAAGGTACTTTACTGATGCACACTACTTTTTCATATGACCATTATTATCTTCAGGATGAGATAGAATCCAACATAAAAGCATTGTCTGAGAAGTACCCGGGCATATTCTCCTATGAATATCTGCTGGAGACTCAGGACAAGCACCATGTCATCGCGGTAACCCTGACCAACAAGGCTACGGGAGCTGCCTGCGACAAGCCGGCATTCTATATCGACGGCAACACACACGCCGGCGAGGTCACCGGTATGATGGCTGCAATGCACACCATGGACGTGCTTGCTACGAATTACGGTTCAGACGAGCGGGTCACCTTCATTCTTGACAACATGGCTGTGTACATTATCCCCTGTGTTTCGCCCGACGGATCACAGACATATCTGACAACTCCGTATACACTGAGATCTGTCAACCGCCCCTATTACGAGCATGAGACAGGCCTTGAAGGGGAAGACATCGACGGTGACGGCGTCATCCGTATGATGAGGGTGCCTGACAAATACGGATCCTGGAAGAAGGATCCTGAGAAGAAGGACATGATGGTCAGGCGCGAGCCGGACGATGTATCAGGTGAGTTCTTCAGCATATATACCGAAGGCGTCATGGAAGAGTATGACGGGCTCAATGTGCCGGTCAATAAGGTAAAATGGGGCAGGGATTTCAACCGCAACTATCCGTTCGGATGGTTCCCTGAATACCGTCAGCCCGGTGCGGGAGAGTATCCTCTTTCAAACCCGGAAAACAAGGCTATCGTGCAGTTCATCCTGGATCACCCGAATATCGGTTCTGTTGCCACGAACCATACCAGCGGAGGCATTCTCCTCACGGTTCCCGGGACGTATCCTGAAAAGAAGGCTCCTCGGGCTGATATGAAGATCATGAATGCCATCGGAGAGATGGGCACAAAAGCCACCGGCTACAAGCACATTAATATCTTTGACAGCTTCACCGTGGATCAGGATAACTATTCTTCCGGCGCATTCGATTACTACTGCTATGAGACCCAGTGCATCTATGCCATCACGCTCGAGCTGTGGAATCTGGACGAACGCTGCGGAGTCAAGCACTTCTGGGAGGCAGACCCGAAAGTGGATACCACCGTTGAGGACTTCGAGAAACGCATGTCCTGGATAAACGAGAATGCTGAAGACGGCGACTTCATATCCTGGAAGGAGTTCGATCATCCCCAGTTCGGCAAGGTCGAGATCGGCGGTTTCAACTACAAATTCACCGTTCAGAATCCCCCCTGCAAGTTCCTCACCGAGGAGTGCGACAAGATAACGGCATTCATGCTTCGCTGGGCAGCGTCAATGCCCAGACTGGTCATTGACAGCTTCACCGTCACTAAGATCGGCGATGAAATCTTCAAAGCCGAGGCTGTTGTATCCAATGCCGGTTTCCTCCCGACATACCTTTCCGAGAACGCAAAAAAGCTCGGCACAGCCAAGACAGTTCAGGTATCGATCGACGCGGAGGATCTCATATCCTGCAAACAGACTCAGGACATAGGAGACCTTTCATCCTATGCCCTATGCAACACGGCAGAGCACTTCTACGGGAACATCTCCACTCTCACAAGCAGCCCTATCTCCAAGAAAGTCACCTGGATCTTTAAAGGAGCAAAACCGGAAGTGACCGTGACTGCCTGGAATCAGAAGGCAGGAAAGGTCTGCAGGACCGTCAAAGTCTGATCCGGTCAGATGCTTTTCCACTTAATTATTCATACGGTTATACAGGCAGAGCGCTGTTCCTATCTGAGCAAAAGGAACGGCGCTCTGCTGTTTATGATTCATTTCAGGTGCGTCCCGCCTCCGTCAGGAGCTGTCGCATTTGCCGGCCGAATAGACTATTATTGTCACAACGGCATCATAAGATCCGGAACGATCATGAACGGCCGGTCCGGTATATCACGGGAGGATCGCGATGAGCAGTATCGTTTTTTTGCCCTGTTCAGACATAGAAAGGACGTACAGTTTCTATCACGGAACGCTGGGCTTTCCTGTCTTCCAAAGGCAGGGCGACAGCCTGTATATCTTTGACACAGGCTACGGATATCTGGGCTTCTGTCAATACGGAGACGGCAGGAGACCGCTTAGCGGCCCGCTAGGGGTGTGTCTGTCTATAAATCTGAACTCCAATGAAGAGGTGCTCTCAAAGTATGAGGAACTGAAGGACCGCTGCAGGGTCTACAAGGTGCCAGCCATGCACCCCGTATATCCCGTTTTCTCTTTTTTTCTTCTTGATCCGGATGATTACCTTGTTGAATTCCAGAAGATCGCCGAGCTGTAAAATGCTGACCGTTCTGATCCCCGTTTCTATTCAGCCTGGCGTCGTATGAGATAGTCAAAGCCTGCTTTCTTGCGAAAGCAGGCTTTTATCATTTATCGATCTGACCACAGCGTGTCTGCCTGTTGTCTAAAAGCGGCCCGGCATAAACTGATCGGCATCCGAGAGCACTATCTGCGGCACACTATCTGAGCTCAGGTACTTCAGGAAAGTATCTTCTTCCAGCGGCAGTATGCTGTAGTCCTCGGCGCCGTATATCACTACCAGGAAGCCGCAGCCGTCATTTCCTCTCAGCAGCATCGCAGGATTTCCGTATGAGCCTTCTTCCCTTCTCGCTATGCACATCCTGCCCTCATCCATTCCGAAAAACGGTCTGTAGATCCTGTAGTCGCTGCCGAAATAATCATCGAAGCTGAACGGGTCTCCGTAGTAGCTGAATCCGTTTCCGTCTGCCCTCAGCCTGCCTGCGTAATAATCCCCGGAGATCTTCGTGGAGATGGTCTTGAGAAACCTGAAGCACACGTAATACTCGTCATATGCCTCGCTGCGCCGGTCAGTATAATCATACTCATCGAATTCCGGGAACCATCTCAGCGCTATACCGAAGTTCTTGTATCCTATCCCGACCTTTCTCGTGGCTGTAGCAGAAATGAGCGTGAACAGCTGATCAAGATAATCGATGTATCTTTCAGGATCAGCTTTGACCACGGGAATTATCGTTGCGAATCTCACAGCCGGATCGTCTCCCAGCGTATCCAGTGTCGCTGCCGCATACCCATATTTTTTCTGAGAGAGCCTTGTTACCCTGATCCTGTTTTCAGAAAGGTCGGTATAGTCCAGAAACTCTGTCTCCATCGGTCCGGTGACGTCCACCTTACCTTCCCCGACCGAGATATCGCTGATTTCGCTTAGCAGAGCCGGATCCGGGCTGTATAAAACCGACATCTCTGCGAGATCTGTCCTGAAGCATCTGTCTATGAGGCTGACCGGTATCCTTATTCCTGCGATCTCGATGCCTGAGAGCGACAGGACGATATTTCCGTCATCTGTATCTGCATCTACCAGGAAACGCCCTACGATCCTGATCTTCTTCCAGGCGCATTCAGCGCACACCGATGCCCCGCCGTCTTCCAGCTGCAGATCAAAGCCCTTGAGTTCAATGCCTGTGATAGGTATTTCCGTCAGGAAGGACTCCGGCTCTATCCCTTCGCTTTCCAGGTACTTACCGAGGAAATAACCTATGTCCTCCTCACTGTATGACTGGGTCATGAAACCGTCATCACCGAATGACAGATGCCGGAACGACAGGTCAGGTTCAGAATCCAGATATTCCTGTATGCTTCTTGTCTCGACCGGATCACGGTTCATTTTCACGAGGATAAATGCGGACAGTCCCGCTGCAGCGATCAGGATGATCAGTATGATGATGCCGATCAGACGGAACAGTATTCCGAAAAAGCCTCTTTTCTTTTTTTGCTTCTCACTCTTCATTTTTTCGCCAGTTTCCCCCTGCTGATGACATCTTCCAAGGCGTCGCATGCAGCCTCCACCGTCACTGCACATCTTTTCTCAGGTTCAAATACCCTCGGACGGATCTCCCTGCACAGCTGGCTTTCCATCTTTCCCTCGAACTCAGCTACGAAGAGGGCTACCGCGTTTCTGAGCGTTCCGCTCTCATGGGCCTTTTTATCTATGCATAAGTGCGACAGCACACTTACCGCAGCCAGGAACGCCCCGCATGCGCTGCCTGTCTGTATCCCTCCGCCGAAGCCCCCGACCAGTCTGGAAGCCGACGTATCGATCCCGAGCGAATAGTATTCATCTGCTGCAAGGAAAACGGATTCTGCGCAGTTATAATTGTCGAAATAGTATTTTTCAGCGACATCTTTCAGCATTGTTTTTCTCCGTATTCGAATGAGCTTATTCTAAACAGTTTTCATCACTAATTATACTGTATTTCAGTTCCGTTCCAATAATATGCGGAAGAGTCTCCTGATACACATTTGTCTGATCTCCTGAAGCAGTGTTATATTAGGAAAAAGAGAAAACGCATCCATTCCTGCGAGGGACAAAAAATGAAATACGGAAAGATAATGAATGTGAAACAGCCTGTCTCCAGGATACTTATGGGGACTGCTTCCGAACCCTTCCAGTCAGGAGGTGACGCTTCCGACATACTGGATTCGATGTTCGAACTCGGAGTAACGGCCATCGACACCGCGAGGAATTACGGACTTGCCGAAAGATCAGTCGGGGACTGGATGGAAAAACGGGGAAACAGGGACAAGGTAGTGATCCTCTCTAAATGTTCCCATCCGTACGAGTTCTCGTCACGCCGCGTGTCGGAGAAGGATATACGTGAAGATTTCGCAGTTTCTTCCGGACTGCTCCGGACAGATCATATAGACATATATCTCCTTCACAGAGATGTTGAGGATGTCGATGTAAGCGTTCCCATCGAAGTTCTCAATGCAATGCATTCCGAGGGCAAGATCGGCGCTTTCGGCGTATCGAACTGGACACTGGAGCGGATCAGAAAAGCCAATGAGTATGCGGCAGCCCACGGTCTCATCCCGTTTACGGTATCCAGTCCGAACTATTCTCTCGCATATCAGGCGGAAGACATGTGGGGTGGCAGCGTCACGGTATCCGGTCCCGAGAACAGATCCGTAAGAGATTGGTACGCCAGTTCAGGCATGCCCGTAGTAGCCCATTCACCGATGGCGCGGGGATTCTTTTCAGGACGGTTCACCAGTGCCGACAGAGAGACTGCTGCTGCGGCGCTTGATGAGTACGCCAGAAAAGGATTCTATCATGAGGAGAACTTTGAGCGGCTGAGAAGATGCGAGATCATGGCTGAACAGAAAGGCTGCACTGTAGCTCAGCTCAGTCTGGCCTGGCTGTTCTCAAGCCCGATGAATATGTTTGCCGCCGTAAGCACCTCTTCCCCTGAGAGGATGGCTCAGAACATAGCTGCTCTGGACATAGAACTCACACCTGCCGAGAGAGATTATCTGGACCTTGTTTCCGATTCTTTGGACTGAGCACACAGATCGCATATGAAAAAGGTCATGACGCGCAGGATCCGCGTCATGACCTTTTTTCAGGTCTATTCCCCTTTTTAAATGACAAATGTGACCTCGTTGCCCTTCCTTTCAAGCGGATTCCTTGACGGAAGTCCGTCCGGCGTATCTGCATAGCCGAGCGTCAGTCCCCCGTATACCCTCTCGTCTTCCCTGAGCCCGATGCCATACAGCAGTTCCAGCATCTCCGGTTCCTCATTGAGCCACTTGATCTGGTTGACCCAGCAGCTTCCCAGATCCAGTGCGTTTGCCATTATCATCATGTTCTCAAGCACACAGCTGCAGTCAGCGATATTATTGCTGTAAGTCTTCTTGTTGGCTGTAAGGATGAGTACCGGCGCATTGCGGTGGAAATTGTAGCCTCCCTTTTTCGAGGAGAGTATCGCGGAAGCCATCGACTTATATGTATCGGGCATGACTTCCATGCCGGAAAACAGTTTTTCAGCAAGCTTCGCGATCTTCTCTTTTATCTCCTGCGATGTGATGACCAGAAGATGAGTGGTCTGATTGTTCCCGCCGCTCGGCGCATATCTGCCGGCTTCCAGGACCATGTCAAGGTCTTCCTTTGAGACCTCACGGTCCGAGTAGCTCCTGGTGCTTCTTCTCGTTTTAATGGTTTCAAACACAGTTTCTTTCTTTTCCATATCTCATATCTCCTTTTTCAAATAATAAGGTCTCAAGGGACCCATGACAAGTAAGCAGGACACAGCTGCCCCATTTGCCGGCAGGGCAGGATCTTCAGTTCTTAACGGAGGGCAATATGCCCAGGGCTTCCGCAAACAAAAAAAAGACGGATGATCTCTCATCCGTCCCGAACCGTTTCTGTGATCTACTTTTCTATGATCTTTCCGTTATGAGTAGCGCTGTCTACCCAAAGAGTCAGAGAATTGACAGCCACAGCCATCTCACTGAGCTTTTCCCTGATCGCCTCGAAATCTTTCATCTCATCTTCTGAAATGGTCCCGTCAACGGTGATCTCCACCAGGCGGTCCTTCTCTCTGTTGAGAACATTGAGGTTGGCGAGCACCTCAAGCGTGATCTGTGACAGATCCTTGATCTTGAGTTCCGGCACGGTGCCGATGCCTATGGGGCATTCATGGGAACAGTAATAATTGCACAGCTCCGGCTTTTTGTAGCACTGCGACATCGTCACGACCTCTTCAGGGCGGGCGAGAGTCTTCTCGTTCTCTATCTTCTCTATCCTGTCCGCACTGATGTACTCGAGAAGATCGGATGCCGCCTCTCTTGTCAGCCCCAGTTCCTCTCTTGCCAGCTGGTATACAGTCTTGTTCTCCTTAACTGATTTTCTCCCCATTTTGTCTCCTATGCTATTTCGCAGTTATTCACAAAAAAGCAGGCTTTATTTGCCCTTTATAGCCATTTTTCTTCCTGTCAATTGATTATACAATATACTCGCAAAGCAGAAAACAGTTTTAATGAACTGTTCATCATAATAAATCGGAGGTAACGAAAATGCTGACTGCTCTTTTTTCTTTAATGATGATAGCCGTTTTCGGCAGACTGTTCTTCTTCGGGATCAAACTTGCATGGGGGATCGGCAGGATCGTTCTGTCTGTAGTGATGATTCCTCTTGTCCTGATCGGGCTGTTCGTCAGAGGTCTTATCTACATCGCCTTCCCTGCGCTCATCATTCTGGGAATAATATCGCTGCTTACGGTTCCTTCCAGGACATAACGGCAATACAGCGAAAAGCCCGCTTTACAGTTTAAAAAGGCATGATCTTCCGGTCATGCCTTTTTCTGCGATCCCGGAGAAAAACCCTGTCATAATATGAAAAACCAATGCTTCTGAATGCCTTCTTCTGAGCCGCGTTCCTGTGACCAAAGTCTTTTTCTGTTCATGGAATCATCGCACTGCCGTGTTAGAATTATACTGACAGGAGGGAGATAATATGAGAAAGATCATTGGAATCAACGGCAGTCCCAGGATGAACTGGAACAGCGCAAAAATGCTTGACAGCGCTCTTAAAGGAGCCGCCGACAAGGGGATCGGGACAAAGAGAATAGACCTTTACGGTCTGAAGTACACAGGCTGCAGGAGCTGTTTTTCCTGCAAGCGTCTGGGTTCACCGGGTTTTGGCAGATGTGCCGTAAACGATGAGCTCAAGCCTGTTCTCGATGAGATACTAGACTCCGACGGGTTGATCGTCTCATCCCCTGTCTACTTCGGAAGCGACCCGGGAATGGTCAGGTCCTTCTTTGAGAGACTGTGGTTTCCGAGCCATACCTACAGCAGTGATGAAACCGTGGCATATGACCTGCACCTCAAGGTAGGACTGATCTACACAATGAATGTTCCGTCAGCGGATTACTATACGGAGTTCCTGGAGTCTCAGAAGAACAAGTTCGATTCGATGGTCGGTGAGACAGAAGTGCTTTGCGCCACAGATACTCTTCAGTTTGATGACTATTCCAAATACTCAAGTTCAGCCTTTGATCCCGTGCACAAGCTGGAAGTTCATGAGAGTTCTTTTGCTGATGATCTTCGCAGAGCCTATCAGATGGGACAGACGCTCCTCGGCTGAACATCCATCCGCCGCATATAGTCCAGAAAGCAGTGAACAATATGGAAAAAGGCAATGTGCTCGTTATTGGCAATTCCGGCGTCGGCAAGTCTACACTGATCAATTCGGTGCTTGGCGAGGATCATGCCGTGACCGGTTACGGTATCACGGGAACGACAAAAGAACTGTCCATATACGAGAACGACCGAATTCCGTTCAGGATAATAGACACCGTCGGTTTTGAGCCCTCGTACCGTAAAGCCTCCAAAGCTGTCCGTTCCGTACGGAGCTGGTCGCGCGAAAGCACCAAGGCCGGCAATGAGGACACACGCATCAGTGTGATCTGGTGCTGCGTGGAAGGGACATCGAGAAAGCTTTTCCCGGAGACCATCAGGATCATGGCTAAAGCAGTGTCAATGTGGCCTTCTGTTCCCGTCATAGCAGTGATAACCAAATCCTATTCCGTTCCGGAAAGGAAAGAAAACATCCTTATGGTCCACGAAGCGTTCCAGACTCACAGGCGGCTGAAAGGAAATCTGAAAAGGATCATTCCCGTGGTCGCCATGACATATCGGCTCAATGATGAGGCATTCGCTCCTCCGGAAGGCATAACGGAACTGATCGACGCGACAAACAGTCTTCTTCCGGAAGGGATAAGGTCTTCGAAGAAAGATGTTTTCAGGTATAAACTTGAACGCAAACGTGCCTTCGCTCACAGTGCGGTCGCGCTGGCTACAGCCGGCGCAGCGGCTGTAGGAGCTGTTCCGATGCCATTTCCGGACGCAGCCATACTGACACCGCTGGAAGTGGCCGAGATCAATATGATATCCCGCATCTACGAGATCAGCAGAAATGACGCGCTCGTAAAATTCGTCGATTCCATCGTAGAAGCCGGAACCGTCAGTATGACAGCCAGAGCAGCCGTGAACGCTCTGAAATCCATTCCCGGAATCAATGCCGCAGCCACAGCAGTGAACGCCTTTATAGCCGGAAGCATTGCAGCGGCGATCGGAGAAAGCTCTGTTTACGCTTTTGAACAGATCTACTCGGGAGACAGATCCATATATGATACGGAATGGGTAAAAAGGCTTACGGAGGGAAGCCTCGCCGGTTCATTCATAACAAAAGCCGGAAAAGCGATCCGGGGCATAAGTGACATGCAGGATCCGAAGCATATAGCAGACATGATCCTCGCGATGTTCTTCAAGTGATACGGTGTCACACGCTAAAAAACTCGCGCGCGCTTTTAGGCATCATTGACTTAAACATCGTCAAAATGTACTATTTTATATAAAAATAGACATTTTTTCAGGTTCGATTTTTCGGGGTTAAAACATGGAAAACCAACGCGTCAGACTAACAAAAAGGCTTCTGAAGGACGCTCTGATCTCGCTGATGCAGACGATGCCTTTCGACCGCATCACCGTCAAAAGGCTGTGCGAGGAAGCCGGCATCAACAGAACCACATTCTACCTTCACTACAACGACACGGAGCAGCTTCTTCTGAACGCTGAGGACGACATAATCAAAGTAGCGAAGGATATGATCATCGGTCCCGACAGAAGCAGGACAAGTCTGGAATGCATCTCAGATTTTTTGTCTTACGTCCAGCTTAATGCCCTTCACTTCAGAGCACTTCTCACTTTCAAGGATTCCGAGTTCTTCATTCAGCGCTTCTCACGTGATGTCATCGATTCGCTCAAGCCTTATCTGAGCGGCCTTAATATGCCGGAGGAAAAAAAGGACTATTACCTTTATTATGTCATGGTCGGAAGTCTTGCCGTCATCAGGGAATGGATAGTATCAGGTTTCAGGATTCCGGCCAATGAGATGGCCGAACTGCTGTACAGAATGACATTCGATGTCATAAACAAGCCTTCTGATACCTGATCTGTCATCAGAAAAAACAAGATCTCAAAACAGCGTCCGTCATTAAAGACAGGCGCTGTTTTGTTCCACTGTAAACAACAGCGGCCGAGTGTTCACTTACGGAACACTACGGCCGCAATTCTTATTCTTACAGTGTCATTCAGAGTATGGTCCCACTGGTGCGGGTCATCGTCTGCGACATCGATCCCGGAGAGATCAGCACATAACTCCGTACTTCTTATAGTCGTACTTCCACTTGATGGTGAAAACGACGATGCCCAGCACGAGGAGTATGGCGGCATATCCGTTGAACATTATCTCATATCCGTAATGCTCTGCTACATATCCTCCAACGATAGGCGCAACCGCATTGCCGACATCAGCGCCGATATAGCATGTGCTGCTGACGACGCCGGCTTTATCACGTCCTATCATCTTAAGTGACGTGGACTGAATGGCCGGTGAGCCGGAGCCCTGCCCTATCGCTTTAAGTACGCCGGCTATGATGACCATAGTCAGCGTCTTGGCGCTGCCGAGGATCATGAATCCTGCCGCAGCGATCACCAGTGACGGATACAGAACTATCCTGAGACCTTTCTTGTCCACCAGTTTGCCCGAGAACGGACGCACCATGAACATGACTATTGAGTACGCAGTATAGAACATGCTTACGTTCTCTATTCCCCTGTACTCCCCGTAGACCACCAGCATGGATGTGATCAGTCCGTTACCGCTGCTGAACAGGCAAAGGAGGAGCGCATAAGGCAGAAGCCGTACAGCAATAAAATCATTGATGTCAAACTTCTTGCTCGGAGGTGTCTCCGGCTTGCTGTAAGGAATAAAGCAGAATATAACGACACCGATGAGGGTGACAGCGGCAGCTGCGAAGAAAGTCATGGAGTAGTCAAACCGTTCAACGATCCACATGCCGAGATTCGGCCCGACAGACTGCGAAACGATAGTGCTCAGCGCCATCCATCCCATACCCTCTCCGAGCCGGTCCTTAGGAATAAACATGGAGTTAAATGCCATCATCGCCACTCCGGTGAATGAAAATGCGATCCCGTGGATAAGGCGGACGATGACCAGTGCGGTCACTGAAGTGACCCTGGACAGAATGACAAGACAGATGATGATGACAGTATTGGCAATCAGGATTATCTTCTTCCTGCTGAACCTATCGCTGGTCCTTCCCGCAAACGGGCGGAGCACCAGAGCCGAGACGGAGAGCAGTGATGCTATCGTAGTCGCTATCGTCAGAGGTGCACCCAGACTGAGCGCGAACTTGGTGATGAACGGCGTGACCATATACGACGCCGAGTGAATAAAAGTGCTCAGTACGAGGATCATGATATAGGACTTGTTCCAAAGCTTGGTCTGTTCCTGCATGGGCTGATTGTTGTTGCTCATTTTAATCCTCTCATAACGTTCTTTAACCCGAATAGTTTAGCACAAAGGGCAGTTGCGCTCAACCGTACGCAGGTTTTAATAATACAGAGCGTATAGATCGTCTCAATGATAATTGAAATACGATCCCCTGATCTGCTTCCAAACCTCATCGCACTTCAGCATCAGCTCATCGGATACGGGTCTGGCATTTGAAACGATCTCTATATTCTGAACGACATGATCGTATTTGCTGGCGCCTGCTATGATACTGTCCACCTCTCTGTGGGCCGCAAGCCAGTTGAGAGAGAACTCGAGAAGGCTCATCCCTGCCTCAGCCGCTATTTCGGTCAGACGCTCCACTGCGTCAAGATTTCCGTCATTCCAGTACCTGCCGTTATACCCCGCATTTGTTGCCAGTCTTGAATCTGCGGCAGGACCGCTCCTGCTGTGTTTTCCGGACAGTAATCCTGCTGCAATGGGATTGTAGACCGCAAGCCCCATATTGTACTGCCTCAGGAACGGGAACATCTCATCCTCAAGGCCTCTGGTTATCAGATTGTACACGCTTTCGGTGATCACCGGCGCTATGCAGTTCATCTCCTTCGCCTTATGGATGAATGAACAGCATTCCCATGCCCCGTAATTGCTGACGCCGTAGTAGCGTATCTTCCCGCTTCTCACCAGCTGAGTCATCGTTTCTATGGTCTCCTCTATGGGAGTATCGGCGTCAGGATGGTGCAGATACAGGATATCTATGTAGTCGGTCCTCAGTTTTGTGAGGCTTTCCTCCACATTCTGTATTATGTGCTTTCTGCCGAGGCCGGACTGGTTAGGGAGCGGTCCTTTCGGGTTGTGCACTTTCGTTGCTATAACCGCAAGGTCCCTTTTCTTCTCGAGCGCCTCCCCTACTATAGCCTCGCTCCTTCCGCCGGTGTATGTGTCAGCTGTGTCGAAGAAGTTGACGCCGTTATCGAGTGCGTAATCGATTATCCTGACAGACTCGTCCTTTTCCGTCTGTCCTCCGAACATCATCGTTCCGAGGCAGAACCTCGAGACTTTAAGTCCGGTTCCCTTGATATTCAGGTATTCCATCAGATATCCCTCCGTAAAAAT
>JAEEGL015349812.1_pt1 | contig 18779 bp, 24 predicted proteins | sample 9134231 | NCBI WGS metagenome assembly JAEEGL01 (sample SAMN16246548, study PRJNA631951) | gut metagenome | biome: gut microbiome; feature: rumen; material: fiber-attached | host: Bos | place: Iran: Karaj | collected 2018-10 | reverse complement strand
TTGGAAAGAAATCAGCAAATAGGAGGGCATCGCGCCTAACCTGTCCTCCTTTTCGGGAGGTGATCTCTGTGAGTGCAATAGGTGTAATGACAATGCCGGTTGATTTTCCTTATCGGGATGTGTTTCTGAAAGGAAAACCGCAGCATGATCGATTCGATCTGTTCTCTGCCCGGCATCCGAAAATGAATACTGGCCGAAGAGCAAAAATCTTTTCTCCGTTTGATGCTCTGAAGGGATTCAGCGATGCGATTTCATCAAAGGACGTTCTCTATTATGATCGGAAAGCACTGAACTCCGAAGATCGGCAGGAACTGGATCGAAGACTCCATATTCTGAAAGGCTTGACCTTTAACAGCCGTATGGCAAGGGAAAATCATGTCATCATTACCGTTGAGTATTATGAGCCCTGTTCAGATGAAAACAACGAGTCTTTCAATTTACAGGGAAGCTACCGTAAGATAACCGGTATATGCCGTTCCGTAGATGAGATCTACAGCACAATACTGATAGACAACCAGCGAATTGCATTTGAAGACATCCTTCATATTGAAAATGAGGATGGTGTTTTTCAGAAGGAATGGAATACCGATTATCCGATTTGATCATCAAGGAAAGGGGCAAATACGATGTGTTGCCGATTCTATGTGGAACCTGATACAGTCGAAACCCGTGCGCTGATAGCCGCGGTTCAGCAGTCAAAGCTTTCAGACAAGTTTATCAAAGCAGGGAGTGCAATAATGACTTCGGGAGAGATTCGCCCGACAAATGTTGTGCCGGTGATAGCTTCCAGTAAAAATGGAAAGAAAACAGTCTTCCCGATGAAATGGGGATTCCAGATCCCCGGCAGGTCGCTGCTTGTCAATGCAAGATCTGAAACTGCAGCAGAAAAGCAGACGTTCAAAGAATCCTGGGAGACACATCGGTGCATCATTCCGGCGTCGTGGTATTATGAATGGCATCATTTCATCGGGAACGATGGTCAGAAGAAAACCGGCGATAAATACATGATTCAACCGAGAGGCTCGTCCATGACATGGCTTGCAGGCTTATATCGGATAGAAAACGATCTTCCCGTATTTGCTGTACTAACCAGAGAACCAACGGATGAGTTACGACGCATCCACGACCGAATGCCGCTAATCTTTCCAAAAAAGCTTATTGGCGAATGGATCAATCCCCAAACGAATCCTAAGGATTTGCTTCGCTATGCTGTTACGGACATGATCGTGGAAAAAGCAGAATAGCGTCATTACATTTTGATTAAAGAGGTGAAACAAAATGGTTTGCACGAGCTTAAATCTTGTGCGGATGGGAAATAAGGATGTGAGGATAATGATCTCCATGACAGGGACAAAAAAAGAACCTCAAGCCCTGATTGTTTTCCAGAACATCGATTCAGAGAAAAATGCAAACTGTAACTCCGAACCTGTCACCAAAAAAACAGGACAATACAGTCAGAACAGGGATATTGCCTTGACCTTTTCCAATCCTGACAGTATCAATACCGTGATTTCTGCTCTGAAAAGAGCCCGGAAAGCAACTTTCGGTGAAAACAATCTTGCCGACGTCTATTTGTCATAATGGAGGTGCTGATAATTGACAATGGTTGAAAATCTCGTGAATGAGCGGAATGAAGCGCTATTCAGTTTGGATAGAAAGAAAATTGAGGCATACCTAATCAAACATGGAGAACCGGAAACGGCAAAAGCGCCAGACATTCTTTTTTGGGGAAGCGTCTACAAGGCGATCTGTGGAATAAATGGAGCTCCCCAAAAAGTACGCGATCAAGCAGTCCATTGGCTTTCCGCAAACGGGTATCCAACTCCAAATTAAGTAAAATGAATCAACGGCATCACGACGGAAAGGCTGAGATGAAACAGGCTGCATAAGTCCTTCTCCAGGTCACTTGACCGTGCGGCAATATGCCCGAACCTAACCGGTAGTTGTTCCAGACATACGTGAGAGGCCACCGGCAGGGTAAGATCCTATAGCTCGACTATAGGTCTGCCTTGTCGGTGGCTTTTTCTTTTTTTAGATCCTAACAAATTAATATTCAAAGCCTGAAGTACAAGGGCCGAGGATACAAATACGCTGATTTTCAAATGTTTTGAAAAAGTAGTATTGGTACCCTTTCTTTTTTGCGCCTTTTTTCAGGTTGGTCGCATAGAGAGCCCTTTCGTCAGCGTTATTTGTGTCCTTCGGAGCGCGCAGGCGGAAGGGACTTTTTATGCTGAGCAAATGGCTTTGCTATATAGCCAGGTATCCGTGATTTCCGGAATTTTGAACTTCATCCAAAAAATCAAAATTCAAAGGAGATCACAAAAATGGCAATCATCAAGCAATTAGATAAATATGAACTGTTTGTACAAGAAGCGCGGTTTTTCTTTTGCCAAGATATCTATGAGGACGATTGGGAAGGTGAAGAGAAATACATTATTGCATCCGATACTCCGGAGGAAGTATTGCGTAAAAACTATCCGGAAATCATGCAAGCACTTTCTCCATATTTTTTCTGTAATTCTGCCTGTGGAGATGTATATGCCGAAAGTAAAAGAAACATTGATAAGTTTAAGAAACGCAGAGGCAGTACATTGAGTTTTGGACAAATAGAAGTCATAGAAGACTTGGTTGCAAGCGGTTCAAATCCTGAAGAAAGAGCTTTCCTGATAAAAGAAGCCTTGTCTGTTTGCACTCCTCTTCAAAGGGACCGCATTCAAAAGTATTATCTGGAGGGAATGACGCTTAGAGAAATCGCAAATGGGAAAGATCCAAAAACTATAAAGGAATCAATCGCAGCAGGAATAAAAAGAATACAAAAATTTTTTGAACTACACCCCCAAAAACAGGGCCTCTAATTCCTTACTTAGTGAAAGGGTTAATTACTATCCGGATGAAATACCCCCTTATCAATACAAGAAAGGCTCTGAAAAAAATGAAAAAAGTACAATACGGAGAAATCTACTACTATGATTTCGGTAAACACAATGGCTCCATCCAAAATGGTCTGCGCCCTGCCATAGTGATTCAGGATGACAAACTGAATCAGCACAGTCCCACAACGTTGATCGCCGCTATTACATCGGTTACGAAGAAAGCATATCTCCCATCTCATGTTATCCTCGGCGAGAAATACGGACTCACCAGACCGTCGATGGTGTTGTTGGAGCAGGTTGCTTGTGTCAATCAGAATGACCTTCTGGAGTATGTCGGGAAAATCGACGATATCAGTGTGAGGCGCAGCTTACGTAATGGAATCAAGAAAACCTTTGGCCTTTGGGACTATACTCCGCAGGGGAAAGCGGATATCCGTTGTCTCTGTCAGAAATGCCTACAGGATTATATCAACACAAAAAGTTTTATTGTGAAGAGGCTTGATCCTTTTTCTGCTTCCAAGGACAAGTGCGATAAGTGCAACGCTGATGGGTATGACTATATCCTTATCCCGCGTAAGCAGAAGAATGAGACGCCCAATGTGCAAATCCAAAAATCGCACATTTGATGAGGAACAGCATTATGAGTAGAATTAAGAATGTCGAGAAGACAAGTTCTCATTCCTGGATTGCACACCAACTATTTGCTGCCTATCGAGGCTGCTTTCCGAATGCGTGATGAAACGGAAAGGAGCAGAGTATGGAGAAGTTGTATACACGAAAAGAAGCAGCCTCTATGCTTGGAATAAGTCTTAATTCGTTGGATCTTGCGCGTTTATCTGGTGCTATAGAGTATATTCAATACGTACCAAATGGAAATGTCTTTTTCACGGAAGAAGCTTTACAGGAGTACGTGGCGAAATGTACCCATCAAGCTGTTCCCGAAGCGCGCAAGCAGACTTATCGAAAGCCTTGGGCAAACAAGAGGAAATCCAATCCACCGAATTCCAATGACTGACTTGAAAGGAGCGTAATAGTATGCCAAGATCAAAAACAGTTATTCCAGAGTACAGCACATGTGTCAGAAAGGGTATTGAATACTATCGGACCCGGATTGAAGATGCAGATGGAAAAAGAGTCGCCATATATGCAAGAACTCCCGAAGAACTACATGAGAAAGTTCGGGAAGCACAGGAAAGAATAGAAGACGCAGCTTTCAGAAAGATTACGCCCACAGTTGATGAATACTGCGAGAAGTGGCTCAAGATCCAAAAGGCACGTTTGCGGGCTACTACATATACAGACTATGAGTGGAAGGTAAGAAAGTTTATTCGCGAACCTCTCGGAGATATGTTTATGGAAGAGGTTACTGCTGACGATGTTAAGCTTGCCCTCGTTCCGGTTATGAATATGTCCCAATCGGTATATCGGTCAACCCAAATGCTTTTTAAATTGATTTTCACTGCTGCAGTCGATAGCAAAGTTATTGACGAATCTCCCTGTAAAAAGATTTCTGCTATTGGGGGAAAACCTCAAAAGGAAAAAGAAGCTCTTACCGATGAACAGGTTGCCAAACTTCTTGCAGCAATCAAAGGTCTTCCTCCATATGTATTCGTTATGCTCGGACTATATGCAGGTCTTCGCCGCGAAGAGATCCTCGGATTGAAATGGGACTGTGTTTTTCTTGACGTTGAAGCACCATATCTGAGTGTACGACGTGCTTGGCATTCCGAACACAATCGCCCTGTTGTTCTCGATGAGTTGAAGACGGATTCTGCAAAAAGAGATGTTCCGATTCCTTCTCCTTTAGTTGATTGCTTAAGGGAAGCGAAAACAAAAGCCAAGTCTGATTTTGTGATTGCCAATAGTGATGGCAAACCACTCTCATACGCTCAATTTCAGCGCATCTGGAAATATATCGAAACACGGAGCACAAAGGAAAGAACCTACGTCAGATATGTGAATGGCAAGAAGGTAGAACACACGGTTACGCCTGTTCTTGGGGAAAAAGCAAAGCATAATGCAAACGTAGTTTATACCTTGGATTTTCAAGTTAAGCCCCATCAACTGCGTCACACATATATTACGAACCTGATCTATGCCGGCGTCGATCCGAAAACCGTGCAGTATCTTGCGGGACACAAGAGAAGCAAGACAACAATGGACATTTACGCGAAGGTGAAGTACAACAAGCCTGACGCTCTATCATCGGTTGTCAACACGGCATTAAACAATCGGTATTCAAACGAATAAACAGAGAAACGGAGTCGGGTGCGGCTCCGTTTTTGTTTTAAAAAATTAGTACAGTCGGAGATCGATACTTTTTAATCATTTTTGCGCATGTTCTTATGGATAGGTGCAAGCAATACGGCGCACCTGACGTGCCTGCCCAATGAAATGTATTGAGCATACAATACTCATATGCTATACTAAAAAAGAACTAAATTGTATGAAAGGATAAGAGAGGACGAGCAAATGAATGACTTGATTATGCAAAAACTGTTTGAGATTGAACAAACAGATCGATTAAAAATCTTGTTGGCGGTGGAATCCGGCAGCAGAGCATGGGGCTTTGCCTCACCTGATAGCGACTACGATGTACGCTTTATTTATGTCCGTCCTCGGAACGAATACTTAAAGTTAAATAAGAACAGAGATGTAATTGAGCTTCCTATTAACGATTTGTTGGATATCAACGGCTGGGATCTTGATAAAACTCTTATTTTGTTATACAAATCCAATCCAACGTTATTTGAGTGGTTTTCCTCTCCAATTGTTTATTTGGATTCTGATTTTACTGTTCATTTTAAGAGTTTGATGCTCAACTACTTTTCTTCTAAACATAGCCTTTATCACTACATAAGTATGGCTGAATCCAATTATCGAGCATATCTTCGGGAAGATATGGTTAAGGCGAAGAAATACTTTTATGTTCTCCGTCCAGTTCTTGCTTGCCAATGGATTCTGGATAAGGGGACGCCACCGCCAATGCTATTCACGAAATTAAAAGAAGCCGAACTGCCTGAATCGCTGCAGGCTGATGTGAATAGATTGCTGGATATCAAAATGAACGCACCGGAGTTGGAAGTTATTCCGCGTGTTAATGCAATTAATGATTATCTTGATAACACAATAATAGAAATTCGTGACCGGATCGCATCTATGCCCGATGAGCGAGAACGATCCTGGGCAGAGCTGAATCAGTTGTTTTTGCAAACCTTAGAGACCTATGAAGTTTAGTAGGAAAAACGATATAAAAGTATTGGAGGATTGTTATGGACAACAAAGAATTTGATCGTATTATGCACGATATTACATCTGGTTTAACAGGAGACCCCAAAAATGACGTTCCCTATCTGATGGAGCAATGTGAAGTATATAAGGATCACGAAATGGGAAAAGAAATTGTACGTGCCTGTGGTCGTCTGGTTTATGAAATCATCCCAGATGACAAAAAAAATGAACTCAACAAGGTAATCAAGAACGACAATACCGGGACGGAGTCCATACTTGAAGAGGTTCGCTTTAACATATATAAGCAGAACTATGAAAAGGCGCTCAGTTTAATTGAGCCACTTGTTTGTCAGCTTGATGAAGAATCACCTTATCAAGATGATCAGGTTAGCGAATATCATACGTTTTTTGAGACCTTTGAAGAGGTCTTGTATGGGTTCAGATACAAGCCGGAAAAGGATTTGAGAAACGCTCCAGTTCCTCTCGCGGAAATCTATCTGCTATATGGTAGTCTTTTGGTTGACCTGAAAAGAATTGAAGAAGCACAAGAGGCATTTAAGAAAGCCTTACATTGGAACCCGGTTAGTTTTATGATTACATCTGAATATGTCGAAACATATAAAGTGCTTGGCGATTACGACACTTTCTTCAAGCTCACAATTGATGCGTTCAAGATTGCTTTTCATCCGCAGGATGTTGCACGTTGCTTTCGGAATCTCGGTTTCTACTTTGTTGAAAAAGAATTGTATGCAGAGGCGATTGCAACCTATCTTATGAGTCTTCAATATGAGAAAGACTCTAAACAAGCCCAATCTGAACTATACTACATAAACAGCAAGACCGAAGGAAATATAAAGCAGCCCTCAATGGATGACTTAACTCATTATTCAGAAAAATACGGGTTCCCGATGGGTGCAGATCAGGATATTCTTGGCTTGTCGTTTTCTTATGGACAGCATTTCTATAAGGAAAAAGCTATGGAGGCTGCCAAATACTTCCTTGGTATAACGTATGGACTTACAGAAGACCCTGAAATCAAGAAATTGCTTGATAATATTTCAGAAGCGTAATCATATTCGACGAGCATTAGATGATTAGCAGCGAGATCGAAAGGATGTTAAGGAGAATTGCAGTATGGAAATTACTTCTTCAGGTATATCGTCTTTGGAACCGGAAAAAGAAATACTATCCATAAAAACTGATAAAAACGAGACGATCTGTGTAGGGCAAACGATTCAAATAGAGCTCCTTGATGAGTCTGTTATAGAAAGAGAAGTCCGCTCTATAGAAAAATGGTTTTTCCCTCCCAATGCAAAAAGAGGCAAATGGAAAAAAACAGATTCAGTCGGAAATGGAGAGAGTGCTCAAATCATCGTGGATCATATTCCCGGTGTTGTTTATGCTTCCCATATGCCAAGTCGTGAGTGGATGAAATGGTGGGATGGTCTAATCAGATTAACGCCATATAAGGAATTACGCAACGGTGAAGAAAGCATCTATAATCATGTGCAAGAAGGCTACCAGGTTCCAGAAAAAGTCATAACCTATTTACGTGCAGGAAAAACAGAAGTAGCCTGTCCAGGAATATATGAGCATCCTTTTATAAAAGGAAAATCATTGGGCGGACCTTGTTTAGATACGGACGGTAAATTCGTTTGGGATAGTGAAACATGGAAATACGTTGTAAAATACGGGTTGATGTTGCCTCAGATTTTTATTGATCATGTAATGTCTGAAGCCGGAACCCGATTCCTTGAGGAACAATACGGCAAAAACGGGTGGAACGGAGTAATAAAAGAATGGAGATATGAGAATGGAAAGGATTGTTTCCTTCCTGTACGCGATCCGGAAAAAGACCTTGCAGATTTTTGAGTCAACATCCAATGCGATAGCATAGTCTTTCAGTTTGGATTTAGATTAATCCACGATGTAATAATTTCTGTAAATAATGAACTGTATATGATGAGGAATCCTTATGAGACCAATTGCTTTATTTCCATCCGATTATTTTGACGGTAAGATTGCCGACTCTATGCTTCAAGATGAATTCAACGCCTGCCGGGAAACAGGACTGTATGAACCTGTGCTGTTTAATTATGAAAAGTGGTTTTGCGACAGTCGACTTTCACTATCTTTTTCGCCTGACCGAGAAACAGCAGCAATCTATCGCGGATGGATGATGAAGCCGGAACAGTACAAAGATTTTTATGACAGGTTGTTATCCAAAAGAATTCGTCTGATAACATCACCAGAGCAGTATAGCTTGATGCATCTATTCCCAAATGTTTATCCGGCCTTCAAAGGTGATACACCGAGAATCTTAGTCTTTCCAGAAGGAACATCCATCGATCTTACAATGATCCGACAATGTTTTGCCCGTTTTATGGTAAAGGACTATGTGAAATCTGTCAAAGGAACGGATTTCCCCGTATTCTTTAATTCCGATGTGGATGAAGAAACGTTTTCCAATTGGATGCAGCTATTCTATGATTACCGCGGCGATCTTTTTACTGGCGGGATCTGTATAAAAGAATATGTTAATCTGAAAAAGTATGATGGTCATGTTAATGAGTACCGTGTTTTCTACGCTGGTGGTGAGATAGTCTCCATCAGTAAAAATAGCGGACAGAGTATTCTTACGCCGAACCCACCTCACCGACTGCTCGAAAAATTCCAAAATCTGAACAGTCCATTTTATACCGTCGATTATGCAGAACTTGCAAACGGCGATTGGAAAGTGTTGGAAGCTGGTGACGGTTCTGTTTCCGGTCTTTCTGACGGACAGGACGCATTTGCATTTTTCCGAGCATTGTTTTTCTCACTTTGGGACAAAAACGGAAATGAAGGGATAGACGTTATACCGCGCGAAGAACAAAAGATCAACGTGGACGGAATGGTAAAACTTGTTGTTGATCAATTTCCTGAACAAGCAAGCACCGTTGAAGAAACGACAACTTTAGACGGAAACGTTATTGGCCATACTTTTGCTTCCTTTTCGATTTCCCAACCGATGATGTCATTATTCTATTGTGACAAAGATAAATTTGAAAAGTATTGTACTTTGATAGAACAGCTTTGGCGAAACGGGGACGATGACATTCAGAATATCCTTGATATTACTATTCTTGAAGAACTAAAAGAGGATTCTTCAGTCTGGAAAGGGTTTTTGTCGTATGTCGGCGATGAGTTTAAGAGATATATCGGATGACTTTTTCTCAATAGGTGAAATAGCTGTCTTGGATAGGACTATCGGCAATGACAGATACGATTTCCCTTTCAGAAACCTATTTAACTGTCATTCTATTGTTGCGACAGAGAAAAAGCCTGTCCTATTACATATTGGAGCTCTCGAAGATTACGAAGGTATCGCGAAAACTCTAAATGAGATAGACATGAAGTTGCTTGTTTCAGTGGAAGAGCATAATCGTTGCAGTACAATAGAGGGATGGTATCCGGTGATAAAAAAGAAAACGCCATTTACCCGTGTCTATGATTCATTCCCACAGACTAAGGAATTATTGCGCGACTTTTCTTTTCCGGTTTTTATTAAAGGCAATCGGCAAACAAACCGGCATATTAGATCGCAATGTATCATAACAAACTCCCAAGAATATGAGGCATTGCAAGCCCAATGGTGCTATGACCCAATCCTTTCATGGCAGAAGGTAGCAATACGGGAATATGTCCATTTACAAGTCATCGACGCAAATTCATTTCCGGATATGATCCCCATCAGCTATGAATTTCGATTCTTTTATTTCGGTGGAAAGTGTATGGCGTATGGCCCCTACTGGGGTGCTTACAGGTCCTATTCATTATCCCAGGATGATTTAAAGGAAGCATTACACTTGACGGATTGGGTTGCTGAATGTTTAGACGCCAAGTATCTAGCAATAGATATTGCAAAAACAGCATCAGGTGAGTGGATTGTGATTGAGGTAAACGATGCACAAGAAAGCGGTTTCGTAGGCGTCGATCCATATATCTTATGGAATAACACCATCTCAGCCATGCAAAACAACAAAACGTATAACATTACAAATAATTATCAAAAATAGTATTAGCGGAGAGATAGAATGAAAGCATTGATCCAGTCCACTGTGGATGGACTCCCGAAAACTGTCAACTTTTTTGCTGCATATCAAGGTTGTCGAGAGCTTGGAATAGAAACAAAACCTTTTTGTACCCTCGAAGATTTATTTGATTGGCGTCAGGATGAACTGATTGTTGGTGGACTTGGCTCGGTTTTGCCGAAACTGAGTGAGTTTGGTGTTGAACCGCCTGAACTGGATTATCCGGATTCACTCCGAGCGTATCTTGGGAGAAAAGTCTGGGCTACGACACTGGATCAGGTTCTCTGTAATAAAGAATTGCGTCCGGTATTTGTTAAACCTGTCAGTGATAAACTGTTTACTGGGTTTATTCTGAATACAGAACGAGATCTTCCCAAACTGTCAAACTGTACTCCGCATGAACCAGTGCTTTGCAGTGAAGTTGTTTCGTTCCTGACAGAGTGGCGTGTCTTCGTACGATATGGAAAGATACTTGATGTCCGTCCGTATTACGGTGATTGGCATGTGCAGTTTCAACCGAATGTCATTGAAAACGCTGTCAATGATTATATAGATGCTCCGGCTGGATATGCAATGGATTTCGGCGTTACAAAAAATGGGAATACCTTGTTGGTTGAGGTAAACGATGGTTTTTCTTTGGGTAGCTATGGGTTGGACCCAATCGCATATGTAAGATTGCTTTCTGCCAGATGGTCGGAACTAATCGGAATTGCAGATGAGTGTGATAATGACCATGTTGGTACTGAATGGAAAAACCATAAACGAAACAATTTGGAATAAGACCTATGTGACTGGAGGATGAAGAAACACATGGCATTATACCCAATCAGAATAGTTGAAGGTTTCGTTGGACACGAGTACACAAATATTGTACCAGCAAGGATTGACAGCTCAGCGCAATTCGGGTATTTGAAGAACACTGATGAAGAAATCTCTATTGTTGATCTTTTCATTAATTCGAGTTATCTTGGTTTCTTAATGAAGAAGTACTATTGTAGAGAGATCCAACTGGAAGTATCACCTTGGGGATATGATGAGTATGGAGAGACTGTTTATACGAAAGAGGATTTTTTGTCGCTCCTAGGTGATCTTAAATCTTTTGTCGAGATTGCACAATCTAATCCTTCTGATCCACGATGTGACAAATTCTTTTCGTATAACGAATCTGGAACAAAGTATTCCAATGAGCAAAGGGACAAAGAGATTGAACATTTGTTGGATTTCTATCCGAGATTTATAAAACGAATGAATCAGATGTTAGCCCACACAAAAGAGGATGAGTATATCCTCTTTGTCGGGCCATAACTGAAAAAAGCTGTTGAGGAAAAACAGATGAGAGCATTTATTCATGGTTTCCAAGGAAAACCGTATAATATCGATTGTAAAAAAGCTGCTGATGGTTTTCAGAAACTTGGGGTTGAAGTGGTTTTGTTCACGACAAACGAAGAGTTTGATGAAAGAAATCCAGAGGATGTTGTCGTCGGGGGAACAATTATTACATGGCATGCTTTGAATCAGAGAGGGATTACAGCAGAGACATTCGATTATCCTGAAGAGTTGATTCGTTTCAGAGGCCGTAAAATATGGGATACGGTCTTAAAAGACATCCGCAAAGAGACTCCCCCCTTTTTTATGAAACCAGTCGAGGATAAACTTGCACCTGCAATAGTCGTGAATACCTGGGAAGATCTTCAACCATATGATCTTTTACCGCCTGAAACCGAAATTCATTGTAGCGAGCCTGTGGAATTCATTTCAGAATGGAGATGCTTTCTGTTATACGGACATATCATCGGTTTGGAGTTCTATTACGGAGATAGAAATGTACCATGTGATCAAGCAGTTGTAAGAGATGCGGTTGCATCGTTCCCTAATATGCCTGCAGGGTTCACGCTTGATTTCGGAGTAACAAAAGATGGAAGAACGCTTCTCATAGAAGCAAATGACGGGTATTCTTTAGGATCATATGGTTTAGAAGAAACCCTTTATGTTAGACTGCTTACTGCGAGGTGGGCTGAACTTAATAATACAGAAGATATATTTAAGAATATGTGCGAGTAACCATTCGGTTTTTTTGATGGGTATAGTTAAGAAACAGGGTGAAAAAAATGTCAGAAGAGATTATTCCAGATCCCGATTTTGAAGGTTTTAATGGAGTATTTTGCGGTGATAATTCATTTCCAAGAATATCAATGCCTCCCATATATAATATGGGAGAGATAGCGGCATATCTGAGAGAACATAACAAAAAAGGAACGGAATTGACAAAAGCAGAGATCAAACAATTTAATATTGGGTACCCAGATCTTAAATCAAAAGTGAAGATGCGTCTATGGAAACTATTATGGGATTTTAAGTATAAAGTGCTTGAAGGACAGCAATACATAGAGTAAAGAGAAATATTGATTTTTTCTTGAAAGAAGAGGAAAACAATATGCACATAATAAAGAAACGTTGTAAATCGTCCTCAATGGATATCTCAAAACGTTTATTAAAAGAAAAAGACTTGCTGGCGCTTTCTGCATATCAGAAAGAACTCCAAAATAAGCCACAACTACGAGCCCTATTCTTTGAACTTACAGATGCCTGTAACCTGAATTGTCTACATTGTGGTAGTGGCTGTTCCTCCAAAAATAGAAATATGCTTGATTTCGATGTGGTGGAGCACACCTTGCTTTCTGTTGCCCAAGCATATGGCCCCAATGAGTGTATGGTCAATATTACGGGAGGCGAACCCCTTCTGTATCCGAGATTGAACGATGTGATTGCGCTTGCGCATTCGCTTGGTTTTGCTGTAGGAATCACGACAAACGGTACGCTTATTTCACCATTCGCTGCAAGACAGCTTGCACGGAGTGGTCTCGACACGATTGCAGTAAGTTTGGACGGAATAGGAGAAACTCATGACGAGTTCAGAAAAACTAAAGGATGCTTTCAACGTGCACTAGACGGGATCAATGCACTAAAATGCGCAGGAATCGAGCCAGAAGTCCTGACAGTCGTTCATAAGTACAACCTTAATCAGTTGGATGCTCTTTTTTCGCTGCTTACTGAGTTGGATCTTTATTCGTGGCGATTGGTGAGTATGGACCCCATTGGCAGAGCGAATATCCATAGAGATCTGTTACTAAGTGGAAATGAATTGGAAGAGCTTTATCAATTCATCCGAAAGAAACGGTATGATCATATGGTTGCAATGGAAGTCTCTTATGGATGTGCTCATTATGTTACGTACAGATACGAAAGAGAGATTCGAGATTATTATTTCCAGTGTGGGGCTGGAACACAGGTGGGAAGTATCGCGGCAAACGGTGATATTTTAGCGTGTTTGGATATAGAACGCCGACCGGAGCTTGTGCAAGGTAATGCTTATCGCGATGACTTTGTTCAAATTTGGGAACGAGAATTTAAGCCGTTTCGGATTGACAGGACAAAAAACAGCATGGTCTGCTGTAAATGTGAGCATCGATCAGTCTGCCTCGGTGATGCGGCGCATACATGGGATTATGAAAAGAATGAGCCACTTTACTGTGTTTCAAAGATGATAGATGGAGGGAAAAAATAGTATGAGTATGGTCGAAAGGATTAAAAGAGAAATAAACGAACGTAAACACTTGAGGATCTATAAGAAAAAACTATTTCAGCGTAAAGGTGATGAGCCGAATCACTGCGCTAAATGTAATATGCCCATGCGAGAGAATGATAAATATTGTGAGTACTGTGGGACAAAGAAAGGTTTAGGGGTATTCTTCCCATATAAGAATCGTTTACCGTACCTTTATGGAAGCCCTATGAAACGTAAATATAAATGTACGAAATGTGGTCATCTCTGGATTGACCATAGTGTTGGAATCGGTGATGCGAGATACTGTCCTAATTGCAAAGGGAAAGTATTAACAAGACTATCAAGGCAGAGTTATTGGGAACCGAACTGGCATTGGTTCGCCTATGAAGAACCCTTTGAGGAAGTTAATCGTCCAATTCTTTTTACAGAGGACGAAGTCAATCGTCTGTGTCAAATTCGTCCATTAGTAAGCAACATTAACAAAACAAATCGTCATGCATCGCTATCAGACAGAGACGTCTTTGACGCAATGAAACAAGCAGGATTTGATCTGCCAGAAACAATGTACGATAAAAACAACAAGAAACACATCTTCCCGCTTACAGAAAAAGAAGACGAGCAAATTCTTTTAGCTACCCAAATCTTAAAATCAAAGGGTAATAATCTGCGAGGATTCCCCAGTATACGCTGTCCTCATTGTAACAATGATTTGATTGCTGCAATTAGTTATACTGTAGTAACAAAAGGATTCAAAAAAATAGAAGAAGATCTTCATGTGCCCACATCGCCCGACGCAATAATATGGCATGACCATGATCGATGGAAACTTGGCGGTAATTTTTGGTATGAAGATTTTTATCCATTTACGTATCTTTGTCTTCGATGCGGAAAACGATTTGGGGAGTTCAATCAGGAAATCGTATCAAAACTTCAGGAAAAAGCTGATTCTATTGAACATGAGAAGTAAAACTGTGTAGTAAGGATAAAATAACAAAAAGCGGAGTCGGAAACGGCTCCGTTTTTTCTATAAAAATGAAAAAAGGAACTGCGTCCTGCAATTCCATTTATTCTGTATCAGATTCTTTAATTGTATCGTGTGCAAGCAGAAGATTCAGTGCATCTTGATTTGCTCGTTCATCCGCATTGCGGGACGCAGACAGCATCTTTTGCTCAAATTCAGACAGCGTTGATTCCTCAAGGCTTAGCCTGCCAAGAATATGATCTACAGAGCATCCAAATACATCGGCCAACTGGATAAGAACTTCTATGGGAAGTTGTCTCGTTCCGGTTTCATAACGCGAATAAACAACGGAAGAAACGTCCAAGGCAGCGGCAACATCAGATTGGGACAATCCCTTCCGCAGGCGAATTTCTTTGATATTCACAGGCGTCTCCTCCTATCATTTTCTATATTTCTATTGTACTACTGAAATTGCCCCTTCAATATTACCAAATTGGTAATTACCACATTGACTGATTACCAAATTGGTAGTAGTGTTTCTTCTGAGGGAATGCTTTGTGTCACTCCGCACGATCTCGGAATGCGGAGGAATAAATGAATTTGAAAGAAATACGAATTACTCGTAACTTAAGAGTCCAAGAAGTTGCAGATTATCTGTGCTGCTTACCATCTGTTTACAGCAGGTATGAAAACGGTACAAGAGAACCGTCAATTGATATTTTGCTGAAGCTGTCAAAGCTGTTTCGTGTATCCGTGGATTACCTTGTCGGGAACGAAGAGGCTGTTGACACAAGCATAACCATAAATGAAGCCAAAGTTATTAAGGCAATGCGTCAAGCGGATGAAAGAGCCTGTTCAGATGCCTTGACCATATTATTGCTTCATAAAGTAAACAAGTAAAAACAGAGAGGTGCAGAGTGACATAAAAGCTTTGCCCTCCATTCAAGCAGAAAGCACCCAGGAGAACTGAGGTGCTTTTTTGACTGAATGAATTATATTTTTGTTTATCATGTCAATTTGACATGATAAATGACATGATAAATGATATAAGAAATGAATAATCCTCTCGTTTTAAGACCGCAAGGAAGCACGCATTTTCGGAGGCACCATAAGGGCAATAAAAATGCGGCCTTGGTTAGTTCTGTGCCAAAATGGCGCGAATTTTGGTTGTTCGTGCCAAAACGGCGATAGAATTGAGGCGATATTCACACTATAATTGAAGCAGAAAACAAAAGTACACTGATGAAGACAGGAGGAAATGCGGTGTTGAAAAACAGAAAGAATACTCCAATATCCAAGTTGGAGACAATCATGGATCAACCGATTACTGATCTTCAATATTTTCATATTAAAGGAGAGTATATGAAAGCGTGTGTCTATATCCGAGTAACTTCTAAATCACCACTTGCTTTCAAAAAAACGGAGGATATTCGCAACTATTATCTTCGTCTTTTCAAGGAACACAATAATTGGACAATAGTTGACTTGTTTGAAGATGAAGGAAATAGTGGTTATTGTTTTGACACGATGATCACAAAAGCAAGACAAGGTGAATATGACATTATTATCACGCCTACGTTCTCCAATTTTGGAAAGAATTCCGCTGATACGGCGTTCATAATCAAAGAATTAAAGGATTTGTCTTTTCCGGTGGGAATATATTTTGAAATAGAAGACGTTTATACGCTTGATGATAACGCGGAAACAGCTATAAATATGCTCATGGTTCTGAAAGAATATGAACGAGAACAGAAAAGCCGAATTATTCGTTGGTCAACAATGATTAAACGGTAACAAGCGGATCAGAAAGAATCACCAACGAATATCGAGAGGTTAAAATGGAAGGGCCGCTTTTTGATTATTATTCCAATGTCATGCCCAAAGAAGTGGAGTGGCTTTGGTATCCATATATCCCGCAGGGGAAACTGACGGTCATACAAGGCGATCCAGGAGATGGCAAGTCAACTTTTGTCTTAAACATAGTAGCGCTCCTTACCAGTGGGTTACCTATGCCGGATGGCTTTATGCCGAACTGTTCCCGTGTCGCAGTATATCAATGTGCCGAAGATGGAATAGCAGATACTATAAAACCCCGGCTCGAACAGGCCGGGGCAAAATGCGATCAGGTTGCTTATATCATAGATGATGATATCGCGCTCACTTTGGAGGATGGCAGAATTGAAACTGTAATAAAGGAAACCGGAGCAAGTGTTTTTATCATTGACCCGATTCAAGCTTTTATACCACCCGATTCAGATATGCTTTGTGCCACAAAAATGCGTTCTATTCTGAGAAAGCTTGCAGCAACAGCAGAAAAATACAGATGCGCTGTCATCCTGATCGGTCACATGAATAAGGGGAACGGCACAAATCCTCTTTATCGAGGTCTCGGATCTATTGACATTGCTGCCATTGCTCGGAGTGTACTGATGATCTCCAGAGATGAAACTGACCCTGCTTTGCGATATGTGTATCCTATTAAATCCAGTCTTGCACCGGAAGGACCTGCCATCGCGTTCTCATTTAAGATAGGCGGCGGACTTGAATGGCAGGGCCAATATGAAATAAATACCAAAGTATTATTTGGCAGTTCTACTGTTAAAAAAAGCAAATATGAAAAGGCACAGGCCAAGATGATTCAGATGCTGAAGAAAAAGGATCTGCCATCAAAAGAAGTCTTTGCTGCAATGGCTGAAATAGGCATAGGTAGTCGTACCGTAGAAAAAGTAAAAAAGGAAATACATATTAAAGCTTATCGTTCTGGGAACTGCTGGTACTGGACTTTGCCTGATAAGAAGCAAATAAAGAAGGATCGGTGATGGATTTGAAAAAACTTGTATGGAATGTCATATGCGAGAATATCAACGCGCAAAAGATTGAGATATATAATGTGTTTGAACACGGTGGATTCATGCGGGATGTTCAGAGACTTCTTGCTGAGTGTGAAACGAGAGCAGAGTTCTCGGAGAGACTGCTGAGATCTGTGAAATATTACTTCTGGGCAAAGAGTCAATTCGAAGTTCTAATTCACCCTTTGATAGAAGGAAGGACGGATATTGAGAAAAAGATCGATCCTGCATGGCAGCTAATGAACAATTGGGATATCTTTGTGGATTATGTATGGAGTGCAAAACCGCAAATAAACAAACCAAGAATCAGGCCTAAAGGTAATGAAAATGAGCAAAACAGAGACAATATACCGAATCGGCGGGTATGTTAAACGCGCGAAACTCAATCTTCGCAATAAAGAGGATGTGATAGCGTTTCATCGTGGAATCTTTGAACGGAGATTTGGCGGATTTTCGGATGGAACACTTGTTGACGTGTATATTGATATTACCGGTTGCAAGGAAACATACAAACGTCCCGAAATGATCCGTCTGATGCGGGACTGCGCCGATGGAAAGGTTAACCTGATATTCGCTGAAACGAAAGGATATCTTGCCGCCAACACAAGGGAGTTTTGTTATTTGCTCCATTTTATTTTCAATGTAGCACAGCGAGTGGATATCATTACTGACGACAGTCAGTTTAATATCAATACGGTCATAGATGTGGAGAATCAGCGTGAAGCGCTTAAGAAAATGGCGGAAGACTACATATACCTGAATCCACCGGATCACCAAAAATGGTTGAGTAGTGTTATTTCGGCAATCACAGATTTAGGAGAGGATGGGTAAGGTTATGTCCGACGAAGAAAAGAAGGAAATGACAACAAGAGAAGATACGGAAACAGCATTGGTTCCTCAACATGCATGGAGACCACAGGATGCAGACCGTGAATACTACAGATATGAGACAAAGAAGCGGATACAACAATACTCTGTTCCTCCACAGACCATTTTCAGACCTGCGAAACCAACACCAACAATCCGGGATGAATCACATAAGCGCGTTGCAGTTTATGCACGTGTCAGCACGAAGAGTAAAGAACAAGTTTCATCCATTGAGAACCAGACGAAGTATTATACGGAGAAAATAGCCAAAACACCGAATTGGGATCTGACAGAGATCTATAGTGATGAAGGCAAATCAGGAACATCAAAGAAGTGGCGGAAAGAATTCCAAAGGATGCT
>JAEEGL010224721.1_pt1 | contig 18779 bp, 16 predicted proteins | sample 9134231 | NCBI WGS metagenome assembly JAEEGL01 (sample SAMN16246548, study PRJNA631951) | gut metagenome | biome: gut microbiome; feature: rumen; material: fiber-attached | host: Bos | place: Iran: Karaj | collected 2018-10 | reverse complement strand
TACCAGTAATATACAAGATATATATGAAAAATCTGTAATTAATAATTATGGGACCATCCCTAGCAGCTCGTTCCACTCGCAGGTCTGCCCGAGCTCCACAGACCACTCGCTGCGCGAGCAAGGAGGGATTGGAAATCGGCTGACGCCGATGGGGACTGCCCGGAGGGCAGTCTTTTTTGATGCGTTTAATTCGCATATGCGATATAATTTAAATGGCGGATATGCAATATATTGTAGAGATAAGACGGGAAATCCAGATCATATCAATGACCTATATTCAATGCGTTAAGGCGATTATGCCTTTGGGAGAAGATTATGAAGATGAAAATGATTGGGGCTATGATAATTCTCACACTAGGGATAATAATTACTGGGTGTGGTAAATCTGACATTGATACTAACAATGCTAAAACTAATAATGCTAAATCTAATAATAATATTAATGTAAAAGAGGCATTTGAACAGGCAAAGATTATTAACGAGAATAGTCATATAGATGTAGAACTATTAGGAAGGCCAGATGAGTCAACAGGTGCTGCGTCAGAAGGGGGACTTGGCGATATGGTCCCACCTGCCACATATAGTGAGGGGGGGAATAACAGCTTATGCATTCGTATATCCTTCAGAAGGAGGCGGGTTATATTGGACGCAAGTTTATGTGGAAGATGAAGAGCATGATCTTCTGGGTATTCATGTGGGGGAAGATATCTCAGATATTGAGAAGGTTATGGAAGAGTACGGATATCACTATTCGGAAAGTACAGACCGCGTATACACATCGAAGGATGTAGATCGTATGGATATCTATACGCAGGGAGATGTGCATTTCTGTTACTATATGAAGGGTGATACTTTGGTGTTTATGCTAGTGACAGTTTATGAGGAATAATATGTGGTTGAAAGCAGAGGTTAAATATGAATATTTTAATTATAGGTAATGGTTTTGATGTAGCACATGGTTTACCAACAAAATACAGTGATTTTTTAGAGGCCTGTTCAGTTGCTCGTGATATTAATAAATCACACTATTTTTGGGAGAATAATCAAATTGCTCTTTCTATAGGAGCAAAGAAGCACTTGAATAATCAAAAATTTGAAATTCTTAAGAATATTGCAGAAAGTTTGGGAGAGAAAAAATGGAACAGTTTTATAAAGTTATCTAAAAGTTATTGGATAGACCATTTCATTAAAAGGGAAAAAACAATAGGAGCTAATTGGCTGAATTTTGAGGAAGAAATAAAAATGGTTGTTGAAAATCTCGTATATGAGATGAAGTATGCAAATAGTGAAATATTTGATATATCGAATACTTCGAATGGAGATTTGCAGCTGTTTTGGCATGTTCATCGATTAGACAAGAAACCTACTACTTATAAGCAGCTATTTATGAAATTAAACGAGGAGCAAGAAAAATTAGTTAATGCTCTTGGAATATATATGCATGATTATGTTTCAAAAAGGAATATAGATAAAAAAAGTATAATAGAGAAAAGACATTTTGATAAATTATTATCCTTTAATTATACAACTACATACGAAGATAATTATGAAAAAGATATTGATTCTTGTTATATTCATGGAAAAACGGGAAAAGAACTGAGTGGAAATAATATGGTCTTGGGCTTTGATGATCATTATATTGACGGTGCACAAGTTATTCCAGAAATGATTCCTTTCGAAAAATATTATCAGAGGATTATAAAAAGAACAGATAATAATTATTTTGAGTGGCTTGAGAAATTAAATGATGAAGAAAAGAATTTAATATATATATTTGGGCACTCCTTAGCGCCAGCAGATGGAGATATTCTTCGACAGTTTATGTTAAATGATAAAGCCAATATTGATGTTGAAATCTATTATTATGACGAAGTGGATAGGTGCGAAAAAGTAAAGAATTTAGCCATTATTTTAGGACCAGACAATTTGATAAAACTGACTGGTGGAATAAAACCAGTAATAAAATTTGTACAAAAATAAGAAGAAGGTAATTAAACTTAAAAAACATGTTGGATTAAGAGTTGAAAAAAGATAGGGGAAAGCATAATGAAAAAGTTAACACCAGTACAAAAAGAGACAATGGAGTATTGTAAGCAACAGATAGACGAGGCAAGAGCACAGGTAATAGAGCTTGGAAAAGTACAAAAAGGAGATAGGGATTCTGCAAGACGTATATTAGATGCACAAAAAGGGATTGTGTATACTCAAGGTGGAAACTGTACAATTAGAACTCTTAGAGCGCTTGAGGAGAAAGGACTGTTGATAGTGCTTGAAGATCAATCTGGAGTTGGAACAGGTTTTGGAGCGTTTCCTTCAAAAGTAAAGATTTTAAATTATTAGCAATGACTTAAAGTGGAAAGAAATCTGATAAGGACTCTATTTTAACGAGTTAATCACATATTGGTGCTATTATCCAGATAGTTAACGTAGTTATTATGTTGTATCGAAAGGATTACACTATGAAGAAAATAAGAACACTAGATGTTATTATTCTTGTGCTGATATGTATTAGTCTAGGGATGAACTTTATGATACTCAATAAATTATCTGGCGGTAAAGGTTCGAGTGGTTTGGGGGTAAATACAGGCAGGACGTCAGACTTTGACTATAACAATGTATCAGTTATTTGGCTTTATAAGAATTTTGATAGTGAAAGTAGAAATGCTGAACATAATTATAGAATGGAGTTAAGGAGTTCTGATAATAAGGCTTTATTTCGTTATACAGGGATAGAAGATAATTATTTTTTTCATGCAGGGGACTTTTCAGTGGCTACATTTGAAAATCTTTTGGAGTTAGTAACAGAAGAAGAATTATCTATTTACGAACCACCTTCAGATGCTAATGGGAAGTTGGTACATACAACAGAGGAATATGTTATAGCATTAGAACATTATGGCGATAATGATTTAACTTTTTTTAGTGCTCCAGCAAATATTGATGATATAGTAAGTACTTTCGATGAATTGAAAGAGGCTTTATAGTGCGACTTAGAAAGACAGCTCCGGCTGTCTTTTTTTTGTTGGTTAAATAGACACAATTAGATGGTAGAATTCAACTAAACATCCAATGTTCAGGAAAGGAGTTTTGCTTATGAGATTGAAGAGAAATACTGAGAAATCATCTGATCAGATTAGAGGAATAGCTACGTTAGTTTTGCTGACAGGTATAATTATAGCTGTATTACTTGTTTTGGCTGGAATAGCGAATGTTAAGGGGGGATACTCAAGCGGTTATGGCTATTATTATCGACGCTCTATATTGGATATGATATTTGGTTCACAAGCTATTGTTTATTTTATTATAAGTGCCTTAGTATTTTTCTATCATTATGTCGGGTATGTTATATTGTCAGCTTATGCTACATTAATTGAAAATTCGGATAGAACCGACGTAGTTGAAGCATTATTAGATATAAATGAAACTCTTAAACATAATAATGATTATTATGAGTTACCTCCAAATAAAAAAGTGATTAATCGGGCGGTTGATGCTATAGCAAAAAAACAAAATCAGGCAGAGGATGTGGAATTAGAGAAAATAGATATTTCAGATATTAAAGATGATTAGTGATAAAACTTCATAGATAATATAAAATTAAATTAAATATTTAAAGAGTTGAGCTTTATCATCATCCAATATGTATTGGATGGTGATAGTTCAACTCTTTTTATTTTAGCAAGCTTAATTTCTTGTGCCATAAATTGGACTGCTGTGATATACTAAAACTGTTAGTAAACACGGGAAAAGGGACATGTTATGACACAGGAAACTATAGAACGTATAAGAAAAATGACAATAGATCGTGATTGGGATCAGTTCCACTCACCAGCTAATTTGGCTAAGTCAATTTCCATTGAGGCAAATGAGTTATTAGAGTGCTTTCAGTGGAGTGACGATGATTATGATATCGACCATGTCAAGGAAGAGCTTGCGGATGTAATTGTGTATTGCAGAAACATGCTGGATAAGCTGGGCCTAGATGAAGATGATATTGTAAATGCCAAGATGGATAAGAATGAAGCAAAGTATCCAGTAGAAAAGGCTAAGGGGAGCAATAAGAAGTATACTGAACTATAAAACTTTGGGGGCTATAAATGGTTAGTGAGGTGCGTTCGTATTCCTTTGATGAAGAAGGATTGGATGAGCTTAGAGAATCACAGGATGGTAATAACTGGCCTGTGGTTTATTTGATTCATAATGATAACAGTCTCTACATTGGAGAGACAACGAGTGCGGCCTATCGAATGAGTCAGCACTTAAAAAATAAAGAAAAGAAAAATCTTAATGTAATTGAAATAGTCTTTGATAAGCGTTTTAACAAGTCTGTTATTCTGGATTATGAGCAGCGATTGATTAAGTACTGCTCTGTCGATAAGCGCTTTAAAAATATCCTAAATAAAAACAAGGGGCAGCAAGCGTCTCATGATTATTATGAGAGGCAGAGATATAGAAATGAATTTCCATCTCTTTGGAATGAACTTCGAAAGAGAAAGTTGGCAATCAATCCCCTTGATGTAATTGAAAATGATAATATTTTTAAATTCTCACCATATAATTCTTTGAACGGAGAACAGAATGGTATTGCAGTAAATATTCTTAAAGGAATAGCTGCATCATATACATTCAATAAAAAGATAGATGGTACTTTTGTTGAGCTTGTAAATGGAGGAGCTGGAACAGGAAAAACAGTTCTTGCAATTAGTGTGATTAATTCTCTTGTTAATGCTGTAAACATTGAGGATTCAGTATTTGATGGAGACGATGCAAGCTTTGATGCATTTGATGAAGATAAGTTAATTGCTCTTAAAAGAATCAAAGAGATTATTCAAAAGGAGAGAGCAGGCAAACCTTTTAAAATCGGCTTTGTATTTCCTATGCCAGGTATTAGAAAAACTGTAAAAAAGGTATTCAAGATGGCAGGAAATGGATTATCCGCAGATATGGTTCTTGGACCTAATGATGTTGTGAAAGAAGATTATGACATCTTGTTTGTAGATGAAGCCCATAGACTTTCAAAGAGAAAAAATCTTACTGGATTTGCCGCATATGATTCTGTTTGTAAAAAGCTAGGTTTTGATAAGAATAATACGAATCAACTGGATTGGATATTAAATAGTGCCAGGCATGTAGTATTGTTTTATGACAAGTATCAAAGTGTAAAATCATCTGATGTGACTTACAACGAATTTCAACAATCACTAAATAAGTTTGCAAAGCAAATACATCATCATCAGCTGATTACGCAGATGCGATGTGAGGGCGGAGATTCTTATGTGAAGTATGTAAGAAACATAATGAATGGTACCGCTTCGGAATTTAAACAGATTGAGAATTACCAATTTAGAATATTTGATGATGTCGATGCTATGGTGCAGGCAATTCGGAAAAAAGATGATGAGCTAGGATTGTCAAAGACCGTGGCCGGTTTCTCTTGGGATTGGGCGACAAAGCCAAAAGGAAAAGTTTCAGATACACTTGATTATTACAACGATCTTGTTAGAAACCGTAAATACGATATTGATATTGATGGATATAAATATATATGGAATCTATCAAATGAAGAATGGATTACTAGAGAGGATTCTCATTTCACTATTGGATGTATACATACATCTCAGGGATATGATTTAAATTATGTAGGTGTAATTTTTGGAAAGGAAATAGATTACAATCCTAAGACTAAAAAAATAGAGATAGATTTAAATCAGTTCAAAGACAAAAAGGTTAAAGCCGGAACAAATGCTGATGTGGTAAAGGAATTGATTATTAATACATACACTACAATTCTCGCTAGAGGAATAAAAGGCTGCTACGTATATGCGGTAAATAAGAATATGCAGGATTATTTGAAAAAATTCATTCCGATGGGAAATGATGTGACAGTGTAGATTAGGAAAATGGAATAGGCTAAATGAATAATAAAACATTGGATTACTACAATCAAAATGCAGAATCATTTGTGTCTCACACAGTTGATGTGGATTTTACAGATACTCAGAATAAATTTTTAAGCATACTTAAAGGAAAAAAAATACTGGATTTTGGTTGTGGTTCTGGTAGAGATACAAAATATTTTTTAGATGCAGGATATGCTGTTACAGCAATTGATGGCTCTGAAGAATTATGCAAGATGGCAAGTGTTTATACTGGCATACAAGTTAAGCATATGTATTTTCAGGAGTTATCGGAAATCGCTGTCTATGATGGAATATGGGCGTGTTCGTCGATTTTACATTTGAAGAAAGGTGATTTAGTTGATGTATTAAATCGAATGAAGAATGCATTGCGTCCAGAAGGAATCATGTATATTTCTTTTAAATATGGGAAATTTGAAGGAGAACGCAACGGCCGGTATTTTATTGATTTCACAGATGAATTATTTGAGGACTTTATTAAAAATGTAAATGGGTTATCCATCATAGAACAATGGGTAACAGGAGATGTCCGCCCAGGTAGAGGAGAAGAAAAATGGCTGAATTTAATCCTAAAGAAGGATTAAACAATGAATTAGATGATAGAATTGATACAGTTGATGCTATTTCGGAATTTACCGATGTTATGACGGGCGATTCTAATAGACGACTTCAATTGTATTATCAGCTAATAAATAGTATGAAGGCTGCTAAGAAAATAGATATAGTGGTTTCCTTTTTGATGGAATCAGGAGTTAAGATGATTCTAAAGGAAATGGAAAAAGCAATTGATAGTGGCACGGAAATAAGGATACTTACAGGTAATTATTTAGGTATCACACAGCCATCAGCTTTATATTTGATTAAGCAAAGGTTGGGAGATCAAGTTGATTTACGTTTCTACAACGAGAAAAATCGATCATTTCATCCAAAAGCATACATTTTTCATTACTCAGATTACAGTGATATATTTATTGGTTCTTCAAACATATCAAGAAGTGCGTTAACATCTGGAATAGAGTGGAATTACAGATTTAGCAGTTTAAAAGATTCAAAGAGCTATACTAAATTTCAACAGACGTTTGATGATTTGTTTGAAAATCATTCTATAGTAATTGATGATGAAGAATTAAAACGTTATTCGAAAAATTGGCACCAGCCAGGTGCTGCAAAAGATTTAGAAATATATGATAAGCATGAAGAGGACTCTGACACAAATGTAAGGGTACTATACGAACCGAGGGGAGCTCAGATTGAAGCTCTTTGTGCGTTGGAAAATTCAAGAGCAGAAGGTGGTACTAGGGGATTAGTGCAGGCTGCAACAGGTGTTGGAAAGACATATCTTGCCGCATTTGATTCAAAAGAGTATAAACGAGTTTTATTTGTTGCACACAGAGAAGAAATACTTAAGCAGGCAGCTACATCTTTTTGTAATGTCAGAAATTCAAAGGATTTTGGTTTCTTTGATGGCAATGAGAAGATTACTAATAAATCGGTCATTTTTGCGTCAGTAGCTACTTTGGGTAGAGAAGAATATCTTAATCCACAGTATTTTGCCGCAGATTATTTTGATTATATTGTTATTGATGAGTTCCATCACGCGGTTAATACCTGGTATAAACGCATAGTGGATTATTTTAAACCTAAATTCTTGCTGGGACTGACAGCAACGCCAGAGAGAATGGATGGAAGAAGCATATATGAGATATGTGATTACAATGTCCCTTATGAAATATCTTTAAAAGATGCAATTAACAAAGGAGCATTAGTACCATTCCATTATTATGGAATATATGATGATGTGGTTGATTATTCCTTGTTACATATTGTTAATGGAAAATATGTTGAGGAAGATTTAAATACCTCTTACATAGGTAATATTCGTAGATACGATTTGATCTATAAGAATTACAAAAAGTACAGTTCTATGAAGGCATTAGGTTTCTGTTGCTCGAGGGCACATGCTGAAGCTATGGCAAAGGAATTTTCATTAAGAGGAACACCATCTGTTGCAGTGTATAGTGATTCTCATGGAGAATATTCTGAAGAACGAGGTGAGGCCATTCGAAAATTAAAAGCTGGGGAAATAAATGTTATTTTCTCAGTAGACATGTTCAATGAAGGGGTTGATATTAAAGATGTCGATATGGTCATGTTTTTGAGACCAACAGAATCTCCAGTGGTGTTCTTACAGCAATTAGGAAGAGGACTACGAAAGGCAAAGAATAAAAAGTTTTTAAATGTCTTAGATTTTATTGGTAATTATCAAAAAGCAGGCAAGACATTTATGTATCTTACTGGAAGTAATAGGACTAATTCTTCTGGAGCAATCAGAACTATTCAAGAGGAACTTCCTGACGATTGTTTGGTTGATTATGATTTTAGATTGATTGATTTATTTGCGGAAATGGAGAAGCGTCAATCTAAGATTGATGATTTAATATTGTCTGAGTTTGAAAGGGTTAAGCATGAACTAGGACATAGGCCTAGTAGATTAGAAATGTTTACCTTTATGGATGATGATATATATCAGAGAATAATTAACACATCTGCTAAGAATATTTTTAAACATTATCTTAAGTTTTTAGAAGAGCAAAACGAACTTACCTTACCTGAAATACAATTTTGCCAAACGAACGGTAGAGAGTTTATAGAGTTAATAGAAAATACAAGTATGTCAAAGGTTTATAAGATGCCTGTATTGGAGGCTTTTTATAATAAGGGCAATTGCCTAATGACAGTAACTGAACAGCAGCTATTAGAAAGCTGGAAGAAGTTTTTCGCAAGAGGTAAAAATTGGAGAGATTTACCTAATGTTGATTCTTATGAATCTTATAAGAGCATGACGGATTCAAAACACATTAGCAATATTTATAGAAATCCAGTCAACTTTTTGGAACAGTCAGGAAATGGGTTCTTTGTGCTAGATGAGGATAGGTCTGTTTCACTAAAGATGGAATTGAAAGATGTGATTGAAAACCCAGTATTTGCCGAGCAATTTAAAGATGTAATTGAGTATAGGACTATGGATTACTATAGTCGTAGGTTGAATGGAGAGAATGATTCATAATAATAGCTATTAGGGAGTTTTAAATGTCAAACATTGAAGAATTAAAAGCTGGACTACAAACTGCATATATAGATGGAAGCCTCGCTTCGAATGTAGCTTATAGACCTCAGTTTGTATCTAACAATTATAAAGAAGGAAAGAAAGTACTCTCATCTATTGAAGATGAGCTTTTAAGATGCGATAAATTTCAGATTAGTGTGGCATTTATTACTGAGTCAGGACTCACCCCATTACTACAGACATTTCAGGAGCTAGAACGAAAAGGTATCCCAGGAGAGATTCTTACTACAAACTATTTGAATTTCAGCGAGCCAAAAGCTTTAAAGAAGCTGAATGAATTAAGCAATATAAAGCTTAAAATGTATGATGTGGAGGCAGCGCAAGAGGGATTCCATACAAAGGGATACATATTTAAGAAGGATGAAATTTACCGAATTATCATAGGTAGTTCAAATATTACGAGTGCAGCTCTTACACATAATAAGGAATGGAATACAAAGATTATTTCTACGACAGACGGCGAAGAGGCAATCGAAATTTTAAACGAATATAACGATCTTTGGAATTCAAAGTATGCTTTGGATTTCGATGAGTTTTACGAGAATTACAAGACTAAATATGAAATCATAAAAAAACAGCGTACAGCAGCAAAACAAGATGATACTGTTGAATTTGAAAAGTATAATCTACAGCCTAATAGTATGCAAGTTGGTTTTATCACAAATCTTAGAAAGATAGTAGATGCCGGAGAAAACAGAGCATTACTTATTTCCGCGACAGGAACAGGTAAAACATATGCATCCGCTTTTGCTATGCGAGAATTAGGCTATAAACGAGTTCTGTTTTTGGTACATAGAGGTCAGTTAGCCAGACAAACAAAGAAGTCCTATGAACGTGTTTTTGACAAAAAAATAAGCATGGGCTTAGTTGGTGCGGGTAATGATGAATATGATAAAGATTATATTTTTGCAACAGTGCAGACTTTAAGCCGTGATGAACACTTATGTAAATTTGAGCCTAACCACTTTGATTGCATCATATTAGATGAAGCTCACCATGTTCCTGCTGACACGTATCAGAAGATAATGAATCATTTCTCACCTAAAGTATGGCTTGGGATGACAGCGACTCCTGATAAAAGAGATGATAATATCGAAGGCAGGAATGTATACGAGATATTCAATCATCAGATTGCTTATGAGATAAGATTGCAGCAGGCTATGGAAGATAACTTGTTATGTCCATTTCATTACTTTGGAATCAATGATCTTTCTATTGATTCAGAGGAAGTAATCGATAGAGTTGATTTTTCTGTGCTTACATCAGATGAAAGAGTAAAGCATATTGTAGAACAAGCAACTTATTTTGGATATAGTGGAGAACGAGTTAAGGGACTTATTTTCTGCAGTAGCATAAAAGAGTCAGAGGTTCTTTCGGAAAAGTTCAATCAGACTATTAATCCTGAAACTGGAAAGAAGTATAGAACTATAGCGCTGAATGGAAGTGCAAATGAAGAGCAGAGAGCAGAAGCTTTTGAGAGACTAGCTATGGATGAGACCGAAGATGGTTTGGAACCTTTAGACTATATTTTCTCAGTTGAAATCCTCAATGAAGGTGTTGATATTGTCGAGGTAAATCAAGTTATTATGCTTCGTCCAACACAGTCGCCTATTGTATTTATACAGCAGCTAGGAAGAGGTCTTAGAAAAGCTGAAGGCAAAGAATATGTTGTTATTCTCGATTTCATTGGTAATTACAATAACAACTTTATGATTCCAATTGCACTTTCAGGAGATAGAACATATAACAAGGATAATATTAGACGTTACATTCTTGAAGGAGTACGTGTTATACCTGGAGCTTCTACAGTTCACTTTGATGAGATTAGTAGAAAGAAGATTTTCGCATCTGTAGATAGGGCTAATTTTAGTGATATTAAGCTTATAAAGGAAAACTATACAAACTTAAAAAATAAGCTTGGAAGAATTCCAAAACTTACGGATTTTGATGAGTATGGTGAGATGGATGTACTTCGCATATTCGATAATAAAAGCTTAGGTTCATACTATAAGTTTTTGGTGAAATACGAGAAAGATTACAAGATTCGATTATCAGAGGATGAAGAGAAGATAGTTGAATTTATATCTGTAAAACTTGCTAATGGAAAGCGCATCCAAGAATTGCTTCTTTTGAAGAGGATACTAGCATATTCAAAAGGTTTTGGAAAAATGGGATTGTTTTCGGCACTTTCTCAGGAATTGAGAAATGAGTATTCTAAATCTATGAATAACAATCAGTTTGAAAACATTGTAAATGTAATGACAAATCAGTTTCCAGCCGGCTCAAACAAAAAGACGTATTCTTCATGCATATTTATTGAAAAGGATAATCAGGATTACATACCAACACAATCAATTCTTAAAATGCTTGAGAATGAGAATTTTTACAATATAGTTCAAGAGTTGATAGAGTTTGGTATAGATCGATATAATCAAAATTATAGCGATTCATATGAGAAAACGGATTTGGTTCTTTATCAGAAGTATACATATGAGGACGTATGTAGGCTTCTTAACTGGGAGTCAAATGAAGTGCCTCTAAATATAGGTGGATACAAATACGATAAGAAGACCAAAACATTTCCAGTGTTTATAAATTATGAGAAGGCAGATGACATTAGTGATACTACAAAATACGAAGATCATTTTACAAGCAATCAGTCACTAATAGCTATATCTAAATCTGGCAGAAGCTTGTCATCAGATGATGTCCAAAATTTCTTGAAATCAGAGGAAAGAGGAATTCAAGTAGAACTGTTTGTAAGAAAAAATAAAGATGATAAAGTTTCGAAAGAGTTTTATTATCTTGGACACATGAAAGCGACAGGACAAGCTAAAGAATTTGTAATGGCTAATACAGAAAAAACTGCCGTAGAAATAGAGTGGCGTCTGGATAAGCCAGTTAGAGAAGACATTTATGAATATTTGCTTAATGCATAAGTAAGAAGGGAGAAAGTTCATATGAAAACAGTGAAAGTTGTTGCAGCAGTCATCTGTGATTCTATTAAAGAAAAAAATAAAATTTTCGCAACCGCTAGAGGATATGGAGATTTAAAAGGCGGCTGGGAATTTCCGGGAGGAAAGGTTGAAGAAGGAGAGACTCCTGAACAAGCACTTGTAAGAGAAATCCAGGAAGAATTGGATACTCTTATTGAGGTGGGGCCATTCATAGATACTATTGAATATGATTATCCTACCTTCCATCTTTCTATGGATTGCTTCTATTGTGAAGTTAAGGAGGGGCATTTGGAACTGAAGGAAGCTGAGGCAGCGAAGTGGCTTTCGAAGGGGGAGTTGGACTCGGTTGATTGGTTGCCGGCAGATATTACATTGATTGATAAAATTAGAGCAGCGATGTAGTGAATATTGTATATATAAGAAAAGCGCCAATAGTGAATGTAAAGATAATATAGGTTCATATTGTTTATGGACAATTAGCAGAAAGGATAATTAATACTCTTAAATAAGATTATTAGCTGAAGAATAATGATTGAAGATAGCTTTATATTTAGATATCCAATTAATAAGTTAAATCTGAATAATGAAAATATAGGTGATGCGGATCAGATTATTAGCATGGAATATATTATGAGGTCTGAGCACGAAGCTACTGCAAGTGTTTTCTTGAAAGGGTATCAGGATACGGAAGCAGAAATTGATAATGCTGAAACGTTGGAAGACTCAAAATTTTTGGCGGATGAAATACTGTCATTTGATACATGCTTTAGTTTGTATAATGCATTAAATGCTAGAGAATTTGAAATTACATCTGAAGTAAATCAAATTGGAGAAAATTATTCAAAAGTAGTTAAATTCATAAAAAGGGCGGAAGAACTCGTTTGGGGCGTAAATTTTTTTCTGGAAAAAAATGATGCTCGGGATGATAACTATCGACTTTTAGAAGAGTTTATTACCTCACATAAAAATGGATGGAGAGATACAAAAACAAGTGTTATAGAAGGCTATTACAGGCTTATTCAAATAGAAGGAATGGAAGGTTTAATGAACGAATTAGACGAATATCCTACTATAGATAGGCATAACGGAGCACCATATTATGTTTATACTAAAATGGCAAAACTTGTAGAACCAATGTATAAAGAAAAGCGGTATTTATTTAAACAGTTGCATAAACTTGTTCCGTATGGTGTAAGAGAGAATGTACAAGAGTCAAAATTGGTGACGTGTTTGATTCTAAATGCACAGGATTTTAGAAGTTTTATTGAAACTGCTAAATTAGTGTTGATTCAATTCATTGAAGGTACGGTTAATCAATTTTTAGCAACGACGGCTACAGATAATCAGTCTGAAATCATAAATTTTATTAATGATTTTATAGATGATAATAGGACAACAAAATATCCAAGTAGGTATCATTGGCCTGATTTTGGCGATGGAGAAAATGATGGAAAAGGATGTGTTGGAATACTGTTATCTGATACGAAAAACTATTTCTCGTTTAGTGGATTTAAAGATGTTAATAACGCAGTGCTTAGAAAGAAAATTTCGGGTTCAGGCGATAAGTTAGGTTATTTAATTAATCAGTTAGAAAAAGCACTTAAAGCAAAAAACTTTAGTGCAGAGAGAACAAACGAGGAAGAAAAATATTATGATGATTCCTTAGGAATATTTTTTGTGTTAAAGAATGAAGTAAGCGTAAATGATAGTAATAAATATAGATATAAATGTTGTGAAAAGAAGTTGTTGAGTCATTCGGTTGCTTCTTTTTCGCCGGCGGATGATATAGTAATTATTACTACGTTTAAAACATGTGATTATTGTAAGCCTATTATCAAACAGTATAGGTCTTTATGTAAGAGTATAAGGACTTTTTATATTGATTATGTAAATGCTGGACGAATAGTGGAATGCATATTTTAGAAAAGTCTGTTATTAAGGATGGGAAGAAGAGCTTGACCCAATTACAGAGATATTACAATAGGTAATAATAATGTAATTGGGTCAGGCTCTTATGCTTTGTTTTTTGTTTTTCCAATAGTATAATAACTGTAATACGTATATACGATATTTAGATAAAGGGGGATATAAATTATGTTACGTATTGAATTGGCTGGGGAAGATTTGTTTGATGCAGATTTTTTGGAATTAAATAAAAAGAATACGTTTATCTTAGGAAAAAATGGCACAGGTAAAAGCACACTATCAAAAATAATAGCGAGGGATGTATTAGATTATGAGGTAAGTGTTTTTGATGGATTTAATAATGTAATAGATGCTAATGAAAGACTTAATGCGGTTGTATTGGGAGAAGAAAATACGTCTATCAATAAAAAAATTGATGAAATAAGTGCAGAAATAACAATAAAGGAATTGGAACGAGAAGCTATATATAAGACTCTAACAGATCCGGAAAATTCATCCATTAGTAATTATTATTCCAGATTAAAAGAAGCTGAAGCTGAATATAATGATTTGAATAATAAAATCGAAAAGTTTTATTCTCAGGCTGCTGCAAGAATTAAGAATAAGAAATCGATGCCAACTAACTATAATAAAAACTCTTTTCGAAATGATATTAAATTAGCGAATCGCTTATCAGATAGTGAATTGGCTCAATTTGATAAAACAATAAAGTCTGAAGTGAAAAATGCTCCAATAATTACATTTCCATCATATGATTTGGCTGTATTGCAAGAGGAGATTAATTTAATATTAGAACGAAAAGTAATAAAAAAGGTTAGACTAGATAGAATTGGTGATAATCAAGAAAAGTTTGAATTTGCAAAGAAAGGCTTTCAACTACATAAAAAGGGGGATGTTTGTACTTTTTGTGGTTCTATTATTAATGACAATGTATTTGAAGAGTTAGAGTCATATTTTTCTGCTAATGAAGTAGAAGGATTTCTGGATGAAATAGAACATAATATTAATTATATTGATAACATTCTTGGAGACTTGGATAGTCTTTCAATAAATGCAGAAGATTTTTATCCGGTCTATCAGGATGAAGTTAGAGAGTTAAAAGATTTGCTAGATAAACAAATCAAGGATTACAGAACTGCTTTAAATTTTTTCAGGAATAGTCTAATGGTAAAAAAAGGAGAATTATTTGCTGCGTCAGATAATATTAGTTACGATATACCTGCAAATTTTGAGGACATAAAAAGAAGGTATATCGAACTTTGTGATACAAATAATGCTAATGACTTAAAGAAAAAACAAGCTGAGGCTGTTGATAAGTTAAGATATCATTACGTTCAATTGGAGTTAGATGATTATAATTATAGTGAAGCCATTGGTCAATTATCAATTTTAAAAGGAAATCTAGAGGATAGAAAAGATGAATTTAATAAAGAAGAATTGAAAATTACAGGTACTGATGGTTTAGATAGTGTTATTAGGAAGCTTAATGATGATATTACTGAGTTGCAAAATAGTACCACGAGTGAAACGCTTTTAGCTACTAATATTAATAAAAAATTATATCATATGGTTTCTTTTGAATTAGTCCCTTGTAAAGATGAAAAATCACAAGGCACTTATATTGTTAAAGACATATATACCGGAGAAAAAAGAAATATTACGGAGTTATCTACAGGAGAGAAAAACATAATTGCATTTTTATATTTCATGGGAAAGTTAAAAGAAGTTAAAGAATTCAGGTCTAATAAACCGAAATTAATTGTCTTTGATGATCCTATGAATTCTAATGATGATAATATGCAATACCTGATAATTGAAGAATTAACTAGTTTGATGAAAAAATTAGATGCCGATGATAAATTTATTCTATTAACTCACAATAAGCATTTTTATATGAATGTGACATATGGAAAAGATGGTGTTAAACGTATCCATTTATTAAAGGATGGACAACATACTATTTTTAAGGAAGTAACAAAGAATAATGATATTAAAACAAGCTATGAAGCATTATGGGATGAATTAAAGTTTATTTATGATAGTAGTGCTTCAGCTGATATGATGTTGAATCCAATGCGAAGAATAATTGAAACGTTTACAAAGTTTAATGCTTTGGATCAGACGGATTTTTGTTCAAAGGTTGCTGGCGCTAAAAAATTGTTTGATGTAAATTCGCATTCTATTGATGATTTTGAGGCTGATTTGAATGGTAAGACAAAAAATGATATATGCTTATTATTTTTAGATTGTTTTTCCGAAAATAAATGTGGGGAACATTTTGTAAAATTTTGGCCAGAATTAGTTCAATCAACAACCACTTTCAATATTGAAAATAATGTTGAAGTAGGAGCATAGTGTAAATTAGCGAAATGCTAATTAATTTAATACAATTTATGAGGTGAGAATTGTGAGCAGATTTGAAATGAAGTATTTTAATACGTATTATTTTTGTTCAATAATTGAGTATGTTTTGGGAGTAGGATATTTGGAGTATGCAGTGACTTTAGATGAATATACTACTTTGTTTTATGAATGCGAAAGAGAAGATTTTCCGCCAGAATCTTATTTATTGGATTTTATTAAATTTGTTGTTGATAGAATCCTTTCAGAACAAAACGATCTTATGGCTGAACAAGTAAATCTTGCTATTGATGAAGATGGTTTAGATGCTGTAATTAGTCAAAATCATAATGTTTTTTATGATGAAATTTTTAATGATTACATATACACGCCCTTTGAAATGGCTATTAAGCATTATCATGAGAAAGCAGATGAAAAGATGCTAAATTGGATTCGCGATAATAAGGACGATTCGAGTGATGTTATGGATTTACCATATAATTACTTTTCGTATTTAGAAGAAAAGTATGAAGATGTCATAGATAGTATTTCAAAAGATGTTTTTTATATTCTTTTTCAAAACAGAGAAATATTGCTTAATTTTAATAAATTTATGGCAAATATATTTGATGAAAAATCAAAACGTGTACATTTACCACAATGGGTAAGAAATGCTGTCATATATCGTGATAATGGAAAATGCGTAATGTGTGGAAAAAATCTTACGGGCTTACTAGAATCTGAAAAAATGCGTGAGAAACAATTCGATCATATTGTTCCGTTAGAAAAAGGAGGGTTGAACGATGTGACTAATATTCAACTAATGTGTCAAAAATGCCATAAAGAAAAGAAAGTTAATGCTTATACAAGTGGTAATTATAGCTTTAATTATGATGCAGAATAATAATAATTCGCATGACCTAAAAGACCCCATTACAGAGATATTTAATAAGTAATAAAAAGCGAAAAGAGGTTAGGCACTTATGCTTCTACAGGAGAAGGATGCTTTGCCAGATTAAGCAAAGCTTATATGCTCTTTGAAACGTGCCGTATTCAATTTCATTAATAAATATATATTTGTACAAATCTAGGAGATAAAAAATGAAGCTTTCTACTATATTGAAAGATTATGGGTTAAGTATTGAGGAGACAAAACTGGTAAGACATCCTTTAAATAAAAAAGATGTAAATGAAGTGTACTCCAAGGGGGGAGTGGGGTTTCTTGAGGCTTATCAATCTTCGCAGTCCAAGAGAATATTTGATAATTGTATATATATAGTTACGTTTATTGGCACTGTAGGAACGCAATCGAGGTTTGTTGGAGTATATAAGATTCTTGGTATCATTGATGGCCCTAAGGTAAGAGATTATATGCCAGAGGGATATCCGCACGAGGAACACTTTGATAATAACCATGTTTATTATCAAATGGAACGTACAGATATAATGGAAGATTTAGTTAATAGATTAATCATAGATTGGCCATCACCACGATCTTGGTTCAATTGGGCATCAACTGAAAAGGAAGTCTTGTCTATACTAAGTACTGATGAAATTGAATTTCCAGGGTATGAGAATCTCATTCTCACATATACTGAACTGTCTTATATAATAGATGGTGATGCGAGATACCAGAAATGGAGAGAAGCTTTATCGAATGTAAACGGAGTATATTTAATATGTGATACGAAGCACGGTATGCAATATGTTGGTTCTACATTTAATTATGAAGGTATTTTAGGGCGATGGACCAATTATGTTCGTACGTTGGATGGTGGAGATGTTGGAATTAAAGCACATCTTAAGAAATATCCAGAAGCCTATTTAGATTTTCAGTTTACAATCCTAAGAATCCTACCAAAACCTATCGAGATGAAAGCGGCTGTAGATGTTGAAACACTATACAAAAAGAAGCTTGGTACAAGAAACGAAATATCAGGACTAAATAAAAATTAGTATTTGGGAACAGAAGTATAGAACGCGGGCTAAATTTGTTAATGATTCGGTGATAATTAAAAAGAGAATGCTTCATAACAGAAATATTAAAGAGGCAATATCAATACCATAGACAATTAAGTCTTAGCAAACAACCAGTTGTTGCCATTTTTCATATCACTTATAATAGAATCGACATTAGGAAAGGAGGAATTGCCTATGTACAATACCTCAAAATCCCTCCAGGAGATGGAGGCCTAATCTCGATTCGCGGGTTGAAGCGATGCTTGCCCGCTCTTATATATTAGCTGCAGGGCTTGCTCTGCAGCACTTTTTATAAACAATGAAAAGAAGAAAACGTAAAGAGAATCTCAAGAATTTAATATGGTCCAAAACAAATGGAATATGTGCTAAGTGCGGAAGAGCAGTTGAGGTAGATAAACGTACCATTGATCACTTCATACCTAAATATCATGGAGGCACAGATGATATTAGAAATCTCATTCCTCTATGTAAGGCATGTAATAGAGCCAAGAGTTCTAGGCTTATGAGTATAGAGGAATGCTGTCCATTTCT
>JAEEGL015234723.1_pt1 | contig 18780 bp, 8 predicted proteins | sample 9134231 | NCBI WGS metagenome assembly JAEEGL01 (sample SAMN16246548, study PRJNA631951) | gut metagenome | biome: gut microbiome; feature: rumen; material: fiber-attached | host: Bos | place: Iran: Karaj | collected 2018-10 | reverse complement strand
TTTGAATTGAATTTTCATCAAGTTCATTTCTTAATAATAAACCAAATAAACAAATTTCACCATTTTCTTTAGAATATAATTTAATTCCATTATAAATATTAATTGTCCATTCAATTACTAATTTTTTTAATCCATATTTTGCTTTTAAATAATTAAATAAATGTTGTTCTAATGTATATCTCGGATAATGATTTTGTAAATTTTTACTATCAGAATAAGCTTTTGTTTTATATATATCATTTATTATTTCTAATAAGAAATTTTTTGCTAAAATTCTAGTTGGTCCTAATATTATTTTTTCATTATTATTTTCAAATAAAGATTTTATATCAAAATTACTTTTTTCATCTTCTTCTTCATCCATTTTAGTTTCTTTATAATTATCTTGTTTTTGTTCATTTGTTGTTTTTATTAATTGATCTGCTTTTTTAAATAAATTTCCTGTTATTTTATCATTATCTTTTTTTAATAATTTATTCATTTCTTGTAAATTTTTATTTTCATTTTTTAAATTTTTTATTAACAATTCATTATCTTTTTTTTCTTTTTTAATTTCATTTAATTCATTATTCAAATTTTCTATTTCAATATTTAATTGTTTATTTTCTTTTTTTAAATCCATTAAATTTCCTATAGAACTTGAATTATTCATTTCATTAATTATTTTATTTATTATATATTCATTTTCACTTCTATGTTCTTCAATTTTATCTAATGAAACTAATAAAATACCTGAATTATTAAATTTATTAACATTAGTAATTTCTTTTAAAATTGAGTTAATTTTCTTATTTAAAAATGAATAAATTTCAATTTTACTATGATAAACATTTAAAGAATATAATAAATTTGAAATATTTAAATTTATCATATTATTAATAAAATCAATTTTATTTTTTAAAAAATTTTGAAATTCTTCACAAAATTTATTTAATTTATCAGGAGATTTTGTATAATATTGTTTAATATTAGTAAAAATTTCATTAAAATTAGAAATTTCAGATTGAAGAGAAGCTTCTTTTACTTCTGGAATATCTAAGTAACTATCATTTTGAATTTCATTTTCATTATTATCTATGTTATTATAATTCATATTATTAATATTTTTCTCATCTTCATTTTCATTTTTAGTATGACTGGTTATTATATTTACATTTTTAGATGCGTTAGAAATACCTTTTTTCTCCATTTTTTAACAAAAAAAGTATAATATAAATTTAATGAATTTATTTTGTATTGTAAATTAACTTATATTTTATTTTTTAAAATTATATAAATTAAATATACCCTTTACTTTATATTAAATTTTGAAAAAATTATTTAATTAAAAATAATAATTTATTCTATTTTTATCCAAATAAAAAAGTTTATAAAATTTATCTATTATTATTTTTATAATATGTTTTATTTATTACAATATAAAGATTCAAATAATTATTTTTTATTTCCATTAATTCCAAGTTCTTTATTTAAAACATTAATCCCATTTGTATTAACTTTATTTTTGCCATTTCCTTTATTAACAATATTTTTCCCAGGTGATTTACTAGTATTATTTTTTCTATAATTAGAATTTCCAACAACCGAATTTTTAATTAAATTATTATTATTATTATTAATATTATTATTATTAGTATTATAATTATAATTAATTCTGGAATTCTTTAACTTATCAATATTAACACTTTTCATTAAATTTAATTTGATTTGTTCAATATATTCATCATTTTGAATATTTGTTGGTCTAATATTACTAAAAGAATTAACTGAATTTTCTTGTTGAGTACTTTTATTATTATAATAACTACTAAATTGAAAATCATGTTCAGGTTTAAATTGATTTGATGTTGTACTTTCACTTAATCCAATATATTGTTGAGGAAGATTTAAATCTTTTAAAGTATATTGTGTAGCTTCTTCTATATAATTAAAATTACCAAGATTTAAATTTTTAAATCCTGGATTTACATATGAAGTATATAAAGAAAAAGAATCTCTATTTGCAATTTGATTTTTATTTTTTTTTATATTTGAATTATTATTTAAATGAGTATTATTTTTTTTCAAATTTTTATCATCTCCTTTATTAAGTTCAATTTTTTTTTTAATATTAGAAACAAAATTATAAATAACAGTTCTAGGAGAAAATCTATTTAATCTATTCCATTTTTTAATCATATAATTAGGAATTTCTTCTTCAGAATATAAACTTTCTTTAATTGGTGGAGTATCAACATCATAATTAATATTTAAAGGACTTTTTTTACTAACAGTTCTATATTGATTTTTATAATTTTCTTGTCCACTAATATTAACTTTATTAATTTCTAAATTAACTTGTCCTTGTTTCTCATAAAAATTAAATGAATCAACAGGTTCAATTGAATTAATTATAGTAGTTTCAAACATATTTTTCATTTTATAAAGAATACCAAAACTAAATTTTTCAATATAAAAAATATTATTATGTTCATATTGTGTACCAAAAGAATTTAAATTAGTATTTTTTTTAAAACTAATAGAATCATTATATGCAGTTTCCATACTATAAATTTTTGGTTTAACTTCTAAAGTTTCTGGAATTGGTTCATCATCACCTTCTCTAAAAGTTAATTTATCACCTTCTTCATTTCCAATATATTCAATATTTTCTAATAATTCAGGTTCATTTGATCTATTCCAAATGTAACTTATATCTTTTTTTGTTAATGTATACATTATTTCTTTTTGAGTTTTCCCAATTTGAATTTCATAATCTATATTATTTGTTGAATTTACTGAATAAAATATGCTTTTTTGCTTATTTATTATATCTAAATTTATCGGATTTTCTATTTCTGTCATTTCTTCCCATATTCTTCTTTCATATTCTCTATCATATGAAAAGAAATTTCCAAATGTTATTCTATATAATAATGTTCTGTCTATTTTTTCAAATGATAAATCTATTTTTGAATCTTCATCATATGAAATTTTTCTATTAAAACATAAGGGATCATTGTTAATTTGAAATGAATTTTGTTCAATAAATAATAATTCTTTTTTTATTTTATTTATTTCTATTTCTATATTTTGTTTTATTATTTTATTTGATTCTTCCCATCCATAAGTTTGACATCCAGTTGAATATAATAATGATAAAGGTTTTAATTTGAAACTTTCAACATTTTGAATTTTATATTTTGGAAAATTTTTTTTTTTTGAAATATAAGAATTTTCTTCTAAATTATCTGGAATACATTCTTCAATCCATAAATCTGCAATTTGTCTTTTTAACATATTTTGTTTATTTTTTAATAAATTATTATTAGCTTTTAATTTAAAAGTATTTGCTATTTTTTTTTGTTCAAAATCAGGATAATTAGTTTTATTTTCTTTTGTCATTCTCATTGGTAAAACTTTTCTTCTTTTAATAATTTTTCTTTTTAAATAATATAATTCTAAATTAAGTAAATCAATATTATAATTATTATTTCTCAAATTTTTATTTCTTCTATAATAAATAGTATCTAAACTTTTACTTCTATGAAATAAATCAACAATTCCTCCATTATTAAAATTTTTTTTATCTGTAATAACATGAATAAATTTTCTTACATTTCTTTGAATTTTAATAATACAATTTTTAATATAAGTCATATATAATTTTTGATTACGAGGATCATTTTCATTTGTTCCATATTGTTTTAATGAAGGAAAAGTAACAATTCCACCTCTTGGTAATTTTGTATAACAAAATGAAATATAATTACTTTTATCATCAAAAGGCATTTTTGTAAATAAATTTTGTATTGTTGGACTTATTATTTTATTTTCTGTTTTATTTATATTTATTTCATTTTTATTTAAAAAAATTAAATCTTGATCATTTTGAAAAAATTTTTGAGGTGTTGTTTGATTTGATGGTGATAATGGAGTTTGATTTTTAGATATTTGAGAATTACTTATTTCTAATGAATTGTTTGATAATTGAAGATTAATTGGTGTTGATTGTTCAAATGACATTTTTTAATTTTTATATTTTTTTGATTTATGGAATAAATATTATGTATGGTAAATTTAATTTTTTTGAATTTTTCTTTCTATAATTTTTTTAAAGTTTTAAAATTTAAATTTTTAAATATAAAATGAATAAAAATTTTTTTTTGTAGGAATGAAAATTTTGATTTTTAAGATATTTAAATATGGAAAAGGATTAAATGATTTTAAAATTATTTTTAATTTTATCTTAAATTTATTTTTAAATTTGTAATATGTAGTCATTTATTTATAATATTAAATTATATTTTAGTTTTTTGTTAGGATTATATTTTCATTATTTTGTTTATTCATATTGATTAAAACTTTGGGAAAGTATCAAATATTTAATTCATTTTTAACATTTTTTTCAATATTTTATATTAAGTTTTTCATATCATAATTCTGTATATATAAAGAAATTATTTAAGTTGATTAATTTAAATCATTATTTAAATTATTTTTTAAACTTAATATTATAAAAAAATATAATAAAATTTTTCAAATTAATAATTAAACTAAATTATAAAAATAATTTATTTCATTTTTTTTTATCTAATAAATGTCTTAGTTATTATTTAAATTATTATCTTCAAAGGTTAAAATAAATTTTTAATTTTTTAAATATAATAAGGATTATCACATAAATTCTATAATTATTCATATTATTATTTTTTCTTTTTTATATTAATTTTATTTATAAAAATTAAATATTTAGTTCTAATTTTTCCTATTTTATTCTTACAATTTATAAATTTATCATATATCAATAGTATATAAATCATTTAAATTAAGTTAAATAATTTTAATTAAAAATGAAAACTCTTTTAATTAAAAAGAAACCTATAAATTCTATAATAAACCCTTCAAAGCAAACATATCTTTTTCTTAATAATAATTTTTCATGTCAAATTTGTAATGAAATTCCAAATAATCCAATAATTCTGAAATGTGATCATATAATATGTGATAACTGTTTATTCAAAAATCAAAAAATAAAAAGTAATTATGTAATATGTCCGTTTTGTAGTTCATTTTCAGAAATTAATAATTCAGATAATTTAAAACTTAAGTTATTAATGGAAAATATTAAAGAAATGGATGATATTCAATTTCATTTTAAATTTGGAAATTTCATTGAAAATAAAAAATATTCTAAAATACAATTATTTATATATTTAATTAATATAAGAGAGAATGAAAATAAAAAGAAAATTGAAAATATTAATTATAAAAATAAATTATTTTATTTCTGTTCTGAATTTCAAAGAAAAAGAAAATTTTGTGAAATTCAAAATAATTATTTAAATTTTAATTATTTTAATAGAAAAATGATGATTCCTTATCAAAATAATTAACTTTATTTGATAAAAGTAATATAAAATCTAAAAAAATATGTTTTTATATATAATATATGATATTTATTTTATAAAACATATATATAATCTTAAAAACTAAATTGTTGTTTTTATTTTTTAATTAAATTTTAAAAAATAGATATAGATTATTTATTATTTAATTTAAAATTACCATTTCAAATCACTCATTGAAAATTCAATAGCTTTAAAATTTTGTTTATAAGAATTTTCCTCAATCTTAATATTTAATAATTCATTAATTTTAAATTCACTATTTTTAAATGAAATAATATTATTATCATTTTGTAATCTTTCACTAATTAATTTTAATAATTCTCTATTTTGATTATTTTCTTTTATTTGTCCCCCTCCATTAACACAACCTCCTGGACAAGCCATTAATTCAATATAATTATAATCTAATTTATTTCTTTTAATATTTCTTACAATATTTTGAATATTCCTAAATCCATAAGCAATACATAATTTTTTATATATTTCATTTTTTGAATTATCTTTATAAATAATTATTTCTTTTATATCTTTGTTTTTACCATCTTTTCTTTCTATTATATAATTATTATTTTCTTCTTCAATTTTAGATAAAATAAATTCACAATAACCATTTGATGAAAAATTAATTTTAGTATGATAATCATTCTCATTTTTATAATCTGTATTATTTTTTTCAAAATATAATTTAAATTCAGATAAATCATTAGAATTATAATTATCAATTAATTTTTTAAATTCACTAAAATTAACTTTAACATTTTTAATATCATTATAATTAAAATCTTTTAAAACTTTATCAATTTCTTCACATAATTCAATAGTACTAATAACACAATTAATTTCGTCTTTATTTCTAACAGATTCAATTTTCTTATCAAAACAAGGCATAATTGAAGAAATTAAATAATTATCATCATTCCCAAATTTATCTTTTAAAACACTTCTAATTAAAATAGAAAAAATCTGTTGAGGACTTTTAATTTTACTCATATATTTAAATGCTTCATTCCCAACTTTTTTTTCTGCATAACAAATCCATCCTGGACATTCTGAAGTAATAATACAATTATTTTCTTTTTTAAATTCTTTATAACATAAATTTAAAGTATATAAAATAAATTCATCTAATTTAAATAATAAATCAATATTTAATATTTTTGTTATAATTTTTATTATTTTTTCTTCATTTAAGGAATATTTATATGATAAAGATTCTAAACTTTGTTGAGATAAACATATTATATTTAATTTATTTTTTGAAATTGAATAAAATTTTTTTAATGAGTGTTCTTCTATTAATATTGTTTCTGCTGATGTTATACAACCATTACATGCTAAACAATCAAATAAATTTATTTTTGTTGAATCTGATTTATTATCTGTTAATATTGGTTTAACACATGATTGACTTGGATTTATAAAATCATTAATATCAGCTATTTGTACTACTCCACTAAACATTTTTTAAAATATAATTATTTTTAAATTATATAAAAATTATTTTTTATTTAATTTTATTTATTTTATTTAAATAAAAATAGTTTTTTATAAAATATTTATTTTTTAAAATAATATTATTATAATATATTTATTTTAAAATATTTGATATCTTTATTTATATTTTTCTCTTTATTATTATTCAAAAAAATTAAAATATTAATTAAATATTCTAATTTTTAATAAATACTTTTTATAAAACATTAATAATAACCAAAAATACTTTAACTACTTTTTTTTTAATTATACAATAAAAGAAATTAATTTTTTTTCATTTATAAATTATTACAAATAATTTATTTCATCAAATTTATTATATTGATTACTTAAATCATGAAAAGTTATTTCTCCAGTATCAAGATTTTCAACTTTAATATTAAGTGTGGAATTAACATCAATAATAAAAGTAATATCAAACTTAATTTCTCCAGCTTTAGCTTTTGCAATATTATCAATATAAATTGATTTTAAAAAATTATTTTTATAAATATTCTCAACATTTTCTCCTTGATAAATATTAACAGAAAGACAAGTTTGATTATCATAAGTAGTTTCAACTCTAATTTTTTTAGAAATTGGAATAGTAGTATTTTTAGGAATAATAATTTTCATTTTATTACTATAAATTTCCATTCCAATAGAAATTCCAATCACATCAACTAAAATAACTTTATCATCAGTAATTCCTTCCATAATTAAATAAGCTAAATATGATGCACCATATGCAACTGCTTCATCAGGATTAATATTTTGTAAAATTTTAACTTTTTCTTCCCCAAAATTCTTACTTAAAATTTCTCTTACTTTTGGCATTCTTGTTCCACCTCCAACTAAAACAATATCATCAATTTCATTTTTATTTAATTTTGCATTTAAAATTGCTTCATTTACAATAGGCATTAATTTATTAAAAAGTTCATCACAATATTCTTCAAAATCTACTCTATTAATTTGAAAATTAAAATTTTTATTATCACCAAGATTACTAATATCAATTGTAGTTTCAAATTCATTTGTTAATCTTTCTTTTGCTTCTTCACAAGCAATTTTAAGTCTAATATTTGCTCTTAAATTATTAGTAACATCAATATTAGTTTCTTCTTTAAATTTAGAAATGCATATTTTTTTTATTTCATTATCAAAATCTTCTCCACCTAAATGAGAATTACCACAAGTTGATTTAACTACAATAATACCATCTTTAATTTCAACTACACTAACATCAAAAGTTCCTGCACCTAAATCAAATATTAAAATATTTTTTTTTTTATTATCTTTATGTTGTAATGCATATGTAATAGCAGCAGCAGTAGGTTCATTTATTATTCTTAATACATTTAATCCTGCGTTTTCAGCAGCTTCTATTGTAGATTGTCTTTGATTTTCATTAAAATTTGCTGGAACTGTTATTACTGCATCTTCAATTTTTGATTTTGTGAAACCTTCACTCATTTGTTTTAAATAATTTAATATTAATGATGAGACATATTCAGGAAAAATTTTTTCTATTTTTTTTTTGTGGTCTAATATTATTATTGGATTTCCTGTTTCTTCATCTTCTTCTATTTTATAATGAAGATTTTTTATGTCTTCTTGTACTTCTTCATCTTCATATTGACGACCTATTAATCTTTTTGTGCTTGTTATTGTGTTCATATAATTTTTTATTAACTTATTTTTTGCCGATTGTCCTATTAATGTCTCATTTTCATCAAATGATACCATTGATGGTATTATGTAATTACCAAAATTTGATGGAATTATTATTGCTTTGGATTTGTCCCATATTCCTATACATGAATTTAATGTTCCTAAATCTATTCCTACTGCTTTTGACATTTTTGTTTTTATAGTTTTTTTAAAAAAAGGTTTAATAAATATTTTTATTATCACCTTTATTTTTATTTTATTTTTAATTAGATTTTTTATTTGATTTTTATAATATTATTTTTTTTTTTAATTTGAAATTTTTTGTAAATTTACTAATATTATATTTTTTAATATTTTTAATATATATTTTATTTTTAGTTAATATATAAAAATTGTAATTTATATTATTATAATATTTATAATCTTTTTAATAATTAAATTAGAAAATAAATTAATTCAACAGTTTTTTCTTATTAAACTTTTTTAGTATTTAATTAACACAATTTACAATTATAATTATTTTTCAAATATTATATAAATAGTAAAAAAAATAAATGTCAATATTCCGAAAAAATAGAGAAGAAAAAAAATCAAAATTTTTTATTCGTGAATATAAAATAATAAAGCAAATAGGTGAAGGAACATATGCAACAATTTACAAAGTTCAAAAAGACAACTCAAATGAAATTTATGTATTAAAACAAATTCATATTACAGAAGAAGACTTAAATGATACTCAAAGTTTAAATGATATAAAAAATGAATCATTAATATTATCAAAAATACATTCTCCATATATAGTAAAATTTTATGATAGTTTCTTTCATAAAAATTGTTTAAATATAATAACAGAATATTGTTCTGCTGGAGACTTATGTGAATATCTTCAAATGTATATTTCACATAAAAAAAAAATGAGTGAAAAATTAGTTTGGAAATTATTTATTCAAATATGTTTAGGATTATATTATTTACATCAACATAAAATATTACATAGAGATATTAAAACAAAAAATATTTTTTTAAATGAAGATTATAGTGTTAAAATTGGAGATTTGGGTATTGCAAAAATATTAGAAAATACTTCATCTTATGCACATACTTTTATTGGCACTCCTTATTATTTATCTCCAGAATTATGTAAAGATTTACCTTATAATGATAAAAGTGATGTTTGGTCTTTGGGATGTGTACTTTATGAAATGGTTACATTAAGGCATCCTTTTGAAGGAAAAACTAAAGTTGAAATTTATGAAAAAATTATTAATAGTAATTATGAAGGAATTGATAAATATTATTCACTTGAATTAAGAAGAATTATTGATTTACTTTTAATCAAAGATGAAAAAAAAAGACCTAAAATAAGTGAAATTTTATCATTAAATATTATTAAAGAAAAAGCAAGAGAAAGTGGAATTAAAGTACCAGAAATTAAAATAAAAAATTCTAGTAGAAGTAATAATAATCATCATAGTAATAATCATAGAAATAATCATAATTCTATTATTAATAATAATTCAAATACAAATAATAGTAATAATAATAGTAAAAATAATTTTAATAGTAATAATAATAGCAAAAATAATTTTAATAGTAATAATAATAGTAAAAATAATGTTAATAGTAATAATTATGGTAGTAATTGCAGTAGTGGAAATTTTAATAATAATGTTAATGAAAGTTTAAATAAAGAGAATAATCAAAAAAAGATTAAAATTTCTTCTGTAGAGGTTAATTATTTTAAATATAAAAATGAAAAAAATAATGAAAATAAAGAAAAGAAACAAAATGTACAATTAGATAATTCTGGAAAAAATATTTCTAAAATGCTTGATATTTCTTCAATATTAAAACAAAGTCAAGATAAAATATTAAATATGTTATCTAAAAGAAAGAATAATAGTAAAGAAAGTTTTCATAAAGATAATAAAGAGATTCATAATTATAATAATAGAAATAATAATAATGGAAGAAATGAAGAAATGAATATTAATAATCAAGAACAAATAAATTTAAATAAAAATTTAAATAATAATAAAAGAGCAATTTCAGGAAATTCATCCAAAAGAAATTATATAAGTAGTCAATATTATGAAAATAATCCAAGAAAAAATGAAAAAAATGTAATAATTAATGATTTCATTAATCAAAATTCAAGAAATGATAATTATAATTCAAATTCAAATATTAATAATAATAATTATATAAATCAAAACATTCAAAATAATTCTAATAGATATTTAAATAATAATATAAATGAACTTAATAAAAAAAATAATATTAATCATATAATAAATTATAATAATAATATTAAAATCCAAACAAATTCAAATAATAATAAAATAAGGAAATATTTAACAGATTCGAAAGAGAAAGATATAAATAAAAGTAAAGAAAATTCAAATATAAATAATGAAATAAATACATCTATAAAAAATTTATCAAATATTAACATAAGTAATGGTCATGGGAAAGAAAAATTACAAAATCAAAAAATTCCTTTGATAATTAATTTAGATGAAAAAAAAAAATCAAATGTACATGATATAATAAAAAAAATAAAACAAAACCCAATAAAAAGGAATATAGAAATTAATCAACAAATAAAAAATCAATCAAATGTAAAAATAGAAGAAATAATTTCAGAAAAAAATGATCCAAATAATTTTACTTTAACAGAAAATAAAGATATGTTACTTTTTAATACAAATGCATCTGATAAAAGTAATTTAAAAATGAATGAAGAAAAAGTAAAAGTTTTTAATGCAAATGATACTTTAATTAATAAAACTGAAAGTCAATTAAAAAAAGATACAATTAGTTTATTAAATTTAAAAAAAAAATATTTAAATTTATTAAATGAAAGTAAAAGTGATATGATTGAAATTTCAAATGAAGTTTTTGAAAAAGTTTTTAAGATTTATAAAAAATTAGATTCAAATCCAGAAAATATTGATAAAATATATGATGAGATTCAAAATTATATGATTGAAAATATTCCTAAAAGTAATGAAAATAATTTATATAAAAAATTTAATAAAGCTTTTTCAAATTATATTTTTTATGAAATTGAATTAAAAGACATTGATAAAAAAATAGAAAAAAGAAAAAGTAATTCCAAATGGTATATTAATTAACAAGTTTTTTTTGCTATTGCAATTATATAAATATATAAATAAATAAATAAAATTTTTTTTAACATATAATAAACTTAAAAAAAAATAAAACAAATCATTTTAAAAAAACAAAAAAATTAAATAAAAAAACCCAAAAAAACAATAAAAAATAAAATAAAAAAAAAAATGGGCAACTCAAATTCCGAAAAACCCTTATCACCCAAACAATCACCCCAAAAAAACATTCAAGAACCTCCCTTAAAAATAGAATCAACAATAATACCATTTAACACATTTTGTGGAACAACATCAAATCAAGAAACTTTAAAAAATACAAAAAAAACAGAAATAGATTTAACATCAACATATTCATTACCAAAAGGATCATATACACAAGATTCAATAAGATTATTTACTCAAAATGAAAAAAATCTCTTTTACATAATTTCAACAAATAACATAAGTGCATTAAGATATTTAACAATAAATAATGTAAATATAAATATTTTAGATGAAGATAGAACAAGTCCTTTACATATTGCATGTAAAAATGCAAATATTCAAATGATTGAAGAAATAATTAATCAAGGAGCAATGATAAATATTCCTGATATTGTTGGATGGACTTCTTTACATATTGCTTGTTTTTATAATAGACCTGATGTTGTTTTACTTTTATTAAAAAATGGTGCTAATTATAAAACTAAAAATAGAGAAAAAGAAACTCCGAAAGATTTAGCTATTAAAGTAAAGGGATTTATTTGTGTTAATGTTATTGATAATTTTGTTAAGTATCAAAAAAGAGAAATGGAAAAGTTTATTAATGATTTAAATAATAAAGATAAAGATGGTGTTAGTAAAAGTGATTTATATGAAGATATTATGAAAAAATATATGACTTATCAAAAATTAAGGGGGGAGTATTTACAAACTCATGAAGATTTTTTTGATAGAGATAATTGTGATGATGATGATTTAAATGATAATTTTGGAGATGATGTTTTTGTTAGAAATAATAATATTCAATTTAATAGTCATGGATTAAATTATGAAAATTTTAAAAAAGAAAAAGAAGATATTGAAAAAATTGAAAAATATATTAATTTATTAAGTAAAGAAATGTCTAATAGGAAAGAAAATAAAATTTTTAATAAAGATAATAATAATAATTATGATGTGGAAAATAATAAAAGTATTGAAATGGAAAAATATTTTTCTGCTACAATTAAAAGTACAAAAGAAAAAAAACATGAGGAATTATTATCTAAATATAAATATATTCCTCATAAACATAAATTTTATTTAAATTATAAATTTGAAAATGGAACTTTTAAATCAAGAACTTTTAATGATGAAGTCAAAGAAAATAAAATATTAATTCATATGCCTTCATCACTTCCTTCAATGACTTCAATGAATAGCTTAAATAAATTAAAAAAAAGTTCAACAATTAATTATCCTAAAAATAATAATAATATTAATAACTATAATAACAATATTAATAATAATAATAATATAATAAATAATGAAAATTTAGATATTAATGAAGAAGAAATTTATAAAACTTATTCTTTTGATGAAAATAATTCAAAATCATCTTCAAATGAAAGTTTAGATATTGAAATTGATAATAATAAAAAAAAATTAATGAATGATATTAATAATAGTTTAATTTTAAATAAAGATGAACAAGAAGATTATGATGAAGATAAAACATTATCAATTGATGATGAGAATATTGCACATAATTTAATTGTTGAAAATAGTAGAAATATATCAAATGATCAAGTAATTTTTAAAAATATTTCAAATAAATTTTATAAATTTTCAAATTGTGATTTTTCAATTTTTTTAGCAGAACATAATGATATTTTTGAAGAAATTTTATATGTACTTTTTTATTTTGATTATTATTTTGGTTTAATGTTTTTAATAAGTGTTTGCAATATAAATAATTCAATATTAAATTTAATTTCATATATTACTTCAAATATATTTGATAAGAAATTAAAAATGTTAATTTTGACAAATTCAAATCCATTTATTTTAAAAATTTATTTTAATTCATTTTATTTTTCAAATAATTCTGTTATTGATAGTATCTATAAATCTTTTAAATATTTTAGTCTATCTAAAAATAATATTACTTTTATTGATCAATTATCAAGAGCTTTTAGTGAAAGTTATTTTGAACAAATTCAAAATAAAAATGATCATCAATTCAAAAGTCAAAACTCAATTTATTATTTTACTTTTGCATTTATAATTACAGAATTAAATTATAAAAGTGCTGAAGATAAAGAAAAAATAATTTTTGATATGATTGTAATGTTAAAAAATTTAAATGAAGGAAAAAATTTCAGTAAACAAATAATAAATGAGGCAATTGCAAATATAAAAAGTGAAAAAAATAATTTAGGTATTATTGAAGAAAATGAATATCATCTTTCTATTGATAATAAAAATTATATAACAATGTATGAAAATGATGGGAAAATAAAAATTTATAATTATTTTTATTCGAATGGATTATTTGTTCTTTTTTATAAAAATAATTTATTTAAATTTTTCTATGTTAAAATTCAAAATAAAATAAAATGCCAAATTAATAAAACTAATAATATAATTAAAGTTTATAATTCAAGTTCAGATAATAAACATTACTTATATATTATAAAAAATAATAATGATAATTATGAAATGATTCCTTGTGATTCGATTAATTTTCAAGTAAAAAGTACAATTATAATTAATGACTTAGAAAAATTTTTTAATAATAAATCATATAAATAAGATTATTGATTTAAATATTAAAAAACATTTATTTTTTTAATTTATATATCAATATTATCTTAATAATAAATAATTGAATTTTACCAAAGTTAATACCAATAATAATTAATTTTCTTCTTTTAAAAATTTCTTCCTCACTTGATAATAAATTTTGTAGATATGGAAAAAAAATTTTAATTGCTTTTAATAAAAATCAAGTAGAGATTTTAATCAACTTTCATAATAATTTTTTATAATTAAAAAAATTTGAATAAGGTATAAAAAATTAAACAAAATTATTTATTTAAATTGAAATAATATTTATTATAAAAAAAAGAAATAAATAATAAGTCAATCCTTTTTTCTATTTTTTTTTAAGTTTAAAAATTAAACTTTTTTTAACCCATTCATTTATCATGTAAAAAATTTATTTATATTAATTATTTATTTAAATTTAATTTTTACTAAATATATACAAATTAATTTTCATTACTAATTTTTCTTCTCTTTTAAATACAATCATATACCAAATATATGCTTTATAATAAGAGAAGAATTCTATTTCTTTTTTTTACTATTCCCTAAAATTTCATCAATATAATTTTTTTTCTTTTTATAAACAGATTTTTTAACTTTAACAAATTTTTTAAAAACTTTCAATCTAGGTCTTTCTTTAATTTTCATAATTTTTTTTTTATTTTCTTCATCATTAATTTCTTGATTTGTATTTGCTAATTGATTAAAAAATATTTTATAAGAAAAATTTAAAGATTCATCTTTATTTAATATATTATCAAATTTTAAATCATGAGAAAATTGACATCTATTTCCATACATACAATAACCTTTATCAAAAAAATTTACACAAGGACGTTTTTTATAACCACTTTTTTTACATAAATTTTCTCTTAAATTATTTTTTCCATGTGCAAAAATACAATTTTCACCAAATTTACATCTTCCATTTATTTCATAATATTTACATAATTCAGTTCGAAATTTTTTTTGATTTTCTACTTCTTTTTGTTCTTCTTCTTCTTTATTTGGATTCTCAAAATAATCATCTTCAAATTTATTTTTAAATTTTTTTGGTTTTGTATAATATGATAATAAATTTAATTCAAATTTTTCTTCTTTTTCATTTTGTTTTTTATCTTGATATTCATTTTCATTATCATCGTTCGAAAACATTTATTTAAATTTATTATGGCGATTATATTCAAGTTTATTAAGGAAAAAAAATTTAATTATTAATTAGTTATTTACAATTATATTTGTATATTTTATTATTTATGTAGTAAGAAAATATTTCTTTCAATAATTGATTTATATTAATTCTCATAATCTTCAATTATTTTTAATGTTGATTTACAATTTTGATTATATTATTTTTGACTTTATTTAATTACAATTAAGATATATATTCAATATTTCATTTTAATTCTTATTGAAGTAATAAAAAATTTATTTTTTTAAAATATTTTTTTTTCTGATTTAAATTAGTTTTAAAATATTATTGATTTCTTTGAATTGTATAAATTATGATTTATTTTGCAATTTTTTTATTATTTCATCTTTTATTTAATAATAATTTTGTTGATTTTTATTAAATGAAGTACTCATTTTGAATTGAATTCTTTTTTTTTCATTGTAAAATAAATATAATGAAAAATAATCATTGATCTTAAATTAATTTTTTTTATTTAGACATTTTCAAAAGAAAATATAATTTAAAATTAATATTTATTTTTAAATATATAAATTATTTTTTAAATACTTTATTTGTTAATTATAATTTCTATATTTTCGATATTTTTTAAATCTTTAATAAATTCTATTTGCTCTTTAGATAAATAATAATCACTTAAAATAATTGGAATATTTTTTTCTTTTCCACATATAATTATATTATTTTTAAAATAAGTATTAAATTGATTTTTAACTTCCTCAATAGATTTAAATTTTGAATTTTTAAAAATTAAAAAAAATATAATTATTTTTCTATATTCTTCTAAATTTTTAGTTATAATTTTAATTTTTTTAGACTGAAAAATTTCCAATCTCTTTTGAACTTTACAAAAATTTTCTTCAAGTTTTTCATAATATAAATTTTGCACAAAATCATCTATATCATTTATTTCAATTTGGCTAAAAAATATTTTATTAAAAGTATAATAATCAAAAGTTATTATATTCAATTGGTTAAATATTTTTAAATCATTTTCTTGAAACATACAGTCAAAAAAAATAAATTCTTTATCTAAATTCTTTATATAATCAAAAATATGAATATTAATTATGCATTTTTTAAATGTAATAAATTCATTATTAATACATCTTTTTTCATTTGAATTAAATGTAATGAAAATCTCACTATCTCCTTCAAAAATTATATTTTTCAAAATTATATTTTCTTCTTTTAATATTTTTTGAATTGATAATATAGTTTTATCATATTCATTTTTTTGATTATATAAATCTTTAATATCATTTAGACAATAAAAACTTAAAGTTAAATTTTTTAAATTCATTAAGGAATATTGTTGAATATCAAAATATGAATCTTTTATTATTAAATTTTGAATTGATTGAGGAATTTTTATACAATTATTTTCTGTTATTCCTTTTAATTTAAGTGTTCTTATATTTGGTAATGAATCTAAAATTGATTGAGTAAATTCAGATGAACAATATTCAAAATAAATTTCTTCTATTGATTCTTTATATCCTATTTCAATTTGCTTTTTAAAATTTGAAAATTTGAATTTATAACATTTTAAATTTTTATTATTAATATATCTTTTTAAACTTTCAAAATTATTTAATTTATTATTATCTTTTTCTGTAGTTTCAATTTCCATTTTATTTTCATCTTTTTCATCATTATCTTCCAAATAATCATAATTAAAACTTAATTCATATCCTTTATCTTTAATATATTTATATTTAACAATTCCACAAAAATTAATTTTTATAAAGCTTGTTTGATCTATTGATATATTTATGTTATTAAAAATTTCTTCATTATTTTCTATAACACATAATGGACATTGCTTGAATATAATATTATCAATATGAAACTGAATATCATTTCCTTTATTAGAAATATAAATTTGATTATTGATTATTTTTATATAATGAAGTAATTTTACGTTATAATCTAAATTTTCAATATAAAAATTTTTAATTGTTAAATTTTTCAATTCCCCTTTTGGATTATATATAAAATGAAAAAAATTTTCAACTTGTTGATTTGAGTTTAATTTCATATTTTTTAATATTAAACTTGAAAACTTTCTATTTTTATTAAAAATATTATTTAAATTTAATGATGAAAAATTATATAATACATCATTAATTTTTAGTTCTATAATATTTTGACAATCAATTATCATATCATTTTCACAAATAAAATTACATGAAAAATATAATTTTATTTTAATTCCAAGATTATTATCTCTAATATTATTTAATATTTTTATAAAGTTTAGATAATGCAGAGTAAATTTAATCGATTTAAATTTAAAAACTAAATTGATAATAATATTATTATTAAATTTAAAAACTATTCTATCAATTATATTTAAAGTATTTTCAGAGGTAAAAATAAGTGATATATCGTCATTTATAAAATTAATAGTTATCTTTTTTTTATCATCCATTTGAGTAAAATTTAAATTCTCTGGAATTATAATTTTTGTGCATTGTTCAACATTTTTAATATCAAAATCTAAAGATTCTAACACAATTTTTTTATAATTATTCATTAGATTATTTTAAATTCATATTTACAAAAAAAAAAAAAAAAATTGTTATAATAAATAGATAATTAAATGGGTAAAAAAATAGGTAAAAAAGTAACATAACTATAAATAATATTTTTCTTTTCCATTCAATACATTAATTCTTGGCAATATAATTGAATTAGAATTATTAGTTTTTAAAACTTTATTTTTTAAATTTATTTTTCTTTTAAAAGGATTTGTTGAATGAGGCCTTTGTTGATTTTTAATCTTTTCATTATTAATAAGAGGTAAACACTTATTATAATTTTTCAATTTTAAAATTTTAATTTTTTCCATTGATTTAATTCTTTTAAATCTTTCATTCATATAATACTTTTCATATTCTTTATTTAGTAAATTTATAACATTGATTAAATTGTTAATTTTTAATTCTTGAATATTTAATGCTTTAATATATATTTCATTTTTTACTCCAATCGTTTTTTCCATTTCTTCTGATTTTTTATTTAATTTTTTCACTTCATTTATTTGTTCTGATTTTTGAGTATGATTTAATGCTTTTTTTTCATTTAATTTTTTAAATTTAATATTATCTTTTATTATTTTTTT
>JAEEGL013236776.1_pt1 | contig 18780 bp, 19 predicted proteins | sample 9134231 | NCBI WGS metagenome assembly JAEEGL01 (sample SAMN16246548, study PRJNA631951) | gut metagenome | biome: gut microbiome; feature: rumen; material: fiber-attached | host: Bos | place: Iran: Karaj | collected 2018-10 | reverse complement strand
GTGTGCAATTTATATCGCGTAAGATTCCTAAGGACATAAAATACATCCGTGAACATATATTTATGAACTGTAAGGGAATGAGCGGCGAATTTAAACTCCCATCATCTGTTGTGGCCATCGGTAAGAGTGCTTTTTCTGCAACCGGTTTTTCGGGGGAACTCGTGCTGCCGGACGGCCTTGAATCAATAGAGGAAGGGTGCTTTGCCGGATGCTCAAACATAACATCGATAGCAGGATTCCCTAATACGCTTAAACATATCAAAGGATATGCTTTCAGAGGGTGCACCTCGCTATCGGGAGATCTGACCATACCTGACGGCGTAACCTTTGTGGGAGAAGACGCTTTTTACGAATGTCCGAAGCTTAAGAGCGTGACTTTCGGAAAAGATATATGCAGCGTCGGAGAAGGCGCCTTTACAAAATGCGATGCTCTTTCATCTGTGACGTTTACGGGAGACATTCCGGATTATTACGGTTCTGATGAAGATTCACCGAGCTTCCCCGAAGGCTGCAAAGTAAATGCATCTCCATCTGCCGTGAAACTTGCGGATGTCTGGAAAGAAAATGTGAAAAAACCCGTTCCGGGGCAGAAAGAGAGTTCCGGAGACGATTCAATGAAAGAAGAGCCGTATTACTGGACTATGGCACTTACGGGGTTTGACTATACGGGCGCGGGATATTACGCCGACGTGGTACTTTTATTTGATGATGATCAGGTCAAAGTATCCATAAACGGCCGCGAGATCACATCGGTTCCGTATTTTGCCGACAAAAACGCATACACCGAGGAAGACCAGGTGGTATTGACCGACGGATTCTTCTGCAGAGGCGGATGGGTAAAAGAACTCAGATATGTGTACGGTTTCGACAGCGATGATCAGTTATACGGAACCGTGATAAAAGAAGACGGTTCCACCGAAGAGGTGGTATTCCATACCGGAAGTGAAGAATGTCTGTATCTGACAGAGAAGTGATGACAGATAGTCGAGGAGGCAGATCCATATGAAAAAATATGCTTCATTATGGCTTGACTATAAGGCAAAAAAGAATAACAGAGACTGCGGATGCCTTGGATCCATCAGTATATCAGGCGCCGGTGAATCCGATATCAGGGTTCAAAACGCTGTCCGTGAGCTGAAAAACGGTCTGAAGGCCATGCTGGATATCGAGCCTGAAATTGTCTTTGGATCAGCGGGATCGCACACCGGGGCTGTGGGTTCATCATCGGGATTATCGGACGGATCTGCCGCCGGATCATTAAACGGACAAAGCATTCTCGACAACGAAGAATACAGGATAACCCTCGAAAAGGACGGTCTTGCAATAGAAGCAAACAGCGGCCGGGGTATACTTTACGCGGCCTTTGACATCCTAAGATGTATTTCATGTGAAAGAAGCCTGAAGGAAACCTATGCTTCCGGAAAGACAGTACGTCCGTCAAATCCGCTTCGAATGCTAAACCACTGGGACAATATGGACGGAACCATCGAGAGAGGTTATTCAGGCAGGTCGTTTTTCTATGTTGACAATGAGATCGTAATTGACGAACGTACCGTTGATTATGCGAGGCTTATAGCTTCAGTCGGCATCAATGCGGTCGTGATAAATAACGTAAATGTCAAAGACGCGGCGTCCTACATGATAACCGACAGGTATTACGATAAGCTTGCAAAACTCGGTGAGGTATTTGCGGGTTACGGGATCGGATTATACTTAAGCCTTAACTACGCATCCACCATAGAGATAGGCGGACTCGACAGCGCGGATCCTTTGGATCCTGAGGTCATAGCGTGGTGGAAAGATAAGATGGCTGAGGTCTTTGAACGGATCCCTACTCTTAAAGGCTTTTTGGTAAAAGCCGATTCTGAAGGCCGTCCCGGTCCTTTTACATACGGAAGAACGCAGGCGGACGGAGCCAACATGCTCGCCGATATAGTCAAAGAATACGGCGGGATCATCATATGGAGATGCTTTGTATATAACTGCAAGCAGGACTGGAGGCATACCAAAACAGACAGGGCCAGGTCAGGATATGACAACTTCATGCCTATGGACGGTGATTACCATGACAATGTCATCCTTCAGATCAAGAACGGTCCCATGGACTTCCAGATCAGGGAACCCGTATCACCTCTGCTTGGCGGCTTAAAGAAGACAAACCAGATGCTGGAGGTTCAGATCGCCCAGGAATATACGGGACAGCAGATAGACGTCTGCTATCTGATCCCGATGTTTAAGGAGATACTCGGATTTAAGACATATTGCAGTGAAAAAGATGATACCGTTGCGGATATCATAAGCGGCAAAACTTTTGGCAGCAGATTCTCGGGGATCGCTGCAGTGACCAATACGGGAAACGATTTCAACTGGACGGGCAATTACCTTGCCGGAGCCAATCTCTTCGGTTTCGGAAGGCTTGGCTTTGATACGGATCTTACTTCGGAACAGATAGCCGAAGAATTCATTAAGATGACCATATCGGATGATCCCGGGGTGGTGGATGTGATCATGGGTATATTGCTTCCTTCCCGCGCAGTATATGAAAAATACTCCGCGCCGCTTGGGATAGGCTGGATGGTTCAGCCTGCGACCCACTACGGGTGCAGCGTAGACGGTTATGAGTATGACAGATGGGGAACTTATCACAGAGCGGATCACTTAGGACTGGGAGTAGACAGGACTGATAAGGGAACGGGATATGCTCTTTTGTACAATGAGCCCAATGCGTCGGTATATAATTCGCCCGATGAATGCCCTGATGAACTGGTCTTATTCTTCCATCATCTGCCCTACACGCATAAGCTTCACAGCGGCAAGACCGTGATACAGCATATATATGATTCCCATTTCGAGGGATATGAAGAGGCCAAACAGATGGCTGCAAAGTGGGAAAACTTGAAAGATAAGCTCGATAGTGAGATATTTTATAATGTAAGCAAGCGGTTTGAGCGCCAGCTTGCAAACGCCCGGGAGTGGTGTGATCAGGTAAATTCATACTTCTTCCGCAAAAGCGGTATTCCGGACGAAAAAGGAAGGCAGATATGGTAGGAGAGTACAACAGGTTTATAAGGAAAGTTTCGATTTTACTGACTGTGTCAATGACGGCTCTTGTTATAGCGGGATGCTCCGGTACCCGGTCCGGATCTGAAACCGCGCAGGAAGAGACCGCGGCGTCTGTGGAAAGCGCAAAAGAATCCGTGCTCGGAGCCGTGGATTTTGATCACGAACTGGATGATTATGAACCCAAGAAGGATCATTACAGTTTCTATTTTACCTACAAGATCGTCCATCCTTGGTGGGATGCCGTTGCGCTTGGTATGGAAGAAGCTCAGAGACAGTATCTGGACAAAGGTATAGCCGTCACTTACGAATACATGGCGCCTGACGATGCTTCCGCCGAAGACCAGATCGAGAGGCTCGCGGAAGCTGAGAAAGGTGATTATGACGTGATCGGTGTCGATGTTGCCGATGCCGAGATCATCTCTCCGGTCCTTGACCAGATGGTTGATTCGGGCATTAAAGTGATGACTTTTTCAAGCTCCGATGCGCATGACGGAAGCAAGAGAATTGCTTATGTGGGGAATACGCATAACTATCAGGACGGAGCAGACCTGACCGAAGCATTGTGCAAAAAACTCGACTACACGGGGAAGATTGCTATCCTTGTCGGGAGCAAAGGCGCACCGTGCCATGAAGACCGTGCCCGCGGAGCCGAAGATACCCTTGCAAAATATGAAAACATGGAAATAGTCGCAAAAGAGTATGACATGGATTCGGTTAACAAAGCATATGATCTGACCATGCAGATACTTAAGGATAATCCGGATCTGGACGGTCTGGTATGCTGCAATATGAGTAATCCCGTGGGCGCCGCAAGAGCTGTGACCGAAACAGGAAGCGACACCGTCATAGTCGGCATGGATCACGATAAAGAGGCGCTTCATTATCTGAAAGACGGTGTTATCTACTGTCTTGGCGTTCAGGATTGTTACTCAATAGGTTTTGATACGATCCAGGTTGCGGTCAAGATTGCAGACGGCAATACTCCCGGCAGCCTGTTCCCGGAAAAAACGGATGAACCAAACACTATAATCTACCAGGGAGATGCAGTGTTAATGCTCGAGCTGCTCTATGGTGACGTATCATGAACAAAAAATGGATATCCGAAAAATCATTCGTATTAACAGCGACGATAGGAAGCGTTCTGATCACGGCCATACTTATAGTGGGAACTTTGTGGGCGTCAAATCAAAGTGTTTCATCAACAAATGATGCGGTTTCCACCGTGAGCTCTTTCTACCTGGAGGCGATGGCTGATAACAATGCCCAGACGATCACCAATCTGATCGACAGCAATTTCGTCCAGATGGAAAAAGCGATCGATGTCATCAGGGATGAAGGTATAAGCTCGCAGGATGAACTGCGTACCGCTTTGGGCCGGATCAAAAGTCTTCTGTCATTGAGCAGGTTTGCGCTCGTTGACGAGAACAATATCGTTTATACCCAGTACACGACTTATACGGGCGGGACCAGACATGAGTTTTTGTCAGAGGAAAAGATGGATGACAGAGTCGTAAGCACAGTATATCTGTACGGTTCTTCCAAACAGCTGTGTCTTGCAATACCGACCAAAGATCTGGTCATCATGGGAAAACCGTTTAAGGCTTGCTTTGTCCAGATCGACATTACGGACATAGTTGATATGCTGGCAGTCGACGATCAGTCCAGAACCAGTTTTGCACTGTATTCCAAAAACGGAGGCAACCTGTCGGATACGGAACTCGGACCTGTCATAGGTGATCAGAATATTCTGGATGCTACCAAAAACTTTGTTTCCCAGAGCGTTCTGGATAATGTGAGCAATGATTTCATGGAAGAAAAAGAAGGAAGCCTTTCATTTGTATCGAATGGTCTGGCTGAGACTGTCTGCTATGTTCCCGTCCAGGATACGGGCTGGGTTATGGCAGTCCTTATCCGTGAGAGTGTCATTCACGACCAGATACTCGGGATCAGTGAAAAGAACCTTGCTATAAGCCGGAAACTTATCATAGTTGTTCTGGTGACCGTGGTCCTGTTCGCAGCGGTTCTGCTTTTGCAGCTAAGGAAGATATCAAGAGACCGTCTGGAAGCCGAGCAGGAAAAGAGCAACAGCTTTAAGAGCATGGCCAATACCGATTCCATGACAGGCGTACGCAATAAGCATGCATTTACGGAGACCGAGCAGAATCTTGACAAGATGATCAAGGAAAAAGAGATCGATAAACTTGCGATCGTTGTATGCGATATAAACGGATTAAAATATGTTAATGACACGCAGGGTCATGCGGCAGGAGATAAACTTATCATTGATGCAAGCAACATGATCTGCGAGTATTTTAACCACGGCGCAGTCTACAGGATCGGCGGTGACGAGTTCGCCGTTCTTCTGCAGGGCAAAGGTTACGATACGATGATCGGTGTGGTAAATGACTTTAACCGCCAGGCTGAAGCAAATATAGAAGAAGATGCCGTGGTCGTTTCAATAGGATATTCAGTTCTGACCGAAGAAGATGAGTCGCTTCACGATGTCTTTGAAAGAGCGGATCAGATGATGTATGAACGCAAGAAAGAACTGAAAGGGATGGGGGCTAAAACCCGTTAAAGCCGGTCATATGAAGATATATGTAGACTATGACGACTGTCTGTGTGAGACCGCAAGAGCCTTTTCCACACTGGCAGATAAAATGTTTAAAACAAACGTGCCCTATGAGGACATACGCTTTTTTAATCTTCAGAAGTCCTTCGAACTTGATGATAAGCAGTATGATGAGCTGATGATACGCGGCCATGAGCCCGAAGAACTTCTGTCATATGAAGAGACTCCCGGAGCATCGGATGTTATAAATGAATGGGTCAAAAAAGGCCATGATGTTACGATCATCACGGGACGTCCGTACATCGCTTATGAACTGTCAAAGGTATGGCTTGAACGACACGGCTTTCCCGATGTGAAGCTGTATTGTCTTAACAAATACGGGAGAGAGAATTTTATAAAAAACTCATCGTTCAGTCTGGAGCTTGAAGATTACTACAAGATGAAATTTGACTATGCGGTCGAAGACTCCCCGCTGGCATTTAAGTTTTTCGATCATCTGCCGGATATGAAAGTCCTGGTTTTTGACAGACCGTGGAACCGGGATGCAGAACTTCCCGGTGATAACTACCGCAGATGTCATGATTGGGAAACGATCAGAAATCTTGTACCGTAGACAGGAGGATAGATAAATGGAGATCACTAACTTGAACGGATCAAGGAATGAAAGGAAACATAGATGGAACTTATAAAGGATTACATGAGAGATGACGCGAGCCGTCACATGTTAAATGAACTGACTCAAAAAGTATTCGGATTTGATTTTGAAAGCTGGGTTGCCAATGAATATTTTGAAGGGGATTACATCCCCTTCTCTTTTGTAGAAGACGGAAAGATCATATCAAATGTTTCGGCCAACCGGATGAAGTTTATGCAAAACGGTTCAGAGAGAAACTATATCCAGATCGGAACTGTCATGACGGATCCCGATTACCGGAACCGGGGTCTCGCTGCGAAGCTGATGAAATGTGTCATCGAAGAATATGAGCATGACTGCGACGGTTTTTATCTGTTCGGCGATCTGAGCGCATATGAGTTTTACAAAAAGATGGGTTTTGAGGTCGAAAACCAGTACAGGTACTTTGTAAAAGACGAGTTCTGCAATACGGAAAAGAAGGAAGGAATGTTTAAACCCGTAAATGATATGGATGACGGTATAAAAGAAAAATACCTTGATTTCGTCCGACACAGCGCATCGCATTCCTCTTTTGAACAGATCAATAAGTACGGTCTGCAGATGTTCTATACCGCCGGTTTTGATACCGTGTTTTATTGTGATGACTTAGATTGTTTTATCGTGATGGACACGGAGGAAACTGCAGTATTACAGTCGATCCTCAGTAAAAAGAAAACTGCGCTTACGGATGTTCTTGCACGAATTGAAATAAATGACGGATGCATGCTCGGATTTACTCCGCTTGATGAAGATACGGATAAATGCACTGCGGAAATTTATGACGGCGGAGAGGATTACAGGCTGTTTTACAGAGGAGAGAACCTAAAATCCATAGAGCGGGAGAAATTGTATTTTCCGGATTTGTCACATGCGTGAAAACTTCGCCGTTTCGCGTATTACAGCGTGATCATTGGGAGGAAATATGAAGAAGAATCTATTATGTTTCTGTGTATCGGTCATTCTGCTTTTGACCTGCATCGCCGGATGCGGAAATGCAGAAGCCGCAGATAAGAAGCTGACCGTCACTGCAAGTACATGGCACGAGCTGGGCGGAGAAGATGCGGAACCTGTTGTCTTTTCACCTGTTAAAAAAGGTGACGAGATTTATAACGGCTTCAGTTCTGTGATCACGGTTAAGTCGGTCAGCGCAGGTAAGATTGTTCTTGCTATCGACGGATGTCTGGTCGAACCAAACGCTGACGGCACGATTAACTTGGACATTGAGCCGCTCAGGAAAGTGATATTGGAAACAGGTGAATCCATTGAACTGGTGTCACAGACAATGGACGGAGGGGTTAACATAACTATCACATTTGAATAACAGGATCATATAAATAATCATGGATAATTACAGTACCAAAATATCGGAACGTATGTGGAACCAGCCTGATAAAGGTGAGCTGGAAGCAGAACGTGAAAACACATTTATAGATGATATCGTGCAGAAGTCGCATATAGAACGTGAACTTCTGCAGTCTCTTGACGGGATCAGGACCGCATTCGACGGTGGGGCAGGATGCGGAAGATTCTCAATACTTTTGGCCAGGCAGGGAATCCATGTGACGCATTTTGACATCTCGCAGCCCATGATCGATAAGGCACAAGAGATCGCTGAAAAAGAAGGCGTCGCTGACAGGATCACTTTTGTAAAAGGAGTGCTTGAAGACCTGTCCGCTTATGAAGACCGGAGTTTTGATCTCGTGATGAGTTTTGATTCGCCGATCTCATATACCTATCCAAATCAGGAGAAGGTCATCGGTGAGCTGGTAAGGATAGCGGGCAAACGGATCATGATAAGTGTATCGAGCAGGCTTGGTTCCGTGCCGTATCTTTCAAACCCGATCCAGAAGAATCAATTCATATTGGATAAGAACAGCAAAGATCCGTGGGTTAAGTGGTGCTTAGACAGCAGGGATCAGATGATAGATGGCTTTTCATTTAATAAAGAGGCTCTCGAAAAGGCTTATGATACGGGACTTCTCGGAGATGTGGAAGAAGCAGAGGAAGCGTATGAGCGCGGCGAATCCCCATGGTGTGTCACCTATCATTTTCTGCCTGATGAATTGGAAGGCATTCTTACAAAATTCGGAGTTAAGAACATCTCAATGGCCGGCCCCGGCGCATATGCAAGGACCATCCCGAACGAGATACTTGTTAAGATCATGAATGATCCTAAGCAAAGAGCAGATTTTCTGGAATTCTGCCATATGTATGACAGCAACCCCTACGTATGCGGCATGGGCAAAGACAATCTCTTTGCAAAGGGTGAGATAAGATAAATAATGCAGGAGACAATATGGTAATAGAGCATATTGCAATGTATGTGAACGATATTGAAGAAGCAAGAGACTTCTTTGTTAAGTATATGGGCGGCAGCTCAAATGCCGGATATCATAATAAAAATACGGATTTCCGCTCATACTTCATATCTTTTGAAGACGGATCAAGACTGGAGCTGATGAACAAGCCCGGCCTTGAAGATATGGATAAACCGCTTAACCGCACGGGTTATGCTCACATTGCTTTTTCTGTGGGGAGCAAAGAGAAAGTAGATGAGATAACGGCGCACTTAAAGGATGACGGATATGATGTTGTCAGCGGGCCCAGGACTACAGGTGACGGATATTATGAAAGCTGCGTAGTAGTTTTTGAGGGAAATCAGATAGAACTGACAGAGTAGCTTTTTAACCTAAAAGAGATATTCCGCAAGCGGCGGTTTCGGCATTTGCGGGTATGAGGTTCTCTATGTTCGGAGATAAAAAGAGATTACACATGATGATAGAAAAATCCTTTGGAAAGAATCCGCTGGATTGTTTTCTATATTATGATGCCTCAAACAGAATAGATAAAGTAAAGCGGTATCATGACTGCATTACGGATATTGAACAGGGTGCCGCGGCTATTGATGATGTGACCTGGAGCGATCTGGAAATGGATAATGTTTTCCTCAGGGTCAATCATACCAACTGCTTTTTGGGAGAACAGGTTCTATATCACAAACTGCATGTGCTTGATAAAGGCACGGATGATAAACAAACGAAAGCGTTCGAAAAGCGTTTGGATTGTTATGAAGAAAATCCTGTGCTTCGTTCAACGATCGAGGAGAGGCTTCAGTATGTGGGCAAATTGGATGAAGGCTATTACCTCTCGGAATATCTGCTTAATACGGATCTTTGGAAGATAGGCAGCAATCTTATATATCATTGCTTACAGATCGGTCTGGCTGCGCTTCTGATCCTGGCCATTGTATTCAACAATCTGATTTTTCTGGCCGCTGCCATCGCTGTTGCTTTAATTAATCTGACGATGTATCTGGCAGTAAAGCAGAAGTATGAAGTCTTTTTTACATCCCTGATAGAATTTAAGAAGGTATACTCTTTTGCCAAATGGTTAGTTCAATATGACAAAGAAGGACATGTGGTGAATGAAGAGGCGCGTAAGGCGGTTTCTTCACTCGGCAAAATGTCATTCATTATTACAGGCATGAACGGCCGGAGGCAATCATCCCTGACCGGAGACATTCTGGGTATGTTCAGGGAATACATGTGGGGCATTCTGCTTATCGATGTATCAATGTTTAACTACATCATGAAGATCATTGCCGATAAGCGGGAGCAGGTACTTGTACTTCTTGATTTCGTCGGGCAGGTGGACAGTGATATTGCGGTAGTTTCATACAGACACAGTCTGGATGAGTGGTGTAAGCCGGAATTTGATTCAGATGATATTAAGGCAGAAGGCATAGCGCATCCTCTTATCAAGAATCCCGTTACCAATGATTTTGAATTATTCGACATCGCGATCCTGACCGGCTCAAATGCTTCGGGAAAATCAACTTTTATGAAAAGCATTGCCATCAATGCAATACTTGCCCAATCGATCAATACATGTTCGGCCGGGAGTTTTAAACTGAAGCCCGTTATGGTTGTAACCTGCATGGCGCTTAGGGATGATGTCATCACAGGTGAGAGCTACTATTACAGAGAAGCAAAATATTTAAAGAGAATGCTGGATATGGTCGCTGTCGATGACAGAGTACTGGTTGTTATCGACGAGATCCTTAAAGGAACAAATACAAAGGAACGGATAGCTGCGTCAAAAGCCATTCTTGAATACATTGCCGGGACCGGCTGCTTTGTTCTTGTGGCGACGCATGATAATGAGCTCACGGAAAATCCAAAATACAGAAACTATCATTTCTGCAATGAGATAGAAGGTGATGATATTGTATTTGATTACAAAATACACAACGGGAAAAATACACAGTCAAATGCAATAGAGCTGCTTTCACATCTGGGCTATCCGGATGAGATAGTAGAACAGGCCAGAAAAAATACGGAGGATATATGAAAGAAGCATTACTGATCATAGATGTTCAAAACGATTACTTTCCGGGCGGGACCAATGAACTTCATAAACCGTATGAAGCGGAAGCGCGGATTATTGAATTGATCGCCGAAAGCAGAAATTGCGGCCGGCCTGTCATTTATATCCAGCACTTTAACCCTCCGGATGACTATTTCTTCCTTGAAGGAACCTATGGCGCCGAAATATCCGACCGTATCAAACCGGAAGACGGTGACAGGATCATAGTCAAGCATTTCCCCAACAGTTTTCTTGAAACAGAACTTGATGAATACCTTAAATCGCTTGGGGTGGATACGCTGATCGTCTGCGGAATGATGACACATATGTGCGTTGATACCACGGTCAGAGCGGCTATGGATTACGGGTATCAGGTAATACTTGTTGCAGATGCCTGTGCAACAATGGATCTGGAAGCAGGCGGAGAGATCATACCTGCGGACATCGTCCAAAAGACATTTATAGCATCCCTGGAAGGGGTGTTCGCGACAGTGATCTGACGGAGCAGCCTGGGTGTAAATATGAAGAACAAAAATTATACGAAAGCAAAGGTGCTGACACTGATCCCGGTCATTGTTCTGGTGTTCACGGTGATCTGTATGGTACTTGCAACAATACTTGAAGTTCCTACAGGCAGAGGGCTGATCTATACGGTATTTGCATTTGCCGGCCTGATGAGTATTTTTCTGTCACCGTTGCCGTGTCTGGTGGTATCCATCATAGGAACGGTGTCTGCGGTAAAGGCAGTAAAGGAAGGCATGGCGGCCCGGAAGTTTATAATTCTTGGCATCGTTGAGATTCTTGTCTATGTTCTGGGCGCGATTCTGGCAGTCATGATGTTCATAGGCGGACAGAGCGTGTAAAAGAGAAAGTCAATATGGAAAGAAGCGTTAAACCGGACGAAAAAGTTAAAGAATTGTTTTGCTATGAGGTAGCAGGGTGGATTGGTATACAAAGAGCATCGGGGTTACCAGCCGGAGTGTCAATATGAGTATTAGAACAAATTATGAAAAATGGTATGAAGGGGACGATTATTACTGGGGACTCAAACCGGGAGATTTTCTAAATGAATTGATCGAACTGTGTCCGCCTTCACCCAATGCAAAAGTTCTCGATATCGGGTGCGGAGAAGGAAAAGATGCTGTTTATATGGCAGAGAAGGGCTATAAAGTATCCGCTTTTGATCTGACACAGAACGGTATAAGAAAAACCGTTTCCCTGGCAAAAAGAAGAGGCGTTGAGATCAATGCTTATGTAGATGACATCAATACGTTCAGTACGGACGAACAGTTCGATATTATTTATTCTACGGGAACAGTGCAGTACCTTTTTGACGAGAACAAAGAAAACTTCTTTAAGAAACTCGAGAAGATGACCAGACAGAACGGCATTGTATATATTAATGTTTTTGTTGAAAAATCATTTCTTGAGTTGCCTCCCGACTGGGATAAAGAAGAGAAAATGTGGAAGTCAGGTGAGTTATTCTCTTATTTCGCAGATTGGAGATTTGAACGGATAGACGAGGTAATATTTGAGGATAACAGCGGTGGGATTCCGCATTATCATTGCATGGACACGATTATTTGCAGAAAGATACATTAACAGGACTGCAGGAAAGGCGGACGAAGACGGATTCGGTATCCGTTCCAAGACCATGATGATGCTTTATCCTGTAATGGAAGCCGTGATAAGCGGCGGAGATCTCGAAAATCCGGGCGGTGACGGGAAATACAGCAAGATGCAAAGCCGCTTGGAAATGAAAACTTTCATAAAGGAGGGTTTTGGAGTTATCCGGACAAGACAAATGAATGATTACAGCGAACAGCATAAGAAGGCATGGGAGTTTGACGCATACAACTTCTGGGTCAGGACGTCGGGAACACCGGCCGAAAGAGCTAAGAAGGATATAGAAAACCCCGGGAAAATGCTGAAACAATATGCGGATTATTTTGAGCGGTATGACGGTGTAAAGATAGCAAATATCTGCGGATCCTGCGGAAAGAAAGCTATTCCGCTTGCTTTGCTTGGAGCCGATGTTACCGTTTTTGATATTTCCGAGGACAACAAAAGGTATGCTCTCGAAACGGCTGAGGCAGCAGGCGTGACCATAGAATTCGAAGTATGCGATATCCTAAAAATCGATATGGACAGATTCGCCGGATACTTTGATGTCGTGTTTATGGAGGGCGGAATTCTCCACTATTTCCATGACATAAATGAGTTTATGGGTATCATGTACGGTCTCCTGAAGGATGGCGGAAAGCTTATCTGCAGTGACTTCCATCCGTTTATCAAAATCTCGGATATTCTGAAATTCGGCCAGCCGACGCCGGGGTACTTTTATTCCGAAGTATTTGAAGGCGAGATGGCACATGCCCGTTTCTATGACGACGAAACCCGTAAGCAGATTCCCAAATGCGAATACAGGAAGTACACGATAAGCGAGATCATAAACGGCATCATTGGCGCAGGTTTTATACTGGAACGTTTTGATGAGCATCCGGCATGGGAAGATGATAAACTCCCCGGAGAGTTTACCGCGATCGCACGTAAGACGGTTTCTGTATGTGTGAAATAAGGAAAGCAAAATGAAAAGAAGATCAGTTAACCCCAATTATTCAATGTGTGTACAGCCGGCCTTTATCATCGGTACGAACAATGAAGACGGTTCAGACAATTTTGCGCCTATAACATGGGTCAGTGCCACCTGCAAAGGGAGTGACGAATACCTGCTGGTCATAAGCATGTTCGGAACAAAAAGGACAAAGCAGAATGTTATCAGAACAGGTTTGTTCAGTGCAAATCTTGTAAGCAGTAAAATGCTCCCTCTTATGGATTATTTCGGTTCGAAACATGCCGTAGATGGAAAAAAGAATGACATCACATATGGCGTGGCTCGCGGTGCGGTTCTGGATGTACCCACTTTGGACGAAAGTCCGTGGGTATATGAATGTGAGGTTGCCGAATCTGTTGAGACGGGGGATTCAACCACTTTTTTCGCTCATATCAGAAATATCCAGATGGATGAGAGACTCAACCCCAAAGACATATTTGATATAGATCTTACGGTTCTTGATCCGGTTATTTACTCCGGAAGATATCATAGCCTTGGCAAAATGCTCGGAGAGATCGGGGATTTTTGTAAATAGTTTTTTGCATATGGCGAAGTATGACGATCCGGACAAAACAAAGCAAGTCCGGACAGGATTATGCTCTTTTGAAAAAATATAATCATCTGTGAAAGGAGGTATACCGATGGATTGGATAAAGACGATCAATAATTCTATAGGATACATGGAAGATCATCTTACGGACAGCATTACATTGGATGATATTGCAGCGGATGTAAATCTTTCGGTTTTTCATTTTCACAGAGCGTTTTCTTTGCTAACGGAAATGTCTCCGACCGACTACCTGAGGAAGCGACGTCTTTCACAGGCCGGTGCGGAACTTGTAAACGGGGATGATAAAGTCATCGATATTGCGCTTAAGTACGGATATGAGACTCCCGAAAGCTTTACCAAAGCATTCACAAGATATCACGGCGTTTCCCCCATGCAGGTGAGGAAAGGCAGTCCCATCAAATTCATGAGCAGGTATACCGTCCGAATCACAATTGAAGGAGGACAGATCATGGAGTACAAAATTGAAAAATGGGAAGCAATGGACTTGCTGGTGCGCGAAAAGAGTTTTAACGTCGAAACAAGCGAAACGGAAATTCCGAAGTTTTGGGATGAGTACTATGCCAATGAGAACTACAGGAAGATTCCGGGATATCTGGGAATCTGTTCCCAGCAGAAATCCGGCGGGAATGAATTTAACTACGGTATAGGCTGCAAGGCATCCGACATAGAGGGTGTTCCCGAGGGCTTTACCATAAAGCATTTGCCGGAATACACATGGGCCGTATTTAAATGCGTGGGTCCGATGCCTAAGGCTATTCAGGATATGTGGGACAGGATATATAAAGAATGGCTTCCGGTATCGGAATATGAGCTCATTCCGGACATAGATATCGAGAATTATCTGCCCGGAGATCCGTCATCCCCCGACTATGTCAGTGAGATATGCATTCCCGTCAGAAAGAAAAGCCGGGATATGTAAGAAAGGTCTGGAATGCTGCGATGTGTTTAAATCACGGAATATTACCTGGTGTATGAAGGCAGGGTTATCATGCGTAAAAGGATTGAACGATGATAGAAACCGAAAGACTCCTGCTCAGGGAGTATACATTAGATGATTTTGATGCATTATATGAGATCGTGTCTGACGCCGAGACGATGCAGCATTATCCTGCACCGTTTGATGAGGCAAAAACCACACACTGGATCGAATGGAATCTGGATAACTATGCCCGGTACGGATTCGGGTTGTGGGCGGTTGTTTTGAAAGAAACCGGTGAGTTTATCGGAGACTGCGGCATTACCATACAGAAGATTGACGGAGAGAGCCTGCCCGAGATCGGATACCATATTCATAAAAAGTATTGGAGACACGGATATGCCAGGGAAGCTGCGCAGGCCGTCAGGGACTGGGCCTTTGAGAACACGGATTATCCGTCACTGTATTCGTACTGCAAATATACGAATGAAGCATCCTATAAAACAGCGGAAGCGATAGGCATGCATTTTGAGAAAGAATATCCTGACGAGGCTAACAGGATCACCCATGTTTCTGTGATCCACAGACCGGCGACAAGAAAACGGCTGGTGAGTGTTGCAAAGGCCATGGCTCAGATACCGTTCCATGGTTTCATAGATGGAGAAAAGTCAAATCTGGAACCGATAGTTGAGCCTTTCCCAAAGTGGACTGTTGAGGAAGCTGACAGACTGTGGTGTGCTGCATTTGTATATTATTGCTGTACAGAAGCGGGTTTTGAGATCCCAATCCGGCCGAATGAGTGCAAAACATGTCATCTTGCGGGGTGTATTGCATGGGAAGAATTTGCAACAGGTGATCCCCGGATTGAGTATCATAAAGGCGGAGAGGACTTTATGCCGGAATCCGGTGATATTGTTCTTTACGATCGTGTATTTGAAGACCGGGAGCATGATCATATCGGGATCGTAATTGAAAAACGCAGGAATTCCATTCTTGCTGCGGAAGGAAATACAGACAATAGATCAGGAATTATCGAGAGGCCTGTCGATATGCATATACGTGCGTATATCCGTATTCCTGACGGATATAAATACACATAAGAATTGCTGTAATTGCTCATGATAATGATGCACAATTCCAACAGCAAATCGGAGTTTGTAGAGTTGAATCGCTAAGGGAGAGAGTTCGGCAATTCGAGTTTGTCGATATGATTTAAATTTTGCGGCATTATCGGAACAGGCAGATAAAGTGAGGAAAAATGAAAGAAATAACATATGACGAGCTTCGGAAATTACCCAATGACACGTATGAACTCATAGATATCAGAGATGACGGCCTTACAGCATACGGCATGATACCTGGGGCTGTTCATATCTACATCGAGGATCTTGAGAGCAGTACGGTTTTGACGGATATTTCCAGGGAGAAGAAACTGGTTTTTTACTGTGAGATAGGACGAATGTCAAGAGAAATCGATGATACCCTTGACTATCTGAACGGCAGGGATTGTTACAGCCTTTCAGACGGATATGTAGGGTACATCAGGAACGGAATAAAAAGTCAGGCGGATAAAGAAGAGAAAAGAAAACGTGCCGAAGAGAGTATACAAAAGAAATTCCACAAGCAGCTGTTTTCACCATTCGCAAAGGCCTGTAAAACATATGAACTTATAGAAGACGGGGATCATATCGCCGTATGTATTTCCGGCGGTAAGGATTCCATGCTTATGGCTAAACTGTTCCAGGAGATCAGGCGTCACAGACAGAAAGAGTTTGATCTGACTTTTCTTGTGATGGATCCCGGATACAATATGGAAAACAGAGCATTGATCGAAAGCAACGCGGAAGCGCTCGGTATTCCGATCACCGTTTTTGAAAGTACTATATTTGATGCCGTGGACACCATAGATAAAAATCCCTGTTATCTGTGCGCAAGAATGAGGCGCGGTTATCTGTACAGTAAAGCCAAAGAGCTGGGATGTAACAAGATAGCGCTCGGACATCATTATGACGATGTGATCGAAACCATTCTGATGGGAATGATCTATGGCGCTCAGATCCAGACGATGATGCCGAAACTGCACAGTACAAATTTCGAAGGCATGGAGCTTATCAGACCGCTTTATCTGGTCAGGGAAGCAGATATCTGCGCATGGAGAGATTACAATGAACTGCATTTTCTACAGTGTGCCTGCCACTTTACCGATACATGCACCACATGCCACGAGGATGGTACTACGTCCAGTAAAAGGCTTGAAACAAAGAAACTGATCGCGGAACTGAAAAAGACAAATCCATTTATCGAATCCAATATTTTCAGCAGTGTGGAGAATGTCAACCTGGATACCATAATTGAGTATAAGAAGAATGGCGTAAGGCACCACTTCCTGGATGAATACTGAGATGGATATTGTTTTGACCATGAGAAACAGATTAATAATGCTGGAAGGCTTACCCGGAACAGGGAAGTCAACAAATTCATTTAAGATATACGAACAGATGCTTCGCAACGGAGCAAAAGCCCATTGGCTGCATGAAGTATCCCAACCGCACCCGACACTCTTTTTTACTGAAAGCTGTTTGTCTAAAGAGGAATACAACAGTTTTATTGAGAGGTATCCCGAGCTTTCCGGAACTATGAATGAAATTGCGGAGGTTCGTAAAACAACTGTCGGAATTGACTATGAGACGGTATTGAGAAAATGCCGGAAGCAGGGTCTTAAGGATACGGAAGAAACCCAATGGTTTCAGGAACTTATGCAGTATGATGCATTTCCGGCTTCAGTGGATCGTTATGAGGAACAAGCTCTTGAAAAGTGGGAGAGTTTTACTGCGAAAGCCGTGAAAGATGAAGATACGATCTTTATCATGGACAGCAGTATTTTTCAGTATCAGATTTTTACATACCTTCTGAAAGATGCCGGATATGACCGGCTGTCAGCATTTATACAGAGGATTATGGCTTATTTGAGCCCACTTAATCCTCTTTTGATCTATCTGTACAGAGAAAACACTGAGGATTCCATTGCGTATTTGGAAAGTCAGCGTGGAGCAGGGGAGCTGGAACACACGTGGGAGCGGGATAAAGAGGAACCCTATTATACGAATAAGCAAAAAAATGTTACGGCTTTCTATGATTTTCTTAAAGACTATGCTGATTATGCCGCGCGGCTTTTTGATGAAATAAAATGTGACAAGAAGAAAATCGAAATATCTGAGAATAATTGGGAAGCATACGAAAATGAGATGCTTGGACTGCTTAATATCGATCGTAAGGCGGTTCCTGATTATAAAGCGGCAAACGGAACATATGTTAACAGCGAATACGGCATTTCCTTTTCGATTAAAGATAATGAAATGAAAGATCCCGAGGGTGTAAGAAGACGTCTTTTACCCAAATCGAAAAAAGAATTCTTTGTGGAGGGGCTGCCTGTTATTCTGGAATTCTACGATGAGAAATATGTAAGGCTGCATGGACAGCAGATCATTCCGCAATGGACGCAAACCGGTATGATATATGAAAAGTCAGAAGTGCCGGAGTATAAGAATTCATGGACATGTTTAGCCGCGATGCATTTGAAAACAGAAGGCAGTATATCTGCGGGTTTTACCGCGGGGATCAGCATGGCGACCTGCACAGAGAATATAAGTACTTAACACCTGAGAGCGCTGAAGCTTTTGTTGAAAACACCGTGGCAAAACTGATGAGAATGCAGATATGTCATCAGAGGACCTGAATATGGGAAAAGAACATTGTTGATGTTATGGTTGAGATTTCTGAAGAAGCATTAAAACTGGAACTGTGGAAAAAGTATGAGCATAACCGTGATGCTTATACGGACGCAAAAACAGATTTCATCCGCAAACGGACCACAGAAGCCCGCAGGATATACGGCGACAGATATTGATGAGGGATTGAAATAAGGAAGAGTATTGAATTTGTGGAGGATATTATGCTAAAGGATTATGAAATAGATAAACCAATTCTTGAAACGGACAGATTGATT